>BFBZ01000045.1_pt1 | contig 289238 bp, 283 predicted proteins | sample 1888401 | NCBI WGS metagenome assembly BFBZ01 (sample SAMD00112614, study PRJDB3348) | symbiont metagenome | host: Chara braunii
CCGGAGATCTGGCAGCAGATGGGCCATGACGTGGACGCCATCGTCTGCGGCGTGGGCTCGGGCGGCACCATCACCGGCCTGTCGCGCTACTTCCAGCGTGTGCGCCCGGGCATCGAGATGGTGCTGGCCGACCCGGTGGGCTCCATCCTCAAGGACTACATCGACACCGGCCGCTTCGGCGACGCCGGCTCCTGGGCCGTCGAGGGCATCGGCGAAGACTTCATCCCGCCCATCGTCGACCTGAAGCCCGTGCGGACCGCCTACAGCATCCCCGATGCTGAGAGCTTCGCCACCGCGCGCGAGCTCTACCGCGCCGAAGGCATCCTCGCCGGCTCGTCCACCGGCACGCTGCTGGCGGCCGCACTGCGCTACTGCCGCGCACAGACCGCGCCGAAGCGCGTCGTGACCTTCGTCTGCGACACCGGCACACGCTACCTGTCCAAGGTCTACAACGACCACTGGATGTTCGAGCAGGGCCTGCTGACCCGCCCCCGCGCCGGCGACCTGCGCGACCTCATCGCCCGGCCCGCGGCCAGCGGCGGTGTCGTCAGCGTCGCGCCCACCGATACCTTGAAGACGGCCTTCGCCCGCATGCGCCAGGCCGACGTGTCGCAGCTGCCGGTGCTGGCCGAGGGGCGCCTCGTCGGTTTGCTGGACGAATCCGACGTGCTGGCGCGCCTGCACGCAGACGCCACCGCCTTCACCACGCCCGTCGAGGTGGCGATGAGCCGGAATGTCATCACGCTGGCCCCGGCGGCATCGCTCACCGAACTGGCCGAGCAGTTGCGCCGCGGCCTGGTGGCCGTCATCGCGGACGACGCCGGCTTCCACGGCCTCGTCACCCGTGTGGACCTCATCAACCATCTGCGCAAGGAACTCGCCCAATGAGCGCCGAAAAACTGGCCTTCGACACCCGCATCATCCACGCCGGGCAGCAGCCCGACCCCGTCACTGGGGCGGTGATGCCCGCCATCTCCGTCAGCTCCACCTACCGCCAGAAGAGCCCGGGTGAGCATACGGGCTACGAATATGGCCGCACCCACAACCCCACCCGCCAGGCCTGGGAGCGCGCCGTCGCCGACCTGGAGGAAGGCGCCCAGGCCTACGCCTTCTCGTCGGGCCTCGCGGCCATGGCCACCGTGCTGGACACGCTGCCCGCGAACTCGCACATCGTCGCAGGCGACGACCTCTACGGTGGCAGCTACCGCCTCTTCGAGCGCGTGCGCAAGCACAGCGCCGGCCTGCGCGTGAGCTACGTCGACAGCCGCGACCCGGCTGCGGTGCGCGCCGCGCTGCAGCCCGACACGCGGCTGATCTGGATCGAGACGCCCAGCAACCCGCTGCTGCGCCTGACCGACCTCGCCGCCGTCGCCCGCATTGCGCGCGAGCACGGTGCGCTGGCGGTCGCCGACAACACCTTCGCCAGCCCCTGGGCGCAGCGGCCGCTGGCGCTGGGGTTCGACCTGGTCGTGCATTCGGCCACGAAGTACCTCAACGGCCACAGCGACGTCATCGGCGGCGTGGCCATCGCGGGCGGCGAGCCGCGCCAGGCGGCGCTGCGTGAGCAGCTCACCTTCCTGCACAACGCCATCGGCTCCGTGGCCAGCCCTTTCGACAGCTTTCTGGCCCTTCGCGGCCTCAAGACGCTGGCCCTGCGCCTGGAACGGCACAACGCCAGTGCGGCCGAGCTGGCCGCCTGGCTGAGCGAGCAGCCCCAGGTCGAACGGGTGCTCTACCCCGGCTTGCCGAGCCATCCGCAGCATGCGCTGGCCCAGGCGCAGATGCGCGGCGGTGGCGGCATGATCAGCGTGGCGCTGAAGGCGGACCTGGCCGGCGCACGCCGTTTCCTGGAGCGGGTGCAGTTGTTCACGCTGGCGGAAAGCCTGGGCGGCGTGGAGAGCCTGATCTCCCTGCCGGCCTTGATGACGCATGCCTCCATTCCGGCCGAGCACCGCGCCCGGCTGGGCATCACCGATGCATTCGTGCGCCTGTCGGTCGGCATCGAGGATGTGGCCGATCTGCGCCACGACCTCGCCCAGGGGCTCGCGGCCATCTGAAGGCAACACGCGCGACCCGTCCACGGGCCGCGTTTCTATGTTGAGTCCGGCTTACCTCGCGCCGGGCGCGTAGATCTGGTCACCGCTACCTCGAACTCAACAACGCCAACCCCAAACCGTTCTCCTGGACCAAGTCCGCCGACGACATCCTCGCCAGCATCGAGCGGTTTCGTTTGCGAACTTCTAACTCACGACACCAGTTAGATGCACCAAGGGCGCCTCCGCCACCGGCCCTCCGGGGGGAACGACGTTGACCCCCCATATGCGGCATGCATGTTTGCTTGGCCGATTTCCTTCGTTCTCGCTGGAGGCTGCCCTTCCTAGAGTCGCGGTCGTTGGCACCTGACATGACAGGTGCGCAGCAGTCGAGATGAACGGCAGCCTACACCCCCCACCGCCACAACAAACCCTGCACGGCCGCATTCGCGAAGACCTTCGCGAGCGCATCGTCCGTGGTGTCCTGCAACCCAACGACCGTGTGCCTTCAGAGAGCGAGCTGATGGCGCAATACGGCGTCAGCCGCATCACGGTGCGGCAGGCCCTGGGCGACCTGCAAAGCGCCTGCATGATCTTCAAGGTGGCCGGCAAGGGGTCCTTCGTCGCCACGCCCAAGCCGTTTCAGGACTTGGCCCAGTTGCAGGGTTTTGCCGAGGCGATGAACGCCAGCGGCCATGAGACGTTCAACCAGTTGCTCCAACTGCGGTCGGAGCCAGCCAGCGCCGCCGTGGCCCAAGCGCTGGCGCTGGCTCGCGGGGTGCCGGTCACCGCCATCCAACGCGTGCGCTACCTGGATCGGCGGCCGGTTTCGGTTGATTTCACCTGGCTGCCTCAATCGCTGGGCTCGCGCATCCGACGTGACGACCTCGCCACCCGCGACATCTTCGCGATGCTGGAAACCGACCTCGCAACACCGCTCGGCCATGCCGACCTGGCCATCGACGCCGTTCCGGCGGCGGCCGACATCGCAGCCCACCTGGACATCGACCCCGGCACGCCGGTGCTGCATATCGAACGACTGACGCACGACCGCGACGGACGCCCCATCGACTACGAGCACCTGTATTGCAGGCCGGACCAATTCCAGTACCGGCTGCGCCTGCACAGGGCCTAGCAACGCAACCCCATGAACACCATAGAAACCGAAGTCGACGTCCTCGTCATCGGCGGCGGCACCGCCGGCCCGATGGCGGCCGTCAAGGCCAAGCAGGCCAACCCCGCCTTGCGCGTGCTGCTGCTGGAGAAGGCCAACGTCAAGCGCAGCGGCGCCATCAGCATGGGCATGGACGGCCTCAACAACGCCGTGCTGCCCGGCCACGCGACGCCCGAGCAGTACGTGCGCGAGATCACCATCGCCAACGACGGCATCGTCAACCAGAAGACGGTTATGGCCTATGCGGCCAACAGCCACGCGATGGTGGAGGAGCTGGACCGCTGGGGCGTCAAGTTCGAGAAGGACGAGACGGGCGACTACGCCGTCAAGAAGGTCCACCACATGGGCAGCTATGTGCTGCCCATGCCCGAGGGCCACGACATCAAGAAGGTGCTCTACCGCCAGCTCAAGCGCACGCGCGTCGAGATCACCAACCGCCTCATCGCCACGCGGCTGCTGACGCATGAAGGCCCGAATGGTCGAGTCGTGGCCGGCGCCATGGCCTTCGACTGCCGCACGGCCGACTTCCACGTCATCCGCGCCAAGTCCGTCGTGCTGAGCTGCGGTGCCGCGGGGCGCCTGGGCCTGCCGGCCAGCGGCTACCTGTTCGGCACCTACGAAAACCCGACCAACGCGGGCGACGGCTACTCCATGGCCTTCCACGCGGGCGCCGAGCTGTCGGGCATCGAGTGCTTCCAGATCAACCCGCTGATCAAGGACTACAACGGTCCAGCGTGTGCCTATGTCACAGGGCCCTTTGGCGGCTACACCACCAACGCGCAGGGCCAGCGCTTCATCGAGTGCGACTACTGGTCGGGCCAGATGATGTGGGAGTTCCATCGCGAGCTGCAGGGCGGCAACGGCCCGGTGTTCCTGAAGCTGGACCACCTGGCGGAAGAAACCATCAGCCAGATCGAGACCATCCTGCACACCAACGAGCGGCCCAGCCGCGGCCGCTTCCACGCCGGCCGCGGCACGGACTACCGCGAGCGCATGGTCGAGATGCACATCTCCGAGATCGGCCTGTGCAGCGGCCACTCGGCCTCGGGCGTGTGGGTCAACGAGCACGCGCAGACGACGGTGGCCGGCCTGCACTCGGCTGGCGACATGGCCTGCGTGCCGCACAACTACATGCTCGGCGCCTTCGTCTATGGCAAGCTGGCCGGCGAGAGCAGCGCGGCCTTCTGCGCGGAGCACGACTTCGCGCCGGTGGATGCCGGCCAGGTGGAAGCCGAGCGCGCGCGCGTGCAGGCTCCGCTGCTGAGGGAGAACGGCCTGCCGCCCAGCCAGGTCGAATTCAAGCTGCGCCGCATGGTCAACGACTATCTGCAGCCGCCCAAGGTCACGAAGAAGATGGAGATCGGCCTGGAGCGCTTCGAGGTCATCCGCGAGGACCTCGATCAGTTGCAGGCCCGCGATCCGCACGAACTGATGCGGGCCCTGGAGGTGCACGCCATCCGCGACTGCGCCGAGATGGCCGCGCGGGCTTCGCTGTTCCGCACCGAGAGCCGCTGGGGGCTCTACCACGCGCGCGTCGACTACCCCGAGCGCAACGACGCCGACTGGCGCGTGCATGTGCAGCTCCACAAGGACGCCCAAGGCCGCATGAGCTGCTTCAAGCGCGCCATCGATCCCTACATCGTGCCCGTCGCCGCAACCGAGAGCACGGCCTACAGCCGCCTGCGCATCCCTGACGCCGTGGCGGCTTGAGAGGACTCCATGACCACCATGACCACCCCCATCCGTCCTCAGGCGCTCACGCCCTCGCAGGTGCCCGTCACCGTCGATGCCGACAAATGCATCGCCCACAAGGGCTGCACCGTCTGCGTGGACGTCTGCCCGCTGGACGTGCTGGCCATCGACCTCAGCAAGGGCACGGCCTACATGAAGTTCGACGAATGCTGGTACTGCATGCCCTGCGAGAAGGATTGCCCCACGGGTGCCGTCCACGTCGAGATCCCCTACCTCCTGCGCTGAACTGACCGACATGAAGAAACTTGCCCTCCTTGCACTCTCTCTGGTGCTGGCCTCGGCCCACGCCGAGACCATCCGCGTCGCCATCGGCACGCAGGACACGACGATCAACTGCGCCACCGGCGGCCTGCTGATTCGCGAACTGCACCTGCTGGAGAAGTACCTGCCCAAGGAAGGCAAGTACAAGGGCGTCACCTACGACATCCAATGGAAGAACTTCACCTCCGGCGCGCCGCTGACCAACGAGATGGTGGCCGACAAGCTGGACATCGGCTCCATGGCCGACTTCCCCGGGGCCAACAACGGCGCCGCCTTCCTGAAGGCCGGCAAGCAGAGCTTGTTCATCACCGTACTGTCGGGCAGCACATTGGGCAGCGGCAACGGCGTCGTCGTGCCCAAGGCGTCCAGCATCACCTCGCTGTCGGAGCTGAAGGGCCGCACCATCTCCGTCCCGTTCGCGTCCACCGCCCACGGCATGCTGCTGCGCGCCGTCGCGGCCCAGGGGCTGGACCCGCAGAAGGACGTCAACATCATCACGCAGGCTCCCGAGGTGGCCGGCCCCGCGCTGCAGGCCAACAAGATCGAGGCGCATGCCGACTTCGTGCCCTTCTCCGAACTGTTCGAGCACCGCGGCATCGCCCGCAAGATCTACGACGGGGCCCAGGCCAATGTGCCGACGTATCACGGGTCCCTGGTAGCCGGCGAATATGCGAAGAAGTACCCGGAGATCGTCGTCGCCTTCCTGCGGGCGGCACTGGAGGCCGACAAGCTCATCGCCGCCGAGCCCGAGAAGTACAGCGAGCTGATCGAGAAGGTCACGGGCATCGAGGCTGCGGTGACCTATCTGTACCACGGCCCGCTCGGCCTGCAGACGCGCGACAACACCTGGAAGCCCGAGTACCGCAGGGCCCTGGCCACCTCCATCGAGACGCTGAAGCTGATGGGCCGCGAGTCGACGCTGAAGGCCGAGACCTTCGTCGACGACAGCTACATCCGCGCCGCCTTCAAGGCGTCGGGCCTCGACTACGAAGCCAGGCTGAAGAACTACGACAAGCTACCGCTGAAGGCCAACGACGCCCTCACCGGCAAGCCGATCACGGACTTCCAGCGCGTGGCCGGCATCTGGCTGGTGGGCGAGCCCAAGATGAGGCATTACGCGAGCATCGAAGGCGCCTTCGCCGACCTGCGCAAGCTGGAGGGCGAGGGCAAGAAGGCCCGCGGCATTTATGTGCATGACCTGGTGCACCGCATCAAGCTGCTGGCGCCCAACAGCCACTTCGTCGTCGACGCCAAGGGCCAGTTGAGCGCCTTCCTGCAGAAGGACGCTGCCGACGCCTATGCCGCCGCGGTGAAGGGCAAGGCGCTCGACTTCGCAGCCGCGCAGGCGGCCGCCAAGGCGCGCTGACACGGGAGCCGAGCTTGCCATGAGCGCCGTCCTCCCCGCCACCGCCCCAGGACACCGCGATAGCCGCCCGGCCCCGCGGCTGCCGCTGACGCGCCTCACGCTGCAGGCGCTGTCCCTGCTGGCCTGCCTGCTGCTCTGGCAGCTCGCCTGCGCCTACCGCCTCAACCTCGGTTTCATCAGCTTCGCCAACACACCGCGTCCGGCCGAAGTGCTGCAGGCGGCATGGCAACTCGCCCAATCCCCCAAGCTCTGGCCCCACCTCTCCAGCAGCCTCCTGCGCGTCGGCGCCGGCTTCGGCCTGGCCGCCGTCCTTGGCGTCACCCTGGGCCTCCTGATCGGCCGCCTGCGCCCCGTCCGGCTGTCGCTGCTGCCGCCGCTGGAAGTGCTGCGACCCGTCCCCGCCGTCGCGTGGATACCGCTCTCCATCCTGATGTTCCCGTCCTCAGAAGGCAGCATGATCTTCATCACCTTCATTGGTGCCCTCTTCCCCATCCTGCTCAACACCATCCACGGTGTCGAAGGCGTCGACCCCCGGCTCATCGCCTCGGCAAGGGGGCTGGGCACCCAGGACTGGCGGCTCTTCACCGAAGTGATCGCGCCCGGCGCGGCGCCCAGCATCGTGACGGGCCTGTCCATCGGCATGGGCACCTGCTGGTTCTGCCTCGTCACCGCCGAGATGATCGCCGGCCAGTACGGCATCGGCTATTACACCTGGGAGAGCTACACCGTTCAGGCCTATCCCAACATCGTCGTCGGCATGCTCGTCATTGGCGCGCTGGGCATGGGCAGCAGCGCCCTCATCACCTGGCTGGGTGCGCGGCTCATGCCCTGGCAGGGAGCCCAGCGATGAGCGCCGGACGGATCACGGTCGACCACCTGTCCATCGAGCTTGGCGAAGGTTCGGCGCGCTTCGAGGTGTTGCGCGACCTGTTCGTCACGATCGCCCCCGGCGAGTTCGTCTGCCTGCTCGGCCCCTCGGGCTGCGGCAAGTCGACGCTGCTCGGCGCGCTGGCCGGCCACCTCGCGCCGTCCCGCGGCAGGCTGGCGCTCGACGGCGAGTCCATCACCGGCCCCGCCCCGGACCGCGGCCTCGTCTTCCAGCAGCACACGCTGTTCCCCTGGAAGACCGCCATCGAGAACGTCGGCCACGGCCTGAAGATGAAGGGCGTGCCGCGCGCCGAGCGCAACCGGCGCGCCCTGGAGCTCCTGGAACTCGTCGGCCTGAAACGCTTCGAGCACCGCTACCCGCGTGAACTCTCCGGCGGCATGCAGCAGCGCGTGGAGATCGCCCGCGTGCTCATCAACCACCCGCGCGTCCTGCTGATGGACGAGCCCTTCGGCGCGCTGGATGCCCTCACGCGCAGCCGCATGCAGGAGTTGCTACTCGACCTTTGGGCGCGCATGCGCACGACCGTTGTGTTCGTCACGCACGACATCGACGAAGCCCTCTTCCTTGCAGACCGCGTCCTCGTCATCGGCCCTCGCCCGGGCCGCATCGTCGAGGAGATCACCCTCGACTTCGCCCGCCCGCGCAGCGCCGCACTGCTGACCGAGCCGGCGTTCGTGCAGCTCAAGCGGCGCTGCCTGTCGCTGCTGCGCGAGGACGCCGGCGCGCAAGCTCTTGAACGCCTCACACCACTGGGCACGCCCCGCTGGCGATTCGCGACATGACTGAACTGTTTGACCCCGAGGTGCAAGACCTCCTGAACCGCCTCGCCGACCCCGACCCCGGCGTGCGCCGCGTCGCCGTGCTGGACTTCGTCGACGTGGAAGACGCCGCCGTGCTGCCCGCACTCACCGGCCTGCTGCGCAACGACCCCGAGCCCACGCTGCGCGCCGAAGCCGCCCGGGCTCTGGCCGGCTGGGACGAGCCCGCCGTCGTGGATGCGCTCGCCGCCGCGCTCAGCGACACGGCCGAGGTGTCGACCGCCGCCGCACAGGCCCTCACCGAACTGAAGGACCCGCGCTCAGGCGAGCGCCTGCTGCCCCTCGCCGCCTCGCCCGACGCCTTCACCGGCGCTGCCACCCTGCGCGCCTTGCGCGAGCTGCGCGTACCTGCCGCCGCTGCACCGGCTCTCGCCGCGCTGCAGCACGCCGACGCCGCCGTCCGCCGCGAGGCCGTGGCTGTGCTCGGCTGGCTCAAGCACGCGCCAGCCCTGCCGCTGCTGAACCGCGTCGTCATCAGCGATCCCGACACCGAAGTCCGCCGCGCCGCCGCCGGTGCGCTGGGTCTGGCCGCGCCCGAGCAGGTCGCAACAGTCCAGGCCGCGCTGTGCGAATCCCTGCACGACGCCGCCTGGACCGTCCGGGAAGAAGCCGCCTCCACCCTCGGCAAACTGCGCGCCACCGCCTCGGCCGCGGCCCTGCGTGATGCGATGGTCGACGACTACTGGCAGGTCCGCCTGCGCGCTGCCCGGGCGCTGGGCCGCATCGGCGACAGGCAAGCCGTGCCCGCGCTGAGCGAGGCCCTCGTCCACGCTGCCGGCAACCTGCGCAAGGAAGCCGCCATTGCCCTCGGCGACATCGGTGACGCTGCGGCCGTTCCGGCCCTGCATGTCGCCGCGGCCGACCCCGACCCCGAGGTCCGCAAGGCCGCGCGCCTCGCCTTGCAGCGCCTCGGCGCGCCCGCCGGAATCGACCGATGAACACCTCCCTTCCGCTCACGGTCGGCCTCTCACCCCAACGTTTGCAACTGCAATGGCCCGACGGCACTGTCGACCTGCCTGCCGCAGCACTCCGCGCCGCCTGCCGCTGCGGCCCTTGCCGCGCCCGCGCGCTGCGAAACGAAGCTGCGGTTGAAACGCCCGTCGAGCTGGCCGGCGCCGAGCCCGTCGGCCAGTACGCCCTGCAACTGATCTTCAGCGACGGCCACGATCGCGGCGTCTACCCCTGGGCGCTGCTGCGCGAGCTGTGCGCTGCTGCGGGCCCTGCCCCGAGGCCGGCCGCGATACTGGCTTCTTCGAACGGGAGCGCGGTGCTCATCGGCTGACGCCCAGCAGCCTGAGGTTCTCTCTCGCCTGCCCGGCCACATCGCTCTGCACAGACGCCTCGGTCAGCACCCGCGTCCACAAGCTGCGGGCAGCCTTCACATCACCCCGCTCCCGCGCCGCAGCCGCCAGCAAGGCCAGCGCTGGCACATGATTGGGGTCCACGGCCAGCGCGCGTTTCAGCAGCGCCTCGGGATCACCCGCCAGCGGTTTCCATGCAGGTGCGTCAGCTCGAAGCGGAGGCCGGGGTCGCCCTGTTCGACAACAAGGCGCGGCGGGTGGTTTTGACGGATGCCGGCCGTGCGCTGCTCGTGCACGCCCGTGACATCCTGGCCCGTGTACGGATCGCCGAAGACGCCCTCAAGGCGCTCGAAGGGGACTTCAGCGGCCAGTTGCACCTGGGCGTGGTTTCGCCGGCCAACTACTTCGCGCCGAGGCTCATGCAAGCCTTTCGTGAGCTGTACCCCGCGGTGCGGGTGAAGCTGAGCATCGGCAAGCGGGGCGAGCTATGGCTGGATTGCAAGAGCACCGCCTTGACGTCGTGATCGCCGGGCTTCCGCCCGCGCACGCCGACATTGAGGCCGAGCCGTTCGCCCGGCACCCGCACTGCATCGTGGCGGCACCGTCGCACGTGCTCGTGGGCCGCAAGGGGCTGAGTTGGGCCGAGCTGCGCGACGAGCCGTTCCTATACCGGGAGGCCGGGTCAGCGACGCGCAACTTCCTGGAGCACCTTCTGCAGGCACACCAGCTGCAGGTTCACGTCAGCACGGAGTTGCACGGCAACGAGGCCATCAAGCAGGCCGTCATGGCCGACATGGGGATCAGCTTCATGTCCGCCAACGCCTTCCAGGTGGAGCTGGAGACCGATCGCATCGCCGTGCTGGACGTCGTCGAGATGCCGAAGATGCTGGACTGGTGCGTGCTGCAGAAGCGGGACACCACCCTGACGGGCATTAACGCGCTCTTCAAGACATTCGTGTTGACGCACGGAGCGGAGTACGCCGCCCGCAGGCTGGCCTGACGAATAACCCTAGCCCACGGCGTCAATGAATTTGCATCTGATGAATTCGCTGTGACGGGTCGTTGTACTTCCACTTGATGGGCTTGGGATCTTTGTTGTGCTCGCGGATGTAGCGCATCAGCTTTCGGCCCAGATCCCTCACCGAAGTGAAGATGCCGCGGCTGATGACGTCTCTCTGAATGCGCGAGAACCAGTTCTCGACCTGGTTCAGCCACGAGGGGTACGTCGGCGTGGAGTGCATCTGCACATTGCGATGTGCCGCGAGGAAGTCCGCGACGCGCCGGGTCTTGTGGCTGCTGACGTTGTCGCAGATGACGTGAATCTCGCGCTGCTCGGGCTGGCCGGCCACGATGTCAGTGAGGAATGCCACGAACTGCTCGCTGGTGTGACGCGGCGCGGTCTTGCCCAGGACCTCGCCGGTGGCGGTGTTCAAGGCCGCGAACAAGCTCAGCGTGCCGTTGCGCTTGTATTCGAAGCCGTGGCTTTCGGCGCGTCCTGGCGACAGCGGCAGCATCCGGTCCTTGCGATCCAGCGCCTGGATCGCCGTCTTCTCGTCGACGCGGAACACGACGGCATGAACCGGTGGATCAGATACAGCCCGATCACATCGGCGGGCTTGCGCTTGAGCGTTTCGTTCAGCACACCCGAGCCTCCAACTTCGCCACAGGCCGCTTGGGCTCTCGTCCCGGATGGCGCGCGTACATTCCCGCCAGTCGCTCGGCCAGAAAGCGGCTCGACCACAGCGAGATGAACCGCGAGTCGCACTCCAGCCTTTGCATGATCGCGTCGCGCGACTCCCCGTCTTCAAGCATGAGGATCATGCTTGGCCCTGCGCATGCCCGCCGCGCACCGTGCGGCAGCGCGCCGCCGACGCCAATTGCTGCCTCTCCGCATCCGTGAGATTCATCTCCCCCATGCGCCGCATCCGAACGCAGGTGGGGTGTGTTTTCATTGACGCGGAGGACTAGCGCGTCAGCCACCGCCTGAGCGCCTGGCTGGCGCCGTCCACCAGCACGACGAGCACGCCCATGGCCAGCAGCACGGTGGCCGTCTTGTGCATCTGGAACAGGCTGAGGTGGAAGAGCAGCATCTGCCCCAGGCCGCCGGCGCCGACGACACCGAGCACGGTGGCGGCGCGGATGTTGTTCTCCCAGCGGTAGAGGGTGTAGCTCAGCAGCTGCGGCACGACCTGGGGCAGGGTCGCGTACAGCAGCACGCGCGCGGCACCGGCGCCCTGGGTGCGCAGCGCCGCGGCCGGGCCGGGCGGCGCGTTCTCCAGCGCCTCGGCGAACAAGCGGCCCAGCACGCCGCTGGTGTGCAGCGCCAGCGCCAGCGTGCCGGCGAAGGGCCCGAGGCCGGCGCCGATGATGAGCAGGGCCGCCCACACCAGCTCGGGCACGGAGCGCAGCGCGTTCAGCAGCAGCCGCGCCGGCCCGCGGGCGCGCGCCGCATCGCCTGCGTGCAGCCGGGCTGCCGGCAGGGCCAGCAGCAGGCCGGCCGCGGCCGCCAGCAGCGTGCCCAGGGCCGACATGGCCAGCGTCTCCCAGGCGGCGGCCGCGGTCTTGGCCAGGAAGTCCGCCCCCAGCTCCGGCGGCGCGAACTCGGCCAGGAAGCGGCCCATGCTGGCCAGCGCCTCGCCCGAGGCCAGCGCCGCGAGATGCAGGTCCAGCGACAGGAAGCTGGCGACGATGAGGGCGAACACGCCGGCCACCAGCCAGCAGGCGCGGCAGCGCGCGCTGAACAGCGGCGGCGGCAGGCGGTCGGGCCGGTTCATGGCTTAACCCAAGGCCTTGCGCAGCCCGGCGCTGAGCCGGTCGGCCAGCGCGACGAGGCCGACGAACACGATCAGCATGGTCAGCACCTCGCCGCCGGCGAACATCTTCAGCGAGCCGTCCATCAGCTGGCCCAGGCCGCCCGCGCCGACGAAGCCGAGCACCACCGAGCTGCGGATCGCGCACTCCCAGCGGTAGACGGTGTAGCTCGTCAGCTCGGCGGCGTTCTGCGGCAGCAGGCCGTAGGCAAAGGCCTGCAGCCGGCCCGCGCCGTTGCGCAGCAGGGTCTGCGTGACCTGGGCCTCGCCGCTCTCCAGGATCTCGGCATAGACCTTGCCGAGCATGCCGGCATAGGTCAGCGCGATGGCCAGCACGCCGGACGCCGGCCCCAGGCCGACGACGCGCACGAACACCAGCGCCCAGACCAGCTCGGGCACGCTGCGCAGCGCCACCAGCAGCAGGCGCACGAGCTGGCGCAGCAGCCAGGGCAGCGCGGCCATGCGCCCGCGCAGCGCCGACACCGACAGCGCGCGCGTGGCCGCCAGCGTCAGCGGCACGGCGAGCAGCAAGGCCAGCGTGACGCCGGCCGTGGCCATCGCGACGGTGGCCCAGGTCTCGCGCGCCACCTGCAGCAGAAAGCCGCCGCCCAGGGCCGGCGGCAGGAAGCTGCGCAGGAAACGGCCGGTGGCGCGGACCGACTCGGGCTCCAGCAGCAGCCAGGGCCTGAACTCGGTGGCCAGCAGCAGCGGCCACAGCAGCACCAGGGCCGCCAGCAGGGCGCCCAGGCGGCCGCGCCAGGCCGGGTCGCGGCGGCCGGCGCTCAGCGGCATTGCATCGCCACCGGCGCGGGCGCGGCCGGCGTCTCGTGCGGCGGCGCGGCGCCGCCGTGCAGCTCGTCCTCGTGCTGGGCGTAAAGGCGGGCCAGCAGCTCGGGCGTCACGTCGGCCGACGGCAGATCGAAGGCGAGGCGCCCGTCGCGCAGGCCGACGATGCGCGGGAAATGCGCCAGCGCGGCATCCACCTGGTGCAGCGTGGCCACCAGCGTCACGCCGCGGGCCGCGGCCTCGCTCACCAGGGCCGAGACGGCGCGCTGGGCGCGGACCGGGTCCAGGGCCGACAGCGGCTCGTCCACCAGCCACAGCCCGGCCGGCGCGACCAGGGCGCGCGCCAGGCCGACGCGCTGGCGCTCGCCGCCGGAGAGCCGGTCCACGCGCTCGAACAGCTTGTCGCCCAGTTCGAAGACCTCCAGCGCCGCGTCGGCCGCCGGGATGTCGACCGGATAGAACAGCGAGCGCAAGGCCGTCCACAGGCTCCAGCCGGGCAGCCGGCCGGCCAGCACGGCCGTCACGACGCGCTGGCGCGGCGGCAGCGGCGGCACCTGCGGCGCCAGGAACAGCTGCCCGCGCAGCCGCTGCAGCGCGCGCGCCGGCAGGCCCCAGGGGTCGCTGCCGTCCACGCGCAGCGCGCCGGCCGACGGCGGGCGGGCGCAGGCCAGCACCTCCAGCAGCGTCGTCTTGCCGGCGCCCGACGGTCCGATGACGGCGAGCTGCTCGCCCGCGGCCACGTCGAGGCCGATGCCGGCCAGCACATCGGCCGCGCCGTGCCGCGCGGTCGCGTGGCGGGCGGACAGGCCTTGCAGCGAAAGTTTCACAGCGCCTTAGAGCAGACCAGCGCTCTTGGCGGCCGCCTCGATGCCCTTGTAGTTCTCCGGCTGCGTCGGCACGAAGCGCGTCGCGCGCTGCAGCTCCAGGATCTCCTTGCCCTCGGCCGTGTCGCGCGACAGCGCGAGCAGCGCCTGCCTCAGCTTGTCGCGCAGCGCGGCCGGCATGTCGGCGTGCACGCTCCAGTTGTAGTCGTAGTAGGTCGGCGTCGTGAAGAAGACGCGCACCTTGGCCGTGTCGACCTTGCCGTCGGCCACCAGCTTCTCCCACACCGAGATGTTCAGCGCGCCGGCCTGCACCTTGCCCGCCGCGACGGCGGCGACGGTCGCGTCGTGGGCGCCGCTGAAGGCCATGTGCTTGAAGTCCTTCTCGGGGTTCAGGCCGGCCTGCAGCAGGAAGCTGCGCGGCATCAGATGGCCCGAGGTGCTGCTCGGCGAGCCGAAGCTGAGGTCCCGGCCCTTCAGGTCGGCCAGCGTCCTGATGGCCGGGTCGGTCGTGATGAAGACCGAGCGGAAGCGCGTGTCCTCCTCGCGCTGCACCAGCGGGATGATCTTGCCGCCCGAGCGCGCATTGGCCTGCACGAAGGTGAAGCCGCCGAACCAGGCCAGGTCCACCTTGCGGTTGACCAGGGTCTCGACGGCCGCCGCGTAGTCGGTGACCGGCGCGTACTCGACCTTCACGCCGAGCTGGGTCTCCAGGTACTTGATCAGCGGCGCGGCCTTGCGCGCCAGCTCGGTCGGCGACTCGTCGGGGATGGCCGTGACGCGCAGCACCTGCTGGGCCTGCACGACACCGGCGGCGGCAAGCAGCAGGCCGCCGAGCAGGGCGCGGCGCAGCGGAGAAAGACGGGTCATGGCGGGCTCCGTGGAATGGCAGTCTGGGGGCCCTGCACTCTAGCCGTTCGCGCAGCTGCGAAAGCCCGCCGGCACGTCGCTGCGCGTGGCCGGGAAGAAGTTGCGGTAGCGCGGGTGGCGCAGCCGCGGCTGCGTGCAGTGCGAGGCGCCGCGCAGCACGGGGCGGCCGTCGAACCAGGGCGCGGAGTAGTCGCGGTAGGGATGGGGCAGGAAGCCGTCGAAGGGCGCGAAAGGGCTGGCCGTCCACTCCCAGACATCGCCCCAGCGGAAGGCCTCGGGCCGCGTGCAGGCGGCGCGCTCCCACTCGGCCTCGGTCGGCAGGCGCCGGCCGGCCCAGCAGCACCAGGCCAGGGCCTCGTCGCGGGTCAGGTGGCAGGCGGCCAGGCCGAGGTCCAGGGCCTGCCATCCGCCGTGCAGCCACTGCTGCCAGCGGCCGCCGTCGCAGCGCAGATGGCGCGGCGCGGCCTGGCCGGTGGCCTCGACGAAGGGCAGGTATTCGGCCCAGCGCAGCGCCTGCGCATCGATGCGGCAGGCCGGCAGCGCGACCTCGTGGGCCGGCAGCTCGTTGTCGAACGCAAAGCCCGCGCCGGCCGCGCTGCCCAGGCGCCAGGGGCCGGCATCGAAGGCCAGCTCCGGCGGCGGCTCGGGCAGCGCGCGCGGCTGCCAGCGCGCGTCGTCCACGGCCAGGCCCAGGCCGCGGGCCATGTAGAGCGCGGCCTCGTGGTGCATGTCCTCGTGCAGCAGCGCGAGGCGGAAGAAGTAGAGCGCGTCGTCACTGTCCCCATTCACTCGGCCGGCCTCGCCCAGCAGGGCCAGCGTGCGCGCGAGCTGGCGTTCGAGGTCGTCGCGCGTCGCGGCGGCATCGGGCAGGGGCAGCTGCCAGCGGCTGTCGTGCGGCACGCGGCTGGAGTCGTAGAGCGCATCGGCATCGGCCCGCAGCGGCGCGAGGCGCGGCGCGTCCGGGTCGGCCCGCCAGCCGCGCCCGCGCTCGGGGTTGCGCGCGATCCAGAACTCCTGGAACCAGCCGATGTGGCCCAGCTCCCACAGCGGCGGGTTGAGCTCGGCGCGCAGCGGCACGGCCAGGCCGGGCAGAGCGCGCTCGCAGGCGGCGAAGCGGGCCAGTGTGTCGGCGCGGCTGGCCGCCAGCGCCTCGGCCAGGGCTGCGGGTCCGCCCTGGCGGGCGTCGCGGGCGGCCCGCGTTAGGCTCGCGTCGTGCATCGTGATTCCCTCGTCATCGTGACGCCGGCGCTGGCCCAGGCCAACAACGGCAACTGGCAGACGGCGCAGCGCTGGGCGCGGCTGCTGCGGCCAGCTTACCGCGTGCGCCTGGCCGCGCAGTGGCGCGAGGGCGATGGCGGCGCGCTGCTGATCGCGCTGCATGCGCGGCGCTCGGCGGCCTCGCTGGCCGCCTGGCGCGCGGCGCATCCGGCGCGGCCCGCCGTGCTGGTGCTGACGGGCACCGACCTCTACCGCGACATCGCCAGCGACGCCAGCGCGCAGCGCTCGCTGGATCTCGCCGACACCCTCGTCGTGCTGAACGAGCTGGGGCCGCTCGGCCTGCCCGAGGCGCTGCGCGCCAAGGCCGAGATCGTGCTGCAGTCCTGCGCGGCGCGCGCACCGCTGGCGCATGCGCGGCGGCACCTGCGCGCCGTCATGGTCGGCCACCTGCGCGACGAGAAGGACCCGCGCACCTACTGGCGCGCCGCGCGCCGCCTCGGCGCAAGGCCCGACATCCGGCTCGACCACATCGGTGCCGCCCTCGACCCGGCCCTCGGCGCCGAGGCCGCCGCGCTGGCGGCGGCGCTGCCGCGCTTCCGCTGGCTGGGCGGCCTGCCGCATGCCCTGGCGCGCCGCCACATCCAGGCCGCCCATGTGCTGGTGCATGCCAGCCGCATGGAGGGCGGCGCCCACGTCGTCATCGAGGCCATCCGCAGCGGCACGCCGGTGCTGGCCTCGCGCATAGAAGGCAACCTGGGCCTGCTGGGCGCCGGCTACGAGGGCGTCTTCGAACCCGGCGACGACGCGGGGCTTGCCGCCCTGCTCGCGCGCGCCCGCGACGATGCCGATATGCTGCCCCGGCTCACCGCCCAACTGGCCCCGCGCGTGGCGCTGTTCGCGCCCGAGGCCGAGCGGGCCTCCCTGCACCGCATCGTCGCCGCGCTGCTCGCGCGCCCCACGCCATGAACGCTCCCGCCTGCCCTGCCCCGTCCGCCGAACCCCGCCTCACGTCGCTGTCCCACGGCGGCGGCTGCGGCTGCAAGATCGCGCCGGGCGTGCTGTCCGAGATCCTGAAGGGCACGACGGCCCTGCCCGTGCCCAAGGAGCTGCTGGTCGGCATCGAGACCGCGGACGACGCGGCCGTCTACCAGCTCAACGACGAGCAGGCCCTGATCGCGACGACGGACTTCTTCATGCCCATCGTCGACGACCCCTTCGATTTCGGCCGCATCGCCGCGACGAACGCCATCAGCGACGTCTATGCGATGGGCGGCCGGCCCATCCTCGCGCTGGCCCTGGTGGGCATGCCGATCAATGTGCTGTCCACGCAGACCATAGCCCGCGTGCTGGAAGGCGGCGCGGCGGTCTGCCGCGCGGCCGGCATCCCCATCGCCGGCGGCCACACCATCGACTCGGTCGAGGCCATCTACGGCCTCGTCGCCCTCGGCCTCGTGCACCCCAGGCGCGTGAAGCGCAATGCGGACGCGCGGCCGGGCGACGTGCTCGTGCTCGGCAAGCCGCTGGGCGTGGGCGTGATGAGCGCGGCGCTGAAGAAGGAGCAGCTCGGCGCCGAGGGCTATGCCCGCATGATCGACACGACGACCAAGCTGAACACGCCCGGCCCCGAGCTGGCCGAACTGGCCGGCGTGCATGCGCTGACCGACGTGACCGGCTTCGGCCTGGCCGGCCATGCGCTGGAGCTCGCGCGCGGCGCGGGCTGCACGGTCGAGATCGACTGGCGCGCCGTGCCCCTGCTGCCCGGCGTGCGCGAGCTGGCCGGGCGCGGCTTCGTCACCGGCGCGTCGGGCCGCAACTGGGCCGGCTATGGCGCCGACGTGGAACTGCCCGCCGGCTTCGCCACCGAAGACCGCGCGCTGCTGACCGACCCGCAGACCAGCGGCGGCCTGCTCGTGTCCTGCGAGCCGGCCGCCGTGGACGCGGTGCTCGCCACCTTCGCACGCCATGGCTTCGGCGCCGCCGCCGTCGCCGGCCGCGTGCTGCCGCGCCAGGGCCAGGCGCTGCGCGTCGCCGCCTGAGGGCGCGGAGCATGGCCTGGATGCTGTTGATCATTGCCGGCCTGTGCGAGGTCGGCTGGGCCATCGGCCTGAAGTACACCGAGGGCTTCACGCGGCTGTGGCCCAGCGTCGGTACCGTGCTGGCGATGATCGTCAGCCTGTGGCTGCTGGGCCTGGCGATGAAGACCCTGCCGGTGGGCACGGCCTACGGCGTGTGGGTCGGCGTCGGCGCGGTCGGCACCGTGGTGCTGGGCATAGTTCTGCTGGGCGAGCCGGCCACCGTGGCTCGCCTTGTCAGCGTGGGCCTCATCGTGGCGGGGATCGTGGGGCTGAAGCTGTCGTCGCCCTGAGCACTGCCTGCGTGGAGAGCAGGCCGGCGGGGGCGTGACTACACTGGAACCATGCACCCGCTGATCGAAACCCACCGCGCCAGACTGTTGGCCTTGGCACGCATGCGTGGCATGACGGCGGTGCGGGTCTTTGGCTCGATGAGTCGGGGCGACGGCAGCGGCGCCGACGCAGACAGCGACGTTGACCTGCTCGTGACCCTGGCCCCCGGGACCAGCGCGCTCGCCCTGGGCGGCCTGCTGCTGGATGCCCAGGAGCTGCTCGGCCGCCGCGTGGATGTCGTGACCGAAGCGGGCCTGCATCCGGCGTTGCGCGAGCGCGTGATGGCGGACGCCGTACCGCTGTGAACCCCGGCCCCGAGGCGGACAAGGTGCTGCTCGCGCACATGCGCGACTGCCTGGGAAGAATCCACGAATACACGAACGCCGAACGTGCGCGCTTCGAGGGTTCGCGTCTTGTGCAGGATGCAGTGATCCGCAATCTGCAGACCTTGGCCGAGTCGAGCCAGCGCTGGCCGAAGCCGTGACGCGGATGGCAGCGCGCCGAGACGCCCACGGTTAACCCGTGCGGCCGCGAACCGCCCGACGGCCTCTCAACGCGGCAGCGCCGCGACAGCACCCAGCCGCGCCATGTCCTCGCGAGCCCCCTCGCGCACCTCGGCGATGCGGGCCGTCAGCCAGCCCACGGCGAACCAGGCGGCCGGGTCGCGGGCCACGAGGGCCTGGTAGTGCGCGCGGGCGACGCCGAGGTCGTTGATCTCGCCCAGGCCGAGCTGGGCCGCGGCCAGCGCCTGCAGATGGCAGGCGGCGGCCTTGCGCGGCAGCAGCGGCGCGAAGAACTCCAGCGCATAGCGCTGGCGCTTCACGCGCTTGCGCAGTTCGTGCAGGGCCGGGCCGTCGAGTTCGTCGAAGGCCCGGCAGCTCTCGGCGATGGCCTTGTGCCAGCCGCGCAGGCGCTGGCGCGCGAGGCGCTTCAGCGCGTCCGGCGCGGGGGCTTGCGGGTCGAGCGCGGCGCGCCAGGCGACCCAGGCCAGCAGCAGCCGCTGCGCGTCGGCGGCCCGCACGAGGGTGGCGGGGTCGGGCGCGTCGACCGCGGCGGGCAGGGCCAGCGCCGGCGCACCGGCGCGCGCCAGCTCGGCCGAGACGCCGCTGCCGAGCACATCGCGGTCGCGCGTGGCGCCCAGCGCGGCGAACAGCGCGCGCAGGCCATCGACCAGTTCGGCCGGCGGCTCCACCGCCCAGCCGCGGAAGGCGCGCAGCCCGCTGCGCAGCCGGCGGATGCCGACGCGCAGCTGGTGCACATGCTCGGCGCGCAGGGCCGGGTCGCCCTCGGCCAGGCCGATCGCATTGCGACCGATCTGGTCCAGGCATTCGTCCAGCACGGCGCCCAAGGCCGCCGTCGCGCCGGCATCCGCCGCATAGCCGGGCAACGCGGCCTTGCGCAGCGCCGGGTGGGGCGAGCCGGCCGCGAGGTGGAAGCCGCGCTCGGCCTTGTTGCGCGGGTCGAGCACGAGGCCGAAGCGGGCGCGCCAGCGCTCCGCCAGCGCCAGCATCGCGACGGCCGAGCCCGACACCAGCTCGAACTCCAGCTCGCAGAGCTTCTGCACCGCGCCGGCCGCCGTCAGCCGGCCCTCGTCCAGCGCGATGTCGACGACGGCGCCGCGCGTGCGCACGCGGCGCGTGAGGCGGCGCACCTGGGTCTGGAAGCGCACGCAGGCCTCCAGGCCGGCCTCGCGCGCCTCGGCAAGCAGCGCCAGCAGCTTGCGGCCGGGCTCGGTGTCGGCATGGGCGGCAGGGTCGGGGCTGGCATCGGGGCGCAGGACCTCGTGCTCGAAGCGTGCCAGCGCGCCGCCCCGCGCGGCCTTCAGCGCCTGCACCCAGCGCCCGCCCTCGCGGCGCATGCGCCAGGCCAGGCCGGCGCGGGCGAGGCGCAGGTCCGGCGTGTCGAGATAGGCCGAGGTCCGCCAGGCCCGCCGCGGCTGGCCGCGCGCCGCCAGCTCGGCCGCGAGCGCGGCGCGTGCGCCCGCGGGCACGAGGAACTTCAGCTCGATCTCGGTGTGAGCGTCCAAATCGGTTCCATGGCATTGCGCACCACCCGCAGCGGATGAAACGAATGCAGAAATGCAATCACAGAGGCATAGAGCCACAGAGGGCTGCGTTCTCCGCGTGTCCTCTGTGTCTCTGAGCCTCTGTGGTTGCCTTGGGGTTTCATTTCGGCATCTGATCCGCCTTGCGATCCGCCGCCACCTTGACGGCATGCGGCCGTTCGCCGATCAGCCTGGCATAGGGCTTCCAGTCCACGCCGGCGGCGGCCAGGAAATCTTCGCCGTAGATGGTCTTGGTGGCCAGGCCCACCAGCGGCAGGCTGACCCAGCCGGCGCAGTCGGCCATCGTGAACGTGTCGCCGGCCAGGTAGGGGCCGAACCTGGCCAGGCGCTTGAACGCGGCGATGTTCTCGGGCAGCAGGCGGGCCACGCGCTTCTTCGTGCCCTCGCTGACCTGGCCGCCGAAGAAGGCCTCGGGATACAGCTCGCGCGCGACCAGCTCAAGATCGCGCTTCTTCGTGCCCTCGCTGACCTGGCCGCCGAAGAAGGCCTCGGGATACAGCTCGCGCGCGACCAGCTCAAGATGCAGCTCGACATAGGTGACCAGCTCGCGCACCTTGGCCGCCTGCCAGGCATCGGCGGGGATCAGCCGCGGCGCGTCGGGGTAGGCGGCTTCGAGGTAGTCGACGATGACCTGGCTCTCGCACAGCGCGCCCTGCGGCGTCTTGATGAAGGGCACCTTGCCCAGCGGCGAGCGGCTCAGGACGGCCTCGTCGTGCGAATGCGCCTTGGTGTATTCCTCGGCGAAGGGGATGCCCTTCTCCAGCAGGACCAGCTTGACCTTGTTGTAGTAGTTCGACAGCGGGAAGCCGCACAGCGTGATCATGGGTGTCTCCAGGGATGAAGCAGGCAGTCTATGCAGGGCGCAATGCCGGCCCTGGCGCGGTGGCGACAGTCATCGGCGACTGACCAGCACGATGCCCGCCGCCAGCGCCACCAGGGCGGCCACCAGCCGGGCGCTGACGCCCTCGCCCAGCAGCAGCGCGCCGGCCAGCAGCCCGAACAGCGGCGTGCTGAGCGTGAAGACGGCGAGCCTGGTGGCCGCGTAGTGGCGGATGAGCCAGAACCAGGCCAGATAGCTCGCGAAGGACACGATGACGGCCTGGAAGCCGAACAGGCCCAGCAGCCGCGGCGACCACTGCGTCGGCAGGGCCTCGCCGGCGAACGCGGCCGCGGCGCACAGGGCCAGCGCCGACACGCCGAGCTGGTAGAGCAGCGTCTTCTCGGCCGGCGCCGAGCCCAGCCGCGTCGCACGGATGGCCAGCGTCGTGCCGCCCCAGAGCAGGGCCGCGGCCACGCCCAGCGCGTCGCCCCACCACTGCAGCGAGCCCTGCGGCGCCGCGAAGCCCTCCGCGAACGCGAAGGCCACCGCGCCGAAGGCCAGCACCAGGCCGGCCCACTGGCGGCCGGACAGCTTCTCGCCCTGCGCGATCCACGGCATGCCCAGGGCCACGACGAAGGGCGACAGATAGATGAAGACGACCATGCGCGACGCGCTGGTGTATTGCAGGCCGACGAAGATGCAGGCGAACTCGGCCGCGAACAGCGCGCCGGCCAGCAGGCCGCCCCACAGGCTGCCGTCGCGCTCGAACAGGCGGATGCCGCGCCACAGCGACCACAGCCACACCAGCAGCCCCGCCACGGCCGAGCGCAGCCCGGCCTGCCACAGCGGCGTGATCTCGGTCAGCGCCGCCTTGGCGGCGACCTGGTTGATGCCCCACAGCAGGCAGCACAGCAGCAGCAGCGAGATGGCGCGGGGGTCGAGGTGCGAGTGACGGGTCATGCCCTCTATGCTGCCAGCATGTCCAAGGTGACCCTCATCGGCGGCGGCGTGATGGGCGCGGCGACCGCCTGCTTCCTGGCCCGCGACCACGGCGCGGACGTGACCGTCGTCGAGCGCGATCCCTCGTATGCGCGGGCATCCAGCTCGCTGTCGCTGAGCTCCATCCGCCAGCAGTTCTCGCAGCCGGCCAACATCGCGCTGTCACGCTGGAGCCTGGCCTTCCTGCGCCGCGCAGCGGACGAGCTCGCCGTGGCCGACGACAGGCCGGCGCTGGGCCTCGTCGAGCCCGGCTACCTCTACCTCGCGACCGCCGCGGGCGCGGCCGCGCTGCGCGGCCTGCATGCGCTGCAGCGCGCCGAGGGCGTGGACGTGGCGCTGCTGGACCCGGCCGCGCTGGCCGCGCGCTTCCCCTGGCTGGCGACGGACGACCTCGCGCTCGGCTCGCTGGGCCTCGGCGGCGAAGGCTGGTTCGACGGCCCGGCCCTGCACCGCGCCTTCCGCCGCAAGGCCAGCGCCTGCGGCGCGCGCTTCGTCACGGCGGACGCCGTCGGCTTCGACACCGCCGGCGAGCGCGTGAGCGCCGTGCGCTGCGCGGACGGCGCCCGCATCGGCGGCGACGCCTTCGCCATCACGGCCGGCGCCTGGAGCGCGCCGCTGGGCGAGGCGCTCGGCGTCGCGCTGCCCGTGCATGCGAAGAAGCGCGACGTCTTCGTGCTGGAGACGCCGGCCGCCCTGCCCGGCTGCCCGCTGGTCATCGACCCGAGCGGCTTCTGGTTCCGCTCCGAGGGCGCGCTGATCCTGGCCGGCGGCCCGCCACGCGGCGAGGATGTTGACGACGCGCCGCTGGACCGCATCGACCACGGCCTGTTCGACGAACGGCTCTGGCCCACGCTCGCGGCCCGCGTGCCGGCGCTGCAGGCGCTGCGCGTGCGCTCCGCCTGGGCCGGCTACTACGAGATGAACGCCTTCGACCACAACGGCCTGGCCGGCCGCCTGCCGGGCTGGGCCAATGCCTTCACGGCCTGCGGCTTCTCCGGCCACGGCATGCAGCAGGCGCCGGCGGTCGGCTGGTCGATGGCGAAGCTGCTGGCGGGCGAGGCAGCGCCCCTCATCCAGGCGCTGACGCCGCAGCGGCTGCTCGACGGCAGGCCGCTGCTCGAAGCCAATGTGATCTAGGCGCCTACGGCGCGCTGGCCGGCCTGGCCGCCGCCGGGTTCTCGACCTTCTCGACCTTGGGGTCGTCCCAGCTGCCGCTGATGTGGAACTCGCGCGTGTTGGCCGCGGCCACCGGGCGGCTCAGGATCAGCTGGGCCAGGAAGGCGCCCAGCGCGATGGCCGGGTTGATGGCCGCATAGGCCAGCGAGGCGCCGCCGGCCGACACCTCGGGCACGATGACGACGCGCAGCTTCTGCGTCTCGGCGGCGAGGTCGGTGCTGCCGTCCACCAGCACGGCGGCCTGCAGGCCGCGGATGCGGATGTTGTCGCTGCGGGCCACGCCGGCGGCGATCTTCACGTCGCCGGTCACGCCGTCGAAGGTGAAGCCCTCGGCGAAGACGTCGCGGAAGTCCAGCAGCAGCCGGCGCGGCAGSGACTGCAGGCTGAGCACGCCCAGCAGCCGGCCGACGCCGGGCTCGGCCTTCAGGAAGGTGCCGGTGTCGAGCTGGATGTTCAGCGCGCCGGCCATGCTGGGGTAGTGGGGCGCCAGCGGAGAGCCGTCCCAGCCGATCTGGCCGGCCATCACGCCCTTGCCGCCGCGCAACACGGGGCTGTCCTTCTGGCCCTGGCCCAGGCGCTCCAGCAGCTTGCCGGCGTCGGCGATGTCGAGCTTCCAGTCGAGCTGGGTGCGGCGGCGGCCGTCGCCGCCCTTGATGGCGGTCCACAGCCCGCTGGCGTTCAGCGTCGCGTCGGGCGACTGGATCAGCAGCCTGTCCAGCTTCCAGTCGCGCGCGGCGGCCGGCGCCTGGGCCAGCACCTCCAGCCGGCCCAGGCGCTTGCCGCGCAGCTCGAAGTCGTCGACCTCGATGTCCAGCGACGGCAGCGGGCTGCTGCTGGCCGCGGCCTTGCCCGGGTCGATCAGCTCGCTGAAGGAGTCGGCCTCGGCGCGCGGCAGCGACAGCCGCGTGAGCCGCGCCTGCACGGCGTCGACGCTGCCTCTACCCAGGTTAACGCCGCGCAGCTCGATGCGGCCGGCCAGCTGCTCGGCGTCGAGGTTGAGGCGCCAGGCCGCGCCGTCGCGCGCGACCTGGGCGTTGACACGGCCGAGCTGGCGCCCGCCGACCTTGAGCGCCTGGCTGCGCAGCGCGACCTGGCTGGGCAGCAGGCCGGCGGCGTCGCCGTCGTCACCACCCGCGCCGCTGCCGCCGCCCAGCGCGCCCAGGCGCTGCTGCCAGGCGTCCAGGTCCAGCGCGGCGACACTGGCCTGCAGCAGCACGCCGCTGGCCGGCAGCGCGGGCAGCCGGTCCTGCACGGCCAGCGCGCCGCGCAGCACATGCGAGCCGGCGCCGGCGATGTCGCGCTGCAGCTGGGCCTGCAGCAGCGGCGCCGCGCCGGCGCCGAGCTCCAGCCGGATCTCGTCGCGGCCCGCGGTGGTGGGCGTCATCAGCAGGCGCAGCGGCAGTGCGGCGTCGGCCTCCTTGCGGGCCGGCGCCGGCAGGTCCAGGCCCAGGCCCTGCAGGCTGCTGGCCACACTGAGTTCGCTCTGGCCGTCCTTGCCGACGGCGAGCTGGAAGCGGTAGGCGGCCTGGCCGCTGGCGGCCTGGGCCAGCCGCGCGACGGCACCCAGCTCGGGCGCGCGGCGCAGGCCCTCGGCCGTGGCCTGGCCCTGCACCGCGAAGCGCAGGCTGCCGTCGCGCTGCGTGCCGCCGTCGATGCCGGCGTCGCCGCCGAGCAGGCGGGCCGTCATGCCGGTGAGCTGCAGGCCCTTGCGGTCGAAGTCGATGCGCCCGCGCGCGCCGGCCAGCGCCGGCAGCTCGGGGCGCAGCTTCAGGTCCACGCCGCCGAGCTGCAGCTGGCCCTTGAGCGTCGTCTGGTTCACGTCGTCCAGCGGGATGGCTATGCCCAGCTTCAGCCCGGCCGGGCCCTGGGCCGTGGCCGTCGTGAGGGCGTGGCCCAGCCATTCGTCCAGCGGCGAGCCGCGCACGAAGCGCAGCAGGTCGGCGCCGGCACCGCGGCCGGTGCCGTCCAGGGCCAGCACGCGACCGTGGTGCAGATCCTTGATGCCGCCATTCACGCCGGCCAGCTCGTAGCCCAGCACCTTGGCATGGCCGTTGCGGATCTGCATGCCGGCGCGCTCGAAGACGAGCTCGGCGTCCACGCCCTCCATCGCCGGCCAGTTCGCGCCCACGTCGCTGGGCGGCACATAGGCCAGCAGCACGCCCTGGGCCTGGGTGGCCACGCGGAAGACGCCGCTGGCGCGCGGGCCGTCGAACGGGAAGTCGTTGAGCTCGCCCTTCAGGCGCACGCTGATGTTGCGTGCCTCGCCGCCCAGCACCGCCCGCGAGACATAGCTGCGCGTGGCGGGCAGGCTCAGCGGGATGTAGCGGGCGATGCGGGTGGCCTCGGCGCGCTGGGCGCGGCCGCTGAGGTCAAGGTAGCCGGGCGTCGCCGCGCCGGCCGCGCGCCGCCACAGCAGCTCGAAGTCGCCGCTCAGGTCGGGCGTCTGCAGCTGCAGGTCGCGCAGGCGCAGCTCGACCTCGCCGCCCGGCCTGGCGCCGGGTGCGGGCAGCTTCCAGCTCATCTGCGTGGCGAGCCGGGTGATGGGCAGCACCGGCTCCTCGAACAGGCCCGGCAGCTCGACCTCGCCCTGGTGCACCGCGAGGCGGGCGCTGCCGCCGCGCTCGCTGGCGTCGAGTTCCAGGCTGGCGCCGCGCAGGCCGGGACGGCCGAGCTGGTCCGGCTGGCTGGCGGCCTTGGCCGCGATGGCCAGGCCGTCGAGCTGGGCCTTGACGCGATAGCTCTGCGGCGCGTCCAGCGGACCCTGCCACTGGCCGGCGAGGGCGGTCAGTACGCCGTGGGGGTCGAGCTCGGCCAGCAGCTGGTGGGCGCGCTCGCCGAGCGGCAGGCGCTGCGCGATCTGCGCCATCAGCGCGAAGTCCAGGCGCTGCGCGTTGACCTCGCCGCCCAGCACGGCGTCGCCCTTGCCGAGCTGCAGGCTGACGCCCCAGTCCGAACGCGGCCAGGCGATGCCGCTGCCATTGGGGTCCGTGCTGACGAAGCCGAGCTGCCGGGCCTGCAGGCTCAGGCGGTCCTTGGCGCGGGCCAGGTCCAGCCGGCCTTCGATGTGGTCCAGGTTCAGCTCGGGCGCGGATTCGAGCAGCCTCAGCCGCACCGAGCGCAGCGCCAGGTCCAGCGTCGCGCCGGTGGGCTGGCCGTCCCTCAGCTCGGCCCAGGCGCGCACGGCGCCGTCGCCCTCGCCGAGCTGGAAGGGCAGGTCGACGTGGCGGCGCAGCTGGCTCAGGTCGGCGCGCGGCAGGTCGGCGTAGAGCTGGCCGCTCCAGTGCTGGAACTCGCCGGGCCGCTTCAGCAGGCTCTGCGTGAAGCGCCCGCGCAGCGTGAAGCGCTCACCCCAGTCCCGGGGCGGCGTGGCGTCCAGGCGCAGCGCGTGGCGGCGCAGGCCGTTGCGCAGGATGAAGTTCAGCTCCGACAGCTCCAGCGGCCGGGCGTCGGCGCGCTTCTCGTCCACCCAGCGCACGCGGCCGTGCACGATGGCGAGCTCGGGCTGGCTGAACAGCCAGTCCAGGCCGGCCTCGGTGGTGCCGGTGTCGGCATGCTCCGCCGCGTCCAGGCCCATGCCGCCGATGAAGATGCGGCCCTGGGCGTCGCGGCGGATGGTCAGCTCCGGCGCGTCGATGAGAAGCTGGGAGAAGCGCGGCTCCAGCGCGATCAGCGACTGGGCCGACAGCACGGCCGCCACGCGCGGCAGCTGCAGCGCCGGGCGGCCGGCGGCGTCCAGCACGCGCACCTCGCCCAGCTCCATGCGCGGCATCCAGCCGCCCGATTCGACCGTGATGCGGCCGATGCGCAGCTCTACCCCCAGAGCCTTTGAGGCTTCCTTTTCCAGCCAGGGGCGCCAGTCATTGGCGTGCGGGAGAATGGCCCAGTGCAACACGCTCCAGGCCACCACCCCCACCGCCCACAGCAGGGCCAGCAGCAGCAGCAGCCAACGCAGGCCGTGCCAGCACAGGCGCAGGGGCCAGCCGGCGGCGCGGGAGCAGTGATGGAGGGCGGCCGAGAAGAAGTCAGACACGTTGTCTTTGGGCACGCTGAAAACCGGCCGGCAGGCAATCTAGCACAGGGTCATGAGCGCACTGTTTCCCGTCGTTGCTGAACACAGCCGCTATGTGCAGCGCGTGCGCCGCCGCTACGGCGCCGAGCTGGCGCTGCTGCCGCCCGGCCTGCCCGACCGCGCCGCCGTCGCGGCGCTGATCGACACGCTGGCCGCGGACCGACCGCTGGCCAGCACGCTGCGCGTGGCCCGCCATCTGGTGCTGGAGCGGCTGGCGGTGCTGGACATCGAGCAGGGCGCCAGCGTGACCGATGTCACGCTGGCGATGACCCATCTGGCCGAGGTCACGCTGGACATCGCGCTGCGCGCGGCCCGCGCCGAGCTGGACGCGATCCACGGCGAGCCGCGCACGGCCGACGGCCAGGACATCGCGTTCTGGGTGCTGGGCATGGGCAAGCTTGGCGCGCGCGAGCTCAATGTGTCGTCCGACATCGACCTCATCTACGTCTACGAGGACGATGGCGCCACGCACGGCTCGCGGCCGGTCACGGCGCACGAATATTTTTCGTCCGTCGCCAGGCGGCTCTACGCGCTGATCGGCGACGTGACCGACGACGGCCAGGTCTTCCGCGTCGACCTGGCGCTGCGGCCCAACGGCAAGAGCGGCCCGCCGGTCGTCAGCCTGGCCATGCTGGAGGAATACTTCTTCGTGCAGGGCCGCGAGTGGGAGCGCTTCGCGTGGCTGAAGAGCCGCGCCGTCGCGCCGCTGTCGGGCCCCGGCGCGCCGGGCGACCCGCGCACGCTGCAGCTGCGCCACCTCGTCACGCCCTTCGTCTACCGGCGCTATCTGGACTACGGCGTCTTCGAGAGCCTGCGCCAGCTGCACGGCAAGATCCGCAGCGAGGCCAAGGCCCGCGCGGCCGGCCGGCCCGAGCGCGCCAACGACGTGAAGCTGTCGCGCGGCGGCATCCGCGAGATCGAGTTCATCGTGCAGCTGCTGCAGGTCGTGCGCGGCGGCCAGTTCCCCGAGATCCGCACCCGCTCCACCGTCAAGGCCCTGGCCCAGCTCGCGGCCGGCGGGCTGATGAAGCCCGACACGGCGCAGCGCCTGGCCGACGCCTATGTCTTCCTGCGCCGCGTCGAGCACCGCATCCAGTTCCTGGATGACCAGCAGACCCATTGCCTGCCGCAGGCCGACGCCGACCTGGCCTGGATCGCCGCGTCGCTGGGCATGCAGTGCAGCCGCGAGGCCTGCGAGCTGTTCGAAAAACTCGGCGAGGTGCGCGAGCTTGTCGCCACCGAATTCGACGCGCTGCTGCACGGCACGCCCCAGCAGTCCGGCGGCTGCAGAGGTGGCCAGTGCGGCGGGCCGAAGCCGGCCGTCGACGGCGAGGATTTCCTGAACGGGCTGCCGCCGCAGCTGGCCGCGGCCGTGCGCGCGCTGGCCGAGACGCCGCGCGTGCAGGGCCTGCGCGAGGAATCGCGCCAGCGCCTGGCCAAGCTCTTCCACCGCGCCGCCCAGGCCGTGACGGCCGGCGAGTGCTCGCTGGACGCCGCGCTGCGCTTCGTCGACTGGGTCGAGCCGCTGCTGCGCCGCGAGAGCTATCTCGCGCTGCTCGTCGAGCGCCCCGCCGTGCAGCAGCGCCTGCTGCGCCTGCTGGACCTGGCGCGCTGGCCGATGCGCTATCTGATGCAGCACCCCGGCGTCATCGACGAGCTGGCCGACCCGCTGCTGCTGACGGCCCGCTTCGACCGCGCGGCCTTCATCGCCGACCTGCAGGATCGCGAACGCGGCTGGGCGCGCAGCGGCGAGGCCGACGAGGAGGCGCTGCTGGACACGCTGCGCCGCGCCCACCATGCCGAGGTCTTCCGCACGCTGGTGCGCGACGTCGAGGGCCGCATCACGGTCGAGCAGGTGGCCGACGACCTGAGCCTGCTGGCCGACGCCGTGCTGCAGGTCGCCATCCAGTGGGCCTGGGCCCGCTTCGGCAAGGCCCACCGCGCCGAGCCGCGCCTGGCCGTCATCGCCTACGGCAAGCTGGGCGGCAAGGAGCTGGGCTATGGCGGCGACCTGGACGTCGTCTTTGTCTTCGACGACGAGGACGAGAACGCGGCCGAGATCTACGGCGCCTTCGTGCGCCGCCTCATCACCTGGCTGACGCTGCGCACCGCGGCCGGCGAGCTTTTCGACATCGACACCGCGCTGCGGCCCAACGGCAACTCGGGCCTGCTGGTCACGTCGCTGGCCCACTTCGAGGCCTACCAGACCGGCCGGGGCAGCAACACCGCCTGGACCTGGGAGCACCAAGCCATCACGCGGGCGCGCTTCTGCGCGGGCGACGCCGACCTGGCCGAGCACTGCGAGGCCGTGCGCCGCCAGGTGCTGACGGCGCCGCGCGACGCCGAGGCCCTCGGGCGCGAGGTGCGGGCCATGCGCGAGAAGGTGCGCGCCGCGCGGCCGGTGCGCGAGGGCCTCTTCGACGTGAAGCACAGCGAGGGCGGCATGATGGACGCCGAGTTCGCGCTGCAGACCCTGGTGCTGGCCAATGGCGCCGACCACCCCGAGCTGCTGGACAACCTCGGCAATATCGCGCTGCTGCAGCGCTGCGAGGCCGTCGGCCTGCTGCCGGCCGGCGTGGGCGTCGGCGCGGCCAATGCCTACCGCGAGCTGCGCCGCGTGCAGCACAAGGCCAGGCTGGACGAGCAGTCCACCGCGCTGGACGAGCAGGCCGCCGCGCCGCTGGCCCCGCACCGCGACGCCGTGCGCGCGCTGTGGCGGGCCGTGTTCGCTTGATCTGCGGCGGTCGCGTTCAGCGCAGCGCCAGCACGATGGTCAGCTGGTTCTCGCCGCCGACGCGCTGGTAGGCCAGCGCGCTGGCATAACGCCGCAGCAGATGGATGCCCAGGCCACCCGGCCTGGCCTCGTCCAGGCTGGCCGGCTTGACCGGCGCGGGGCGCGACAGCGGGTCGAAGGCGATGCCCCGGTCGGCCAGCCGCAGCACCAGCGCGTCGTCGGCCACCCAGGCCTGCAGGGCCACCGACGCGGGCTCGACCGCGGCCGGGTGGGCATGCAGGATCTGGTTCATCAGCAGCTCCTCCAGCACCACGTCCAGCCCGAAGCTGGCCCGGGCCGAGGGCTGGTGGGGCGCCAGCAGCCGCTGCAGCGCCTCGTGGGCGACCGCGCAGGAGGCCAGCTCGCAGCGCAGCAGCAGCGACAGCGCGGGCGGGCCGGGCGGCAGCCCGGCGGCGGTGGCGCCCCGCGTCGTCATTGGCAATGGCGATTCAGTCGGTGGCCAGCAGCGCGCGGGCCTGGGCCTGGTCGGCCACGACCGGGATGATCTGGTCGATGGCCACATGCTCCAGCACCTCGTGCACCAGCGGCTGGGCGCCGAACAGCACCATGCGGGCGCCCTTGGCCTTCAGCGAGCGCGCCGCGGTGATCAGCATGCGGATGCCCAGCGAGGCCAGGAAGTCCACGGCGCTCAGGTCCACCAGCAGGTCGTGGCCGGGCGCCACGGCGACGGCATTGAGCCTGACCTCGATGCGGTCCACGGCGACCGCGTCCAGCCGGCCCTGCAGGCGCAGGCAGTTGACGGTGGGGTCCAGCGTTGTGACTTCGATTTCCATGGGCAGGCCTCGCGAGATCAATCTTTCCTTCTAACCGGGCCGCACTACAGGAATGTGACGGCCAACAGCGAGAAGTCGTCGTCCAGCGGGCCCGGCCGGGCCTGCTCCAGCACGGCGCGCTGCAGCCAGTGGGCGGGTGCCCCGTCGCCCGGCGGCACGCGGCCCAGCCAGGGCAGCAGGTCGGCCAGCGCCCAGGCGCTGCCGTCGCGGGCATGCAGCTCGAACACGCCGTCGCTGAACAGGAAGAGCCGCGCGCCCGCCGGCACCTCGGCCACGGCCGCCACGTAGCCGGCATCGGGCATCGCGCCGATGATGAGGCTGCGCGTCCGCAGCGACGCCAGCGCGGCCGCGCCGGGCGCCTCCAGGAAGGCCGGGTGGTGACCGCCGGAGGCATAGCGCAGCCGGCGGTCGCGGCGGTCGAACACGCCGTACCAGATCGAGAACACCAGGCCGTCGTGGGCGTCCATCTGGAACATCGCGTTCAGCTGCCGCAGCACCTGGGCCGGGTCGGCGAAGTCGGTGCCGGGCAGCACGCGCTGGCGCAGCACGTTCATGACCGACACGCTGTGCATGGCCGCGCCGGCGCCATGGCCGGACACGTCGATCAGGTAGCAGGCGAAGCGGTGCTCGTCCAGCATGAAGTGGCCGAAGGCATCGCCGCCGAGCGCGGTGGACGGCTGGAAGCACCAGTCGGTCAGGATGGCGCCCTGCAGCAGCCGCACGGGCAGCAGCGACTGCACATAGCGGCCGGCCTTCTCCAGGTCGTGGGCCAGTTCCTCCGCATGGGCCACCTCGGCCGGCGTGCGGAACTCGTGCACGAACACCTGGCGGCCCAGCTGCAGGCGCATGCCCTGCGTCAGCCGCACGCTGCCCTGCACGCGCCGGCCGTTGACGAAGGTGCCGTTGGTGGAGCCCAGGTCGGTCACCAGCGCATCGCCGACCGAGCCGCGCGCCACCACCTCGCAATGCAGGCCCGACACCTCGCCATCGGACAGCAGCACCTCCGCCGGCGCGCGCCGGCCCAGGCGCAGCGGCTGGCGGCCGAACAGGATGCGCCGCCCGGGCTCGCTGCCATCCAGCTGCACCAGATAGTGCTCGCGCGCGTCGCCCGCCGGCGGGCGGGGCCGGGCCACCGTCTTCATGATGGTGGTGCGGTCGTCGGGCGCGAATTCGGTGTCGCCGGGGAGGTCGCTCATGGGCCGGGGTGGGACGGTGTTCACGAAAGCGCCGAACCGGCCGGCCCCGCGCAAAGGCGAGAGCGTACCCGCGCCGCGCCGGCCCGGGGAGGCCGATGCCAAACTGCCACCCTCGACAACCCAGTCCCACCGATGACACGCCCTTTCCGCTGGCCGGCCCTGTGCGCCGCGCTTGCCGCCCTGGCCCTGCTGGCCTGGCCGCTGCCCCGCGAATGGCTCGACTGGCAGCCCGCGCTGGTCGCGGCCCAGCCCTGGCGCGCCGTCACGGCCGCCTTCGTGCACTGGACGCCCCTCCACCTGGGCGCCAACCTGGCGGGCTGCGCCGTCATCGCGCTGCTGGGCTGGCGCGCCGCGCTCGGCGGGCGGGCGGTCGCGGCCGGCCTCGTCGCGCTGCCGCTGACCCAGCTCGGCCTGCTGCTGCGGCCCGAGTTGCTGCACTATGCCGGCCTGTCCGGCGTGCTGCATGCGCTGGTCGCCATCGCGGCGCCGACGCTGCTGATGCGCGGCGGCCGCGAACGCTGGATCGGTGCCGGCATCCTGGTCGGCCTCGCCGCCAAGCTCGTGCTCGAACACCCGCTCGGCCCGGTGCTGCGCGCGACACCCGATTTCGACTTCCCGGTCGCGCCCTTCGCCCATCTGAGCGGCGCGCTGTCGGGCGCCATCGCCTGGGCGCTGACAATGTGCGCCCTCGAAAGACCAACCAGGAGCCCGCATGGGACGTGAAGCCCTTTGCACCGCCCGCGTCGGGCAGGAAACCGCCGAGGCCACCGCCCTGCTCGAATCGACCGCCATCGTGCTGCGCGGCGCGCTCAGGCGCCGCTGGGCCGTCGCCGCGCTGCAGAAGCTGCGCCTGGACGGCGAGGCGCTGTGCTTCGACGCGGACGGCGAGGCCGTCGCCCTTGAGCTGGGCGCGAAGGAGGGCGAGCGCTGGCTGAAGAAGCTGCAGACCCCGCCGCCCACGCTGGCCGCCAGGCTCGGCGTCAGCGCCGCGAACCCGGCGCTGCTGATCGGCCCCACCGTCGGCACGCTGGACCCGGCCCTCGCCGAGGCGCTGTCCCAGGGGCTGACGGGCAATGTCAAGACGGCGCGCATGCTGGTGGCCGTCATCAGCAAGCCGGGCGAGCTGGAGCGCATGGCCGAGTTCCACGCGACGATGATCTGCAAGACCGTCTGGGTCGTGCATGCCAAGGGCCCGGGCGCATTCCCGTCGGAGGCCGAGGTGCGCACGGCGATGCGCGGCTGGGGCTATGTGGACAACAAGAGCAGCGTGGTGTCGGACGCGCTGACGGCGACGCGCTACGTCAGGCGCTAGCTGCCCCGGTTCGGGCAGTCCGCCTTCACGCAGCTGGCGTAGAGCGCCAGCGAGTGCTCCTGCAGCTGGAAGCCGCGCTCGCGCGCGATCGCATGCTGGCGCTCCTCGATGCCGGCGTCGAAGAACTCCTCGACCTTGCCGCAGGTCAGGCAGACGAGGTGGTCGTGGTGGCGGCCCTCGTTGAGCTCGTAGACGGCCTTGCCGGTCTCGAAATGGTTGCGGCTCAGCAGGCCGGCCTGCTCGAACTGCTGCAGCACGCGGTAGACCGTCGCCAGGCCGATGTCGGCACCCTCGCCGAGCAGGGCCTTGTAGACATCCTCGGCCGTCATGTGGCGCTGCTCGGCGCGCTGGAAGATCTCGAGGATCTTGATGCGCGGCAACGTCGCCTTGAGGCCGCTGTTCTTGATGTCGCTGGTCTGGTTCTTGGCGGAGGAGCTGGGCATGGCGGGGTGCGCGAGGGGCCGGGATGGGCCCCGCTAGAATCCGCGCGATCATAGCCAGCCGGGCCTCCGGCGGGTGTTTCAAGTCCCTTCTGCCAGCCGCCCATGCGCCCCCTGCCTGCCTCCCTCCCCCTGCTCGCGTCGCTCGCGCTGCTTGGCGGCTGCTCCTATCTGCCCACCTGGGATTCCCTGCCCTCCGTCACCGGCGACAAGGTGCTGGGCGTGCTGACGCCCTACCGCGTCGAGGTCGTGCAGGGCAATGTGCTGACCAAGGAGATGGTCGCCCGCGTGAAGCCCGGCATGCCCAAGGCCCAGGTGCGCGACCTGCTCGGCTCGCCGCTGCTGGCCGACGTCTTCCACGAGGCGCGCTGGGACTATGTCTTCACGATCCGCCGCCAGGGTGCGCCGGCGCAGCGGCGCCTCGTCGTCGCGAGCTTCGACGGCGACAAGCTGAAGACGCTGGAAGTGCCCGACGACCTGCCGACCGAGAACGAATTCGTCGCCTCCGTCAACACCTTCAAGCCCGGCAAGAAGGAGCCCAAGCTGGCGCTGAGCCAGGCCGAGCGCGACGCGCTGCCGCCGCCCAAGCCGAGCGCCGAGGCCGCGCCGACCGCCGCCGCCGAAGGCCCGGCCCCGGGGCGGGTCTACCCGCCGCTGGACGCCCTGCCGGCCAGGGCGGGCTCGTGATGCTGAAGGTCGCCGTGATGGGCGCCTCCGGGCGCATGGGCAGGATGCTGATCGAGGCCTTTCAGGCCGCCGACGACTGCAGGCTGCACGTCACGCTGGACAAGGGCGACGAAGTCCGCGCGGGCCTGGCCGGCGCCGACGTGATGATCGACTTCACCCGCCCCGAGGCGACGCTGGCCCACCTGGCCGCCTGCGCCGATCTGGGCGTGAAGGCCGTCATCGGCACGACCGGCTTCGATGCCGCGCAGAAGGCCGAGATCGCCAGGCTCGCCGAGCGCACGGCCATCGTCTTCGCGCCGAATATGAGCGTCGGCGTCAACGTCGTGCTGAAGCTGCTCGACATGGCCGCCCGCGCGATGCACGAGGGCTTCGACATCGAGATCGTCGAGGCCCACCACCGCAACAAGGTCGACGCGCCCAGCGGTACCGCGCTGCAGATGGGCCAGGTCGTCGCCAATGCGCTGGGCCGCGACCTCAAGGCCTGCGCCGTCTACGGCCGCGAGGGCGTCACCGGCATGCGCGACCCGTCCACCATCGGCTTCGCCACCGTGCGCGGCGGCGACATCATCGGCGACCACACCGTGCTGTTCGCCGGCACCGGCGAGCGCATCGAGATCAGCCACAAGGCCAGCAGCCGCGCCATCTACGCCCAGGGCAGCCTGCGCGCGGCGCGCTTCCTGGCGGGCAAGGCGACAGGCCTGTTCGGCATGGCCGACGTGCTGGGTTTCGCCTGAGCATGGGTGGCTTCGCGGACTTCTGGGCCCAGAGCGACCTGGTCGGCCGCGCCGTGGCGCTGCTGCTGCTAGCCATGTCGGTCAGCGCCTGGGCGCTGATCCTGTGGAAAACCTGGCTGCTGCGCCGCGCCCGCCGCGGCCTGGTCCGCGCGGTGCCGGCCTTCTGGTCTGCGGCCGGCGTGGCCGAGGGCCGCGGCGCGCTGCAGAGCTTCGACACCGAGGCGCTGCTGCTGCCGCTGCTCGACGCCGCGACGGCCGAGACGCAGGCCGCGACGCTGGCGGCCGCCGGCCGGCGCGAGTCCCGCCTGACCCGCCGCCTGCGCGACGCGCTGCACGCGGTGCTCGCGAGGCTGCAGTTCGGCCAGGTGCTGCTGGCCTCCATCGGCGCGACGGCGCCCTTCGTCGGCCTGTTCGGCACCGTCTGGGGCATCTACCACGCGCTCACCAACATCGGCATCGCCGGCCAGGCGTCCATCGACAAGGTCGCCGGCCCGGTGGGCGAGGCGCTGATCATGACGGCCGCCGGCCTGGCAGTGGCGATCCCTGCCGTGCTGGCCTACAACGTCTTCGGCAAGCTCGTCGCGGCCAGCGAGGCCGACCTCGAAGGCTTTGCGCACGACCTGCGCGAGCTGCTGGACCACGAATGAGACATCCAGTGTCAACCCCCGCCAGAAGAAGTGGCTTTGAGGGCGGACAGATGAAGGCTGGCGTCGTAAGTCTTGCGATCGGTCCAGGCGCGCCAGAGCACGCGCAACCAGGCCCGGGCAAGGATACGGATGGCATGGGGATGATCGCAGCCTCGTTGTCGAGCTGCTGCGTACAAGCCGCGAGCCCAGAGATTGGTGTGGCGCGAGTTGTCGGCCATGCAGGTGATGGCTTTGCGCAGCCGATGATTGCAGGCCCAGCGAAAGCTCACGCAGCGGGTCTTGCCCGATTGATAGGTGACAGGCACGACGCCAGCCTCGGCGGCGAGTCGGTCATCGCTGGGGAATCGCTCACGGACATCACCCAGTTCGGCCAGGATCTGAGCGGCGCAGATGTGTCCGGCCCGAGGGAAGGACATGATGATTTGTCCGTCGGGAAGCGATTCGATGAAACGCTCGATGCGATGAGTCAAAGCGGCGATCTGTTCGACCAAGGGTGTCAAGACGTCGACCAGCGAGAGCACCACGTCGGCCATGGCCTGGGCCGTCAATGCAGGGGCCATGCCGCGCGCGGCGGCCTGCAGTCGCCCGAGGAGTTCGGCAGGGCTGCGGCGGCCGCTGTAGTGCTGGGCACGACAGAAGCGCTGCAGGCGAGATTCGTTCAGGCCGGCGGCCGAAGCTGGCGATGGATAGCGTTTGAGGAACGCCAAGCCGATGGGCGAGTCCACGGCTGCAAAGATGCGGGCGCCGCCAGGCCAGAAGGCGTCGAGTGTGGAGTGCAATTGATTGGCCAGAGCGATGCGAGTGGCCACCAGATCATCGCGAGCGCGCACCAAGGCACGCAGAGCGCGGATGGAGTCCGACTGTGGGGACAGCGCGGACCAGCGATGTCCATCGGTGCGCAGCAGATCGGCAAGCAGATAAGCATCCGAGGCGTCGCTCTTGGCGCCGTGACTGCGGTAACGCGGACGGCTGGCCTTGACGGCATTGGGATGGATCGCAAAGACCTGATGAGCGGCCTCGACCAGCGCATCGACGATCAGGCCCGAGGGACGCTCGATGGCGATGCGCAAGTTCGCGCCGTAGCGGGCAAGGCGGTGTGCCAGCGCAGCCAGGCCATCGTGGTCGTGGCTGACCTCGAAGCGTTCCAGGACCTGGCCGGCGGTGTCGATGATGCACACCGCATGCGTTTGCGTGGCCCAGTCCAATCCGCAAAAGACTTGAGTACTCATAGACAGACTCCTTGGAGTTGCGGTATGACTGCCCGTGTCGGAAGGCCCGGCGGGGAGCTCATTGATTGGCGCTCCGGCGGKGAAGGCTTGGCGCTACATCCAGTGGCCCGTCACGGCCTTCCGGCACCCCATGGGCTGCAGGTCTCATACGGGCCTTCGCGAGGCCAGCGCCGCAGGCAGTCACCATGGGGGCACGGAAGTCAGTTCCTACCCTCGGTCCACCTCCTCGTCGATGTCAACAAGCAGGAGGTTGCCCAATGAGCGCCGAGCGCCGGGCCGCTCCCAAGCCGGCGCGCGTCCCCCCGGGGGACCGCCTGGTGTACTCGCCAGGCGAGAGGCAGACATGAGCTTCGGCCGGCTGGAGCGCCCCGACGCATCGCGGCCGATGAGCGACATCAACATGACGCCGCTGATCGACGTCATGCTGGTGCTGCTGGTCATCTTCATGATCACGGCGCCGCTGATGACCGCGTCCCTGCGCCTGGACCTGCCCAAGAGCGAGGCCGCGACGCCCAGCGACGCGCCGGCCTTTATCGCCGTGGCCATCACGCCGGACGGCGGGCTGCACCTGGGCGATGACGAGCTCGACGCCAAGGCCTTCCAGCAGCGCATCGCGGAACTGGGCCGCGCCAATGCGCAGCTGGAGGTGCAGCTGCGCGCCGACCGCACCGTGCCCTACGGCCGGGTGGCCGAGCTGATCGGCTGGGTGCAGGCCGCCGGCCTGAACCGCATCGCCTTCGTCGCGCAGACCGCCGCTTCGGCCCCCTGACCGAAGGTTGCCGCGAAGGGCGCCCAATACAATTTGGCGCATGAACGCCAAGACCGAAGCGCCCAGCTACAACCCGAACGAGATCGAAGCCGCCGCCCGTGCCTACTGGACGGAGCGCGACGCCTACCGCGTGACGGAGGACGCGAGCAAGCCGCACTTCTACGCCTGCTCCATGCTGCCCTACCCCTCGGGCAAGCTGCACATGGGCCATGTGCGCAACTACACGATCAACGACATGCTGGCCCGCCAGCTGCGCATGAAGGGCTACAACGTCCTCATGCCCATGGGCTGGGACGCCTTCGGCCTGCCGGCCGAGAACGCCGCGATGAAGGGCAAGCTGCCGCCCGCGCAGTGGACCTACTCCAACATCGCCCACATGAAGGGCCAGATGCAGGCCATGGGCCTGGCCATCGACTGGAGCCGCGAGGTCGCGACCTGCCAGCCCAGCTACTACAAGTGGAACCAGTGGCTGTTCCTGAAGATGCTGGARRMGGGCRTCGCCGAGCGCCGCACCCAGGTCGTCAACTGGGACCCGGTGGACCAGACCGTGCTGGCCAACGAGCAGGTCATCGACGGCCGCGGCTGGCGCTCGGGCGCCCTGGTCGAGAAACGCGAGATCCCCGGCTACTACCTGAAGATCACGCAGTACGCCGAGGAGCTGCTGTCGGCCGTGGCCGACCCGGCCGACCCCAACTACCTCTCCGGCTGGCCCGAGCGCGTGCGGCTGATGCAGGAGAACTGGATCGGCAAGAGCCAGGGCGTGCGCTTCGCCTTCCCGCACGGCATCGAAGGGGCCGGCAGCGACAAGCTGTGGGTGTTCACGACCCGCGCCGACACCATCATGGGCGTGACCTTCTGCGCCGTCGCGCCTGAGCACCCGCTGGCCACCGTCGCGGCCAAGAGCAAGCCCGAGGTCGCCGCCTTCATCGAGGAATGCAAGGCCGGCGGCACGACCGAGGCCGAGCTGGCCATGCAGGACAAGAAGGGCGTGCCCACGGGCCTGTTCGTCACCCACCCGATCACCGGCGCCCAGGTCGAGGTCTGGGTCGGCAACTACGTGCTGATGAGCTATGGCGACGGCGCCGTCATGGGCGTGCCGGCGCATGACGAGCGCGACTTCGCGTTCGCGAACAAATACGGCCTGCCGATCAAGCAGGTCATCGCCGTCGACGACGGGGCCTATGACGACAAGAAGTGGCGCGAGTCCTACGGCGACAAGGCCAAGGCCCGCTGCATCAACTCCGGCGTGCTCGACGGCCTGAGCCATGTCGACGCGGTCAACAAGGTCGCCGAGCTGCTCGCCGCCCAGGAGCTGGGCGAGAAGAAGACCACCTGGCGCCTGCGCGACTGGGGCATCAGCCGCCAGCGCTACTGGGGCACGCCCATCCCGATCATCCATTGCGAAGGATCGGGGCCGGGGTCTGACGCCCCCGGGTGCGGCGTCGTGCCGGTGCCCGAGAAGGACCTGCCCGTCGTGCTGCCCGAGGACTGCATTCCCGACGGCAGCGGCAACCCGCTGAACAAGCGCGCCGACTTCCTGAACGTCGCCTGCCCCAAGTGCGGCAAGCCGGCCCAGCGCGAGACGGACACGATGGACACCTTCGTCGATTCGTCCTGGTACTTCATGCGCTACTGCGACCCGAGCAACGACCAGGCCATGGTCGCCGAGGGCACGCAGTATTGGATGCCGATGAACCAGTACATCGGCGGCATCGAGCACGCCATCCTGCACCTGCTGTATGCGCGCTTCTGGACCAAGGTCATGCGCGACCTCGGCCTCGTGAAGGTGTCCGAGCCCTTCGAGAAGCTGCTGACCCAGGGCATGGTGCTGAAGGGCGCCTTCTTCCACAAGCCCGAGGGCGGCGGCAAGGACTACTACTGGGACCACGAGGTCGACGTCATCCACGACGAGAAGGGTGGCATCCTCGGCGCCAGGCTGAAGAAGGACGGCACGCCGCTCGAATACGAGATGACGACCATGTCCAAGTCCAAGAACAACGGCGTGGATCCGCAGGCCCTCATCGACCAGTACGGCGCCGACACGGCCCGCCTCTTCGTCATGTTCGCGTCGCCCCCGGAGCAGACGCTGGAGTGGAACGACGCGGCCGTCGAAGGCGCGCACCGCTTCCTGCGGCGCGTGTGGAACTTCGGCGTGCGCAACGCCGAGGCGATCCAGTACGCCGGCAGGGACTTTGCCGCGCTGAACGGCGACGGCAAGACGCTGCGCCGCGAGGTGCACCACGTGCTCAAGCAGGTCAGCTACGACTACGAGCGCATGCAGTACAACACCGTCGTCTCCGGCGCGATGAAGCTGCTGAACGCGCTGGAAGCCTCTAGTTCCAAGTTGATTGCCGAGGGCCAGGCTGCCGCCGTGCGCGACGGCTTCTCGGTGCTGCTGCGCGTGCTCTACCCCGCCACGCCCCACATCGCCCATCAGCTCTGGCAGGACCTGGGTTTTGCCGCCGAGCTGGGCGACCTGCTCGACGCGCCCTGGCCCACGGTCGACGAGGCCGCGCTCGTGCAGGACGAGATCGAGCTGATGCTGCAGGTCAACGGCAAGCTGCGCGGCTCGGTCAAGGTGGCTGCCGGCGCCGACAAGGCCGCCATCGAGGCCGCGGCCCTGGCCAACCCGGAGTTCGGGAAGTTCAGCGAAGGCAAGGCGCCGAAGAAGGTCGTCATCGTGCCCGGTCGCCTCGTCAACGTGGTGGTGTGATGGACCGCCGCCTCGCGCTGATCGGCCTCGCAGCCCTCGCCGGCTGCGGCTTCGAGTTGCGCCACGAGCCCGAGCTGCCGTTCAGGACGCTGGCGCTGACCGGCTTCCCGCCGGACTCGCCGCTGGCCGTCGGCCTGAAGCGGCAGATCAAGCGCACGCCGGTGCAGCTCGTGGACGACACCAGCCGCGCCCAGGTCGTGCTGGAGGTCACGCGCGAGACCCGCGACCGCAGCGTCGTCGCCTCCACCACGGTCGGCCAGGTGCGCGAATGGCAGCTGCGCCTGCAGTTCGACTACCTGATCCGCACGGCGGCCGGCGAGCTGCTGGTGCCCAAGGTCGAGCTGCGCCTGTCGCGCGACATGAACTACACCGAGACCGCGGCCCTGGCCAAGGAGCAGGAGGCCGCCAACCTCTACGGCGCGATGCACTCCGACGCGATCGCGCAGGTCATGCGCCGCCTCGCTGCCGTGAAGCTGCCGGCCTGACATGCAGTTGCGCGCCGAAGCCCTCGCGGCCCATCTCGCCAAAGGCCTGGCCCGCATCTACACGGTCCACGGCGACGAGCCGCTGCTCGCGCAGGAGGCGGCCGACCAGATCCGCGCCGCGGCCAAGGCTCAGGGCTTTGGCGAGCGCCAGATCTTCACCGTCGCCGGCGCCTATTTCGACTGGGCCCCGGTGCTGGCCGCGGCCCAGGCCATGAGCCTGTTCGCCGAGCGCCAGTTCATCGAGATCCGCATCCCGGGCGGCAAGCCCGGCAAGGACGGCTCCGAGGCCTTGCAGCGTTATGCCGAGGCCGCGCCCGACGACGTGCTGACCCTGGTTACGCTGCCGCGGCTGGACAAGACCCAGCTCAACAGCGCCTGGTTCACGGCGCTGGACGGCCACGGCGTGTCCGTCCGCGTCGAGCCCGTCGAGCGCCGCCTGCTGCCGGCCTGGCTGGCGCAGCGCCTGAAGGCCCAGGGGCAATCGGTGCCCGAGGGCGAGGACGGCCAGAAGGCGCTGGCCTTCTTCGCCGACCGCGTCGAGGGCAATCTGCTGGCCGCCCACCAGGAGCTGCAGAAGCTCGCGCTGCTGCACCCCAGCGGCGAGCTGACTCTTGGCCACATCGAGGCCGCCGTGCTCGACGTGGCGCGCTTCGACGTCTTCAAGCTCAGCGAGGCCGTGCTGGCGGGCCATGTGCCGCGCCTGCTGCGCATGCTGGATGGCCTGGAGGCCGAAGGCGAGGCCGCCGTGCTGGTGCACTGGAACCTGGCCGAGGACGCGCGCGCGCTGGCCCGCGTGCGCGCCGCGCTGGACGCCGGCAAGCCGCTGCCGCTGGCCCTGCGCGAGGCCCGCGTCTGGGGCGCCAAGGAGCGCCTCGTCGAACGCATCGCGCCGCGGCTGGACTCGGCCCAGGCGGGCGCCCTCGTGCAGGCCGCCCAGGTCTGCGACGGCCTCGTCAAGGGCCTGCGCCACCCGGACTGGCCCAGCGACCCCTGGGCCGCGCTGCGCCGCTTCGCGCTGATGCTGGCCGAGGCCGCCAGCGGCAAGAAGGGCACCGTGCTGGCCGCCCGCTGACGCGACGCCGGGCCGTTTCCGGCCCCCCCGCCCTTCGCGCCCGTCCTGTATATTGGATCCAATTATTGGACCCATTACGGAGCTGGCATGGACGACGGCGCGCGCATCATCGATTCACACACCGGCGGCGAACCCACGCGCGTGCTCGTCGGCGGCGGGCCCGACCTCGGCACGGGCTCCATGGCCGAGCGGCTGGCGCGGCTGCGCGACGAACACGACGCCTGGCGCCGCGCGCTGATCCTGGAGCCGCGCGGCTCCGAGGTGCTGGTGGGCGCCTGGCTGTGCGAGCCCCGCCGGCCGGGCGAGGACTGGGGCGTGATCTTCTTCAACAACGTCGGCTACCTCGGCATGTGCGGCCACGGCACCATCGGCGTCGTCGCGACGCTGCGCCACCTGGGCCGGGTCGAGCCCGGCACGCTGCGCCTGGCCACGCCGGTCGGCACCGTGCGGGCCACGCTGCACGAGGACGGCGCGGTGACGGTGGCCAACGTGCCGTCCTACCGCCACGCGCAGCAGGTCGCGGTGACGCTGACCGACGGCCGCACCGTGCACGGCGACATCGCCTGGGGCGGCAACTGGTTCTTCCTGTGCAGCGACCACGGCCAGGCCCTGCGCGCCGAGCGCACGCAGGCGCTGACCGCCTATGCGCTGACGCTGCGCGCCGCGCTGCGGCAAGCCGGCATCACCGGCGCCGACGGCGCGGAGATCGACCACATCGAGCTGCTGGGCCCGCCGGCCGACCCCGCCAACGACGGCCGCAATTTCGTGCTCTGCCCCGGCGCGGCCTACGACCGCTCGCCCTGCGGCACCGGCACCAGCGCCAAGCTCGCCTGCCTGGCCGCCGACGGCGAGCTGGCCGCGGGCGCCGTCTGGCGCCAGGAATCGGTCATCGGCTCCGTCTTCGAGGCCCGCTACGAGCCCGGCGACGGCGGCGCCATCCAGCCCTTCATCCGCGGCCGCGCCCATGTGACGCTGGACGCCCAGGTCGTGCTCGACCCGGCCGACCCGATGTGCTGGGGCTTCTGAGGCGCAAGCTGCCCGCGGCTCAGTGCCTCTGTGGTTGCCTTTGAATCTCAGCGGCCGCGCCGCTTCGGCGCCGCGGCCTGTGCCTGCCGGGCCTGCACATGGGCCGAGAAGCGCTCGCAGGCGCCCAGGATGTGCTGGCGCGTCAGGCGCGCCGCCGCCCTGGCGTCGCCGGCCACGCAGGCCTCCAGGATGGCCAGGTGCTCGGCCCGCGCCTGGGCCCGCCCGTCGGTCAGCTGCAGCTGGTCGACCAGGTAGCGCTCGGTGCGGTCCAGCGCCGCCACGGCGGCCTGCAGGTGCAGGGGCAGGCCGGCCGCGGCATAGAGGGCGCAGTGGAAGTCGCGGTTCAGCTCGCCCCAGCGCACCGGATCGCGCTCCCGGGCGAATGCCTGGCAACGCCTCTTGGCCTCGGCCAGCGCGGCGGCGCCCAGGCGGGGCACGGCGTTCAGGATCAGCTCGCCCTCCAGCAGCGCGCGAAAGCGGCACAGCTCCTCGACCTCGGCGCGGCTGTGCCCGGCCACCGTGTAGCCATGGAAGCGCCTGATCTGCACCAGGCCGTGCTGCTCCAGGCGGTTCAGCGCCTCGCGCACCGGGATGCGGCTGGTCTGCAGCTGGCGCGCCAGCTCCTCCTGGCGCAGCGGCGCACCGTCCTCGAACTGGCCCGTGATGATGGCGCGGTGCAGGGCCTCGTAGACCTGGTCGGCCGCCGAGGGGCCGGGCGTGGTGCGGGCGAGCGGGAAGGGCGTGGCGTTCATGGCGGGGGCGGACGGAGACAGCCGCCATTGTGATCCGGCATGCGCAGCGGGCGCGAGACGGTCCACCAAATTTGCATATTGGATCCAATATGCAATATGCTGGACGCCAGACCACCCACCGAACCGGAGCAGCAAGACCATGTGGCAAGGCGTCATCCCCGCAGTCACCACCAAGTTCAAGGAGGACGGCAGCCTGGACGCCGCCGAGATGCAGCGCTGCTTCGCGCTGCAGATGGCCGCCGGCTGCGACGGCCTGATCGCCTGCGGCTCGCTCGGCGAAGGCCCCATGCTCAGCCACGAGGAGCGCCTGCAGGTGTTCCGCCTGGCCAAGGAGGCGGCGGGTTCCAGGCCCGCGCTGCTGACCGTCGCCGAGGCCGGCACGCGCGAGGCCTGCGCGCTGGCCGAGAAGGCCGCCCGCGCCGGGGCCGACGGGCTGATGGTCGTTCCCAGCACCCTCTATCACACCGACGCCCGCGAGACCGCCGTGAACCTGCGCGTCATCGCCGCGGCGGCCGACCTGCCGGTGATGATCTATTCCAACCGCATCGCCTACCGCGTCGACGTGACGACCGACCTGCTGGAGGAACTGGCCGATGAGCGCCGCTTCGTCGCGGTCAAGGAGAGCAGCGACGACATCCGCCGCAGCACCGAGATCCTGACCCGGCTGGGCGACCGCTACGCCGTCTTCACCGGCGTCGACAACCTGGCCTTCGAGGCGCTGTGCGCCGGCGTGCAGGGCTGGGTGGCCGGCCTGGTGGTGGCCTTCCCGGCCGAGACGGTGGCGGTCTACCGCCTCGTCAAGGCCGGCCGGCTGGCCGAGGCCCTGGCCATCTACCGCTGGTTCCGCCCGCTGCTCGACCTCGACGTGTCGACCCATCTGGTGCAGAACATCAAGCTGGCCGAGGCGCTGGCCATCCAGTCCAACGAGCGCGTGCGCGCGCCGCGCCTGCCGCTGGCCGGCGCGCGCCGGGCCCGGGTCGAGGCGGTCGTCCGCCAGGCCCTGGCCACGCGCCCGCAGCTACCCGAGCGGTTCTGAGAGCTTGACCGCTTCCTTGGGAGGCCGATTCGGCTATCGTCCGGGTGGAGCCCCTGCCGCCATGACGATGCTTCTTCGCCTCCCGACCTCCGCCGCCCTCGCGCTGGCCGCATCGGCCGCCCAGGCCGTGCCCGTGACCGTGCAGCTGCATGGCCCCGACGGCCAGCCGCTGGCCGATGCCGTGGTGGCCGTCGAGGTGAAGGGCCACGCCGGCAAGACCACGACGGCCAAGGCCGAGATGGCTCAGCGCGACCGCCAGTTCGCGCCCCAGCTCCTCGTCGTGCAGACCGGCACCGCCGTCAGCTTCCCGAACTTCGACATCGTGCGTCACCACGTCTACTCGTTCTCGCCGATCAAGGTCCTCGACATCAAGCTCTACTCCGGCACCCCGACCAAGCCCGAGGTGTTCGACAAGCCCGGCGTCGCGGCCCTGGGCTGCAATATCCATGACCGCATGAGCGCCCACATCGTCGTCGTCGACACGCCCACCTTCGCCAAGACCGACGACAAGGGCCAGGCGAGCTTCGACCTGCCGCCCGGCGAGCATGTCGTCAGGGCCTGGCACGCGGGCCAGAAGTCGCCCATGCTGCAAAGCCTCAAGCTCGACGTCGCCGCGGCCGGTGGCACGAGCGTGCTGACCCTGGCCGAATAGCCACCCACGATGCACTGGCCAGCCTGGCTGAACCTGCGCCGCCTCGAGGGGCGCATCGTCGCCCTCTTCCTGGCGCTGCTGCTGGCCGTGCAGTTGGTCAGCTTCGGCGCCATCCACGCCAGCATCACCCACAACGCCGACGAATCCCTGGCGTCCGAGCTGCAGACCGGCGAGCGCGTGCTGCGCCGCCTGCTGGAGCAGCGCGCCGGCAAGCTGCGCGACGCGTCCGAACTGCTGGCCAAGGACTATGGCTTTCGCAGCACCCTGGGCTCGTCGCTGGCCGAGGCCGGCACGGTCGAGACCATCAAGGACGCCCTCGTCAACCAGGGTGAACGCATCGGCGCCTCGGTGGTCGCCTATTTCGACGACCAGCAGCATCTCGTCGCCGCGACGCGCGACGGCGCCGCGGCCTTCGGCATGGCCCTGGGGCAGCTGGTGAAGGACAAGGAGGGCAGCGCACTGGCCGTGCAGGGCAACCAGGTCTACCAGGTCGTCGCCGTGCAGGTGCGCACGCCGGCGCCGGTGGGCTGGGTGCTGATGGCCTTCGCGCTGGACCGCGGGGTGCTGGACGACCTCAAGGCCCTGTCCGAACTGCAGGGCGTCGTGCTGCTGCAGACGCCGGGCGCCCCCTGGCTCGGCATCGTCGGCAATCTCGACGCCGCCGCCGCCGCGGCCCTGCCCCGGCAACTCGGCATGCAGGCCCCGCCAGACGGCGCCGTCGAGCTGGCCGGCGAGCGCATGAGCGCGCGCTTCGTGCCGCTGATCGCCGGCGAGCAGCACCTCGGCGTGCTGCTGCTGCTGCGCTCGCTGGACGTGGCGCTGGCACCCTACCAGCAGCTGCAGCTCATCCTGCTGGGCCTGACGGTGCTGGGCGTGTCCGTCTTCTTCATCGTCAGCGTGCTGCTGGCGCGCGGCATCAGCAACCCCATCACGGCGCTGTCGGCGTCGGCGCGGCGGCTGGAAGGCGGCGACTACGACACGCCGGTGCCGGCCGCGTCCAGCCTGGACGAGGTGCACGGGCTGGCCCTGGCGCTGGAGAATATGCGCGAAGGCATCCGCCGCCGCGACGCGCTGGTCAACAACCTCGCCTATGTCGACCAGCTCACCCTGCTGCCCAACCGCGCGCGCTTCGCCGAGTTCCTGCAGCACCACCTGATCCACAGCGACGCGCCGGGCGCCGTGCTGATGCTGGACCTGGACCGCTTCAAGCACGTCAACGACGTGCTCGGCCACGAGGTCGGCGACCGCCTGCTGCAGAGCGTGGCCGAGCGGCTGCGGGCGCTGTGCGCGCCGGCCCACTCGGTGCTGGCGCGGCTGTCGGGCGACGAGTTCGCCGTGCTGCTGGCCCGCACCGATGCGCGCGCCGCCAGCGAGGCGGCGCTGGCCATCCTGAAGGACTTCGAGCAGCCGCTGCAGATCGACGACGAGACCATCGACCTCGGCGCCGGCATCGGCATCGCCCTCTTCCCCGCGCATGGCCACGAGGTCAACCTGCTGCTCGGCCGCGCCGAGCTGGCCATGTATGCGGCCAAGGCGCGCCAGTGCGGCAGCCTGATCTACCACGCCCAGCTCGACGCCGGCAGCCAGGAGTCGCTGTCGCTGCTGACCGAGCTGCGCCGCGCGGTCGAGGACGATGAGCTGCGCCTGTTCCTGCAGCCCAAGATCGACCTGCAGAAGGGCCGCGTCGTCGGCGCCGAGGCGCTGGTGCGCTGGCAGCACCCGCAGCGCGGTCTGGTGCCGCCGATGCAGTTCATCCCGTTCGCCGAGCAGACCGACTTCATCCGCATGCTCAGCGCCTGGGTGCTGGCCGGCGCGGCCAGGTTCGCGCGCCAGGCGCTGGACGCCGGCCTCGCGCTGCGGCTGTCGGTCAACCTGTCCACGCGCGACCTGATGGACCAGGATCTGCCGGCCAAGATCGAGGCCATGCTCGCACCGCTGCAGGTGCCGCCCGCCTCGCTGTGCCTGGAGATCACCGAGAGCGCCATCATGGACGACCCCGAGCGGGCCCTGTCCACGCTGGAGCATCTGCACGCGATGGGCTTCAAGCTGTCCATCGACGACTTCGGCACCGGCTACTCGTCGCTGGCCTATCTGAAGCGGCTGCCGGTGGACGAGCTGAAGATCGACAAGAGCTTCGTCATGGCGATGGAGCGCGACCTGGACGACGCGCGCATCGTGCGCTCCACCATCGAGCTGGCCCACAACCTGGGCCTGAGCGTCGTCGCCGAGGGCCTGGAGACGATCAAGGCCTGGGCCATGCTGGCCCGCCTGGGCTGCGACGAGGGCCAGGGCTATTACATCTGCAAGCCCATGCCGATGGAGCAGTTCATCGCCTGGGCGCAAAGCTGGCAGCCGCCCGACACCTCGGCCGTCATGGCCGAGAGCCTGATGGCGAAGCTGGGCTGACTGGCCCCTCGCCCGCGGGTACTCGGGCGGTCCCCCGCGGGGACGCGGCCTCGCTTGGGACCGCCCGGCGCTCAGCTGTCCCGATCTTCCAGCGCCTCGCACAGCGCCATCAGCCCGGCCCTCACCGTCTGCGCGCGCACCGCGTGGCGGTCGCCGCCGAAGTTCTCGCGCCAGACCCGCGCCGGCCGGCCGGCGTGCACGAGGGCCAGCCAGACCGTGCCGACCGGCTTGTCGGCACTGCCGCCGCTCGGCCCGGCGATGCCGGTGACCGACAGCGCCCAGTCGATGGGCGCATGGGCCAGCAGGCCGCGCGCCATGTGCTCGGCCACCTCGGCGCTGACGGCGCCGTGCAGCGCGATCAGGCCCTTGGGCACGCCCAGCAGCTCGGCCTTGGCCTCGTTGCTGTAGCTGACGACGCCGCGCTCGAACCAGGCGCTGGAGCCGGACAGGCTGGTGCAGGCCGCCGCGACGAGGCCGCCGGTGCAGGACTCGGCCGTGCCGATGCGCTCGCGCCGCCGGATCAGTGCGACGGCAATGCGGTCGATCAACTCGTACTCGTCGGCAAACATGGTGTCACCCCATCAGCACGCGCCAGAGCGCGATGACGACGAGCGTACAACCGGCCGCGACGAAATCGTCGAACAGGATGCCGAAGCCCTGGGCCCAGCCGATGGGGGCGCCGCGCTCGATCTTGAACAGCCGGTCGGCCCAGCCCACCGGGCCGGGCTTGGCCGCGTCGAAGAAGCGGAACAGGCCGAAGGCGACGAGCTGGCCGACGAAGCCGGCCGGCGCGATCAGCCACAGGATGAGCCAGAAGGCCAGCACCTCGTCCCAGACCACGGCGCTGGGGTCGGGCGTGTTCATGTCGCGCGCCGTGCGCGTGCAGGCCCACCAGCCGACGAGGGTGCCGAGGACTATCAGCAGCGCCCAGCCGAGGCCGCTCATCCACGGCGCGATGATCCAGGCCACGGCCCAGGCCCACAGCGTGCCGGCCGTGCCGGGCGCCTTGGGGCTGAGGCCGCTGCCGAAGCCCAGCGCGATCCAGCGCGCGGGATGGCCCAGCATGAAAGCTGCTGTCGGTCGGATCGGTGCACCGGTCATGACGCGAAATGATCGAAGGATTTCAGACCATGCTCGACGGCATCGCCGCGGACATCGACGACGCGCAGCCCCGGCTCGGCCTCGATGACGCCGATGCGCGTCAGCGCCACGCCCACATCCGGCAGCCGCACACCGCGCGGCGCCGTGAAGACCAGTTCGTAATCGTCGCCGCCGGCCAGCAGGCAGGTGCGCTGCAGATCGGCGGGCTGGGCGGCCAGCACGGCGCTGCGCGGCAGCGCGTCCAGGTCCAGCCGCGCGCCGACGCCCGAGGCCGCCAGGATGTGGCCGAGGTCGCCGAGCAGGCCGTCGGACACGTCGATGGCCGCGGTCGCGACGCCGCGCAGCGCCTGGCCCAGCGCCAGCCGCGGCATCGGGCATTCCATTGCGGCGCGCACGGTCTCGAAGCCGGCGCCGTCCAGCGCCACGGTGCCGCGGAAGACTTCGAGCGCCAGCCGCGCATCGCCGAGCCGGCCGGACACCCAGATCTCGTCGCCCGCCCGCGCGCCGCTGCGCAGCAGGGCCTGGCCCGCGGGCGCCTCGCCGAAGACCGTGATGCACAGGTTCAGCGGGCCCTGGGTCGTGTCGCCGCCGATCAGCGGGCAGGCGCTCACGTCGGCCAGCGCCCACAGGCCGCGCGCGAAGCCGGCCAGCCAGGCTTCGTCAACACGCGGCAGGGCCAGGGCCAATGTGAAGCCTCGCGGCGTCGCGCCGCAGGCGGCCAGGTCGCTGAGGTTGACGGCCAGGGCCTTGTGGCCGAGGCGCTCGGGCGCGACGGTGGACAGGAAATGCCGGCCCTCCACCAGCATGTCGCTGGAGACCAGCCAGCGCGCGCCCGGCGTCGGCACGAGCACCGCGCAGTCGTCGCCCACGCCGACGTCGACGCCGGCAGCAGCGGGGCGCTGGAAGAAGCGCCGGATCAGATCGAACTCACCCATAGGCGGGCGATTGTCGGTCGTGTGGACATCCACAGCGACCGGCCCGCGCCGCGGTGGCATGATTCCCAACCCCTCCCGGCCCTCGTGATCCTCGCCATGCCCAGCCCAGAAGAAAAACGCGCCCAACTCCGCCAGGCCGCCCTCGAATACCACGAGTTCCCGACGCCGGGCAAGATCGCGATCGCGGCGACCAAGCAACTGGTCAACCAGCACGACCTGGCGCTGGCCTATTCGCCCGGCGTCGCGGCGGCCTGCGAGGAGATCGTCGCCGACCCGGCCAACGCCTTCCGCTACACCTCGCGCGGCAACCTCGTCGCCGTCGTCTCCAACGGCACGGCCGTGCTGGGCCTGGGCAATATCGGCCCGCTGGCGTCCAAGCCGGTCATGGAAGGCAAGGGCGTGCTGTTCAAGAAGTTCGCCGGCATCGACGTCTTCGACCTCGAGGTGGCCGAGAACGACCTCGACAAGCTGGTCGACTGCATCGCCGCGCTGGAGCCGACCTTCGGCGGCATCAACCTCGAGGACATCAAGGCGCCGGACTGCTTCTACGTCGAGCGCAAGCTGCGCGAGCGCATGAAGATCCCCGTCTTCCACGACGACCAGCACGGCACGGCCATCGTCGTCGGCGCGGCCTTCCTGAACGGCTTGAAGGTCGTCGGCAAGAGCGTGAAGGACGTCAAGCTGGTCACGTCGGGCGCCGGCGCCGCCGCGCTCGCCTGCCTGAACCTGCTCGTCAAGCTGGGCCTGCCGCGCCAGAACATCTTCGTCACCGACCTGGCCGGCGTCGTCTACGAGGGCCGCACCGAACTGATGGACCCGGACAAGGCCGAGTTCGCGCAGAAGACCGAGGCGCGCTCGCTGCGCGAGGTCATCCAGGGCGCCGACGTCTTCCTCGGCCTGTCGGCCGGCGGCGTGCTGAAGGCCGACATGGTCGCGACGATGGCCGCCAGGCCGCTGATCTTCGCGCTGGCCAACCCGACGCCGGAGATCCTGCCGGAGGAGGTCAAGGCCGTGCGCGACGACGCCATCATGGCCACCGGCCGCACGGACTACCCCAACCAGGTCAACAACGTCCTGTGCTTCCCCTACATCTTCCGCGGCGCGCTGGACTCGGGCGCGACGACGATCAACGTCGAGATGGAGATCGCGGCCGTGCAGGCCATCGCCGACCTGGCCCAGGCCGAGCTGAGCGAGGTGGTGGCGGCCGCCTATGTCGGCGCGACGCTGAGCTTCGGCCCCGAATACCTGATCCCCAAGCCCTTCGACCCGCGGCTGATGATGCGCATCGCGCCGGCCGTGGCCCAGGCGGCGATGGACTCCGGCGTCGCGGCCCGTCCCATCACCGACTGGGACGCCTACCGCGAGAAGCTGCAGAGCTTCGTCTACGCGTCGGGCAACACGATGAAGCCCATCTTCACCGCGGCCAAGCGCGCGCCCAACAAGCGCGTCGCCTATGCCGAGGGTGAGGAGGAGCGCGTGCTGCGCGCGGCCCAGGTCGTCGTCGACGAAGGCCTGGCGCGGCCGACGCTGATCGGCCGCCCGAACGTCATCGCCGAGCGTGCCGAGCGCTTCGGTCTGCGCCTGCAGCAGGGCCGCGACTACGACGTCGTCAACGTCGAGCACGACGAGCGCTACCGCGACTACTGGCAGACCTATCTGCACATGACCGAGCGCAAGGGCGTGACCCAGCAGCTCGCCAAGATCGAGATGCGCCGCCGCCTGACGCTGATCAGCGCCATGCTGCTGCACAAGGGCGAGGTGGACGGCATGCTCTGCGGCACCTGGGGCACGACGGCCACCCATCTGCAGTACATCGACCAGGTCATCGGCAGGCGCGCCGGCGTGAAGACGTACGCCTGCATGAACGGCCTGATCCTGCCGGGCCGCCAGGTCATGCTGGTCGACACCCACGTCAACTACGACCCGAACGCCGAGCAGCTGGCCGAGATCGCCATCCTGGCCGCGCAGGAGATGTGCCGCTTCGGCCTTAGCCCGAAGGCCGCGCTGCTCTCGCACAGCAATTTCGGCACGAGCGACAAGCCCTCGGCCGTGAAGATGCGCGACACGCTCGCGCTGATCCAGCAGCTCGCGCCCTGGCTGGAGGTTGACGGCGAGATGCACGGCGACACGGCGCTCGACGCCGCCTACCGCAAGCAGCTGATGCCGCACAGCCCGCTGACCGGCGAGGCCAACCTGCTCGTGCTGCCCAACATCGACGCCGCCAACATCTCCTACAACCTGCTGAAGACGGCGGCCGGCGGCGGCATCGCGATCGGCCCGGTGCTGCTCGGCGCGGCCAAGCCGGTGCACATCCTGACGCCGTCGGCCACCGTGCGGCGCATCGTCAACATGACGGCGCTGACGGTCGCGGACGCCAACGCGGCGCGCGGCTGAGCCGGGACGAGGCCGGCCGCGGCAACCCCGGGGAACCCGGCCAGCGGCGACCGGACTCCCCCAATTGACAGAAGTTTCAAGCCCGAAAATGCGTCATGAGTTCGTCATGACGCCCGTAGAAACAACAACTTAGCCAAGTGTGAGCGCAGGCTCACATGCCGCAATTCCAGACTTCGTCAGCGGGGCCTGGCTTGAGCTTTCGAGAGCGCTTCGGTACCATTACGGTTTCGAATTCAGGGTTAACCCGTGTTTTTGCTCTCTTGGTTGGCGCGCTCCGGCGCCTCGGCGGTGACCACCGCCCTGCTGCTTTCCGGCCTGGCCGGGGGCGCGCAAGCCAAGGAGGCGCCCACCGCTGCGCCCGCTCTGGCCGAGATTTCGCTGAGCGAGCTGCCCGCCCAGGCCCAGGAAACCCACCGGCTCGTATTGGCCGGCGGCCCGTTTCCCTACAGCCAGGACGGCGTGGTGTTCGGCAATCGTGAACGGCTGCTGCCCCGCAAGGCCCGCGGTTTCTACCACGAGTACACGGTCAAGACCCCTGGCGCGCGCAACCGGGGCGCCCGCCGCCTCATCTGCGGCGGCACGCCTCCCACCGCGCCCGAGGTTTGTTATTACACCGACGATCACTACGCCAGCTTCAGGCGCGTCCGCGCGGTAGCGGCCCGGTGAAGGTCGAAGGTTCAGCAGTTTTGTGACTTGAAAGGAGGATCGCGACCATGCTTTTGCAGACCGTCCGTCCCAATATCGTGCAGGCCATACGGGCCTACCGGGTCGAGGACTTGATGCAGGCCGCCCAAGAAGCGGGCCAGCATTTCCTGTACGCCAACCTGTCGGAGGCGCAGTCCAAGCAGGACGTGCTCGACGGCATCGCACAGGCCTTCCTCTTTCCCGCTCACTTCGGCAAGAACCTGGACGCGCTGCATGACTGCATGACCGACCTCGTCCACAAGTCCGGCAGCCAGCCGGGCTTCGTCGTCGTGCTGGAGCAGTTGCCCGACAACGTGCGCTTCGACCGCGAGGCCCGCGAGCAGTTGCTCGACGTCTTCCGCGACACGGCCGACTACTGGGCCGACAGGAAGATCGCCTTCCGGTGCTTCTATTCTTTTCAGTAGCCCGCTCCCAAGAAAACGGGTCATGGGAGCGGGCTGCTGAGGTGGCCCCGGTGGTTGAAAAGCCTGCGCCGAAAAGCGCGAAGTCGACGGTTGGCAATCCCAACTTCGGCGTGAACATGCCGATGATGTGCAGCGCCTTCGACACATCAATGTGGTTGAGCGCCGCGTAATCGACTCACCCCCTACCGGCTGACGCCTGCCCCCTCAAGGGGGGGCGCCGCCAGTGGCCCGGCAAAGCCGGTTCCACGGCGGCTGCTGGAGGAAGACCAAGCCCGCTTTCAGGCGGGCTTGGTCGTTTTTGAGACGTCGATGGCCAACGCGACAAACTCGTCGACCGGCACTTCCTCGGCGCGGCGCTGCAGGTCGAAGTGGCCGGCGTAGCCGCGCTCGGCCAGCCAGTGGCCCAGGCTGTGGCGCAGCAGCTTGCGGCGCTGCGAGAACGCGCTGGTGACGAGGGCGCCCAGCAGTGCCGGGTCCAGCGCCGGCGGGGTCTTGAGCGGCAGCATGCGCACGATGGCCGAATCCACGCGCGGCGGCGGGTCGAAGGCCTCGGGCGGCACGTCCAGTACCGATTCGATGTCGTAGCGCCACTGCAGCATCACACTGAGGCGCCCATAGTCCTTGCCGCCCGGCCCGGCGGCCATGCGGTCGACGACCTCCTTCTGCAGCATGAAGTGCTGGTCGACGACGTCGTCCACCGCATCCAGCAGATGGAAGAGGATGGGCGTCGAGATGTTGTAGGGCAGGTTGCCGACGACGCGCAGCTTGGCGCCCTTGGCGGCCGCCAGCGCATGGAAGTCGACCTTGAGCACGTCGCTCTCGATGACCTCGACGTCGCCGCGCTTGCGCAGCCGCGCGGCCAGGTCGCGGTCCAGCTCGATGACGGTCAGCGCTTCGTGCCGCGCCAGCAGCGGCAGCGTCATCGCGCCCAGGCCGGGCCCGATCTCGACCAGGGTCTCGCCCGGCTGCGGGGCGATCAGGTCGACGATGGCGTCGATCAGCACCTTGTCGGTCAGGAAGTGCTGCCCGAAGCGCTTGCGGGGGATGTGTTGGGGCATGGATTGATTCCTGTCGGTCCTGCCTCATGCCCGCCGGCTTGCATGCCGACGGTCCTTCACTGGGCGTCGTGCAGTGCGCAAGCACTGCACTCGGTCCCAGTTCAGTCCAGCCATTCGCGCACTTCGACGAAGGCCTTGGCACGCAGGTCCTTGACCCAGTCCTGGTAGGCCTCGTCGTACTTCTGCTCGCGCAGCGCGTTGCGGGCCTGCTCGCGCAGCTGCTTGGGCTCGACCTCGACGGTGCGGCGCTCCAGCACCTGGATCAGGTGGATGCCGAAACGCGACACGACCGGGCCCGAGATGCCGCCGAGGGACAGCGCGTTCATCGCTTCCTCGAACTCGGGCACGAAGCCGCCGGCGCCCATCCAGCCCAGGTCGCCGCCGCCCTCGGCGCTGCCGTCCTCGGAGTAAGCCCTGGCGAGCTGCTCGAAGCTGGCCTGGCCGGACTCGATCTGGCGCTTGTACTCGGCCAGGCGGCGTGCAGCCACTTCAGCGCTCAGCTGCGGCGAGGAGCGCAGCAGGATGTGGCGGGCATGGGTCTGCAGGCTCTGCGTCATGGCGGCGGCGCCCCGGCGCTCGACGACCTTGAGGACGTGGAAGCCCGCACCGCTGCGCAGCGGCTGCGACGCGACCTCGCCGGACTTCAGCCCCTTGACGGCCGCGACGAAGATGTCGGGCAGGCGGTCGGCCGGGCGCAGGCCGATCTCGCCGCCGCGCGCCTTGTTGCCGTCCTCGGAGATCTCGCGGGCGACCTTGGCGAAATCCTCGCCGCCCTTGATGCGGGCCAGGGCCTCCTCGGCGCGGGCGCGCTTCTCGGCGACGACGCCGTCGGCCGCCCCCTCGGGCACCGAGACCAGCACCTGGGCCAGGTTGATCTGGCCGCCCTGCTCCAGCGCGGCGCGCTTCTTGTCGAGCCAGGCGTCGATCTCGGCGTCGCTGACCTTGATGCGGCCCTGCACCTCGCGCTCGCGCACGCGCTCGGTCATCATCTGGTCGCGCAGGTTCTCGCGGAAGCTCTTGTAGTCGGTGCCATCGGCCTTCAGGCGCTCGCGCAGCTGCTCCAGCGTCAGCTTGTTCTGCGCGGCCACGTTGGCGACGACGCGATCCAGCTCGGCCTCGTCGATGCGCGCACCGTTCTCGCGGGCATAGGTGACGAGGACGCGGTCCTCGATCAGCGCCTCCAGCGCCTGCTTGCGCAGGCCGGCCGTCTCGGGCATGACCTCGCCCTGCTGGCGGGCCTTCTGGCGCAGCTGCTCGGTGCGCTGGATGACCTCGCTGGCGGCGACGACGTCCTGGTTGACGACGGCGGCGATGTAGTCCCCCGGCTGCAGCGTGGGCGTCTGGGCCGAGGCGTTCAGGGCGGCCAGGGCCAGCGTCACAGCAAGGATTGGGGGAACGAGGCGATGCATCATGGTAGGAAGTCTGAACTCGGCGAGCGGTCGGAGCTCAGCCTGCGGTAACCGGGCACATTGTCCTTCAAGACCTTGAGGGCGTTCGAGCCGAGCTGGGACAGGCCGACCAGCTCCAGCTGCAGCATCAGCCGCGTGTTGGTCTCGGCCCGGCCGGTGGACAGGCGTTCGAGGCCAAAGCGCATCACCCAGCAGCCGGCGTCGTACTCGAAGCCGGCGACCGAGTCGGTCAGGCGCTTGTCGCGCAGCGAATACTGCACGCGGCCGGCGCTGTACCAGGCGCCGCCGCAGCTGGTCTGCGAGCGCTGCGCGACCGGCTGGCCGTAGATGGGCCATTGCCAGGCCAGCTCGATCTGCTCGCTCTGCGCCCGCGCGTAGCGGTAGGCGACGCTGAGGGTCTTGAACGGCCCCGGCGCGTAGCGCGCCCGCAGCACGGAGCGCACCGAGCGGCCGCTCTCGGGGTTGAACTCCAGCGTGCCGTCGGCCCACCAGCGCTCCTCCAGATGGGCGGCGGCGGCCAGCAGCAGGTCCGAGAAGCGCTGCGTGACGGGCTGGCCGTCCGGCGTGACGAACTGGTCGCGGAACAGGAAACGCTGCACCGCGCCCAGGCGCAGCACCTCCTCGCCCTCGGCCGTGCTGACCCAGCGGCTGGTCGCGCCGACGCTCAGCGCGTGCAGGTCGGAGACCCGATCGACGCCCGAGAACTGGTTGTCGGTGTAGATCGAGTCGAAGTTGAAATCCTTGGGCGCCGAGTCGAAGTTGGGCAGGTTGGCCTGGTCGCGCAGGGGCGTGTTCACGTAGAGCAGGCGCGGCTCCAGGCTCTGGCGCATGTCACGGCCGAACAGCGTCGCGTCGCGCTCGAAGACCCAGCCGTGGTCGATGCTCAGCGTCGGCATCACGCGGCTCATGCGCATGCGGCCGTCGGCCTGGGCGTGGTCAAGGTCGTAGGCGGCGGCATTGACCGACACGCGCGGGATGAACCACCAGGCCTCGCCGCCCAGCGGCGCCGCGACATGGCCCAGCGCATGCACGCGCTGGCCGCCGCGCGCCTGGCCGGCCAGGGCCGAGCCCGGCAGGTCGAAGCGGTTGTATTCCAGCTCCAGGCTGCCCTCCAGCCGCGCCTTGCGGCCCCAGGGGCGGAAGCTGTCCAGCACGGCCTCGTCGGCCGCCGTCGTCACGCGCACGCCGATCTGGGGGCTGCGCTGGTAGGGCGTGTCGAACTGCGACAGCGCATCCTTGCCCTGCAGCGTCTGCCAGTGCTGCAGCCGCGCATAGCTGTCGATGACGCCCCAGGACAGCTCCTTGTGGCGGCTGACGTTCAGGTCGCTGGCCAGCAGGCGCGGCGTCTGGCTCTCGACGCGGCGCGACATGTCCTTCCAGTAGTCGTCGTCGGACACGCGCTCGCTGCGCAGTCGGTAGCGCCAGTCGCCGAAGCCGCCGTCGTTGTTCAGCTTGAGGCTCCAGCGCGAATGGCCGAACACGCGGTCGCCGGGCAGCAGGTCGACGTTGATGCGGCCGGCGTGGCCGGGCTCCAGGTAGCGGAATTCGCTGTCCAGGCCCAGGCCGCGCTTGGTCATGACGAAGGGCGTGAACGTCGCATCGCGCTGCGGCGCGATGTTCCAGTAATAGGGCACGCCGAACTCGAAGCCGCTGCGGTTGTCCAGGAAGATATTGGGCGGCAGCCAGCCCGACTTGCGCTCCGAGCTGAGCGGGAAGCTCAGGGACGGCGCGGCCAGGATGGGCACGCCCAGGAAGCGCAGCACGGCGCCGTCGGCCTGGCCCTCGTTGGCGGCCAGGTCCATGCGCAGCCGCCGCGCCGAGATCTGCCAGTCCGGCTCCTGGTTGTCGACGGCCGGGCAGCTCGTGTAGGTGCCCTCGGTGGCGCTCAGGTGATCGCTGTCGATGAAGTCGATGACCTTGGCCTTGCCCGAGCCGCCGGTCGCGCCGAGGAAGAAGCTCGGCGTCAGGAACTCGCCCTCGAAGCGGCTCACATAGAGCTGCAGCGCCGGGCCGGTGAAGACATTGCCCTTGTGGCTGATGTTGACCTTGCCCTCGGCCTTGGCCAGGTCCTCGACGACGCGGTAGTCCAGCGTGTCGGCGCGCAGCAGCAGCTCGCCGTAGCGCAGTTCGACGCCGCCGGCGCCTTCGGCCTTCTGGTCGGCCTGGGCGGACAGCTTGCCGGCGCTGATGACCAGGGCCGGCTTGTCGCCCGCCTTGGCCGGCGCACCGAGCACGCGGCTGCCGCGCAGCTGCAGCGGCGTCTCGTCGGCGGGTGACTGCAGGGCCGAAGCCTGCCCCCAGGCGCACAGGGCCAGGGCGATCAGCGTGGGCAGCGGGGCGGGGCGAAGATGGGGGAGCGGGCGCGGCACGGGCGGCAGAGGCTCGTTGACAGAGGGAGGCCGGGGCCGGCGATTCTTAGAATTTGATTATCCACGAGGGATTTCCTCTCCATGACCTCCGCCCTGATTGCCAATCTCCTGTCGCACCCCGCCGACGCCGACCGCCTGATGCGCGAGGCCTGCGCCGAGCTGCGCGCCCGTCCCGCCACGCTGACGCCCCCCGATGCCACCACCCTGCGCGCCGGCCTGGCCCGCATTGCCGACACCGGCCTGGACGCCGTGCTGCGGCGCCTGCTCGACGACGCGCCCCGGGGCCGCGCGACGGACGCCCTCGCCGCGCTGCTGCGCCCGCCCGCGCTGGCCTGGGACGAGGCCCGCGAGATCGACTGGGCCGTGCGCCACTGGGAGGCCTGCCGCGCCGAGGGCCAGCTGGACGAGGCCCTGGCGGCCGACTTCGGCGAATACTGGCGCCGGCTGGAATGGAGCGCGCTGCGCCAGCACCTCGCGCTGCTGGGCGGCGGCCATGCCGAGGAACGCCGGCTGCTGGCCCATATCGTGAAGACGGCCAGCCGCTATGTGGCCCTCGCGCCGCTGAAGCGCGCGCTGGAAGCTCGCTTCCCTGAATTTTTCGAACTCGGCTTCAGCCTGCGGTGATCAGGGGCAGGTCGCGCAGCCCGCGGCCACCAGCCACGGATCCTTGTCCTCGCCGCCGAAGACCTCCAGCAGAAAGTCCAGGAAGGCGCGCGTGCGCGCCGGCACGTATTTGCGCGTCGGCATGCCGGCCCACAGCGTCGTGCTGAACAGCCGCCATTGCGGCATCACGCGTTCCAGCGCCTGCTCCAGCAGCGCGTCCTCGACCATGAAGCTGGGCAGGCCGGCCACGCCCAGGCCGTGCAGGGCCGCGGCGTAGTTGGTGTCCATATGCGTCGTCGACAGCGCGGCGCGCGAGGGCACGATGGGCAGCGTGATCTCCTCGCTGCCGTCGCCGCGCTGCAGCGTCAGCCCGCGCATCAGCGACGCCGTCGGCGGCAGCAGCGCATCGTGCTGCCTGAGGTCGCGGGGGTGCTGGGGCCGGCCGCGCCGGTCCAGATAGTCCGGCGCCGCGCACATGATGAATTCGCTGCGCGCCAGGCGGCGGGCGATGAAGTCGCCGTCCAGCGCGTCCCGCGAGATCAGGATGGTCAGGTCGTAGCTGTCGTCCACCGTCTCGACCGGGCCGGGCGACGTGATCTCCAGCGTGACCAGCGGATGATCGCGGTGGAACCTGGGCAGGTGCTTGGCCAGCTGGTGCACGGCGATGGCCGGCGGGCACAGCACGCGCAGCAGGCCGCGCACCTCCTGCGTGGCCGATGCGGCCAGCGCCGCGGCCTCGTCGACATCGGCCAGGATGCGCCGCGCCCGCTCCAGATAGGCCTCGCCGATCTCGGTCAGCGCCAGCCGCCGCGTCGTGCGGTTCAGCAGCCGCGTGCCGAGGTGGTCCTCCAGCTCGGCCACCAGCCGGGTGACGACGGCAGGCGCCAGGTCCAGCGCCCGCGCCGCGGCGGCGAAGCTGCCCTCGTCGATGACGCGGACGAAGACCTTGATCGCACGGAGCTGATCCATCCTTTCTCGTTCAGGGATGCGCCGCCATCACCTGCGCAACGGCCGCCGTCAGCCGCTTGCCATAGGGCACGTGCAGGAACTCGTTGGGCCCGTGGGCATTGCTCTTGGGGCCCAGCACGCCGCAGACCATCATCTGCGCCTTGGGGAAGCCCTTCTGCAGCATGCTCATCAGCGGGATGGTGCCGCCCTGGCCGATATAGCCGACCGGTGCGCCGAAATGCGCCTGGCTGGCCTCGTCGATCACCTGGCTCAGCCAGGGCGACAGCTCGGGCGTGTTCCAGCCGGTCGAGCCAAAGGCGCCGGCGCGGCCGTCGGGCGTGAAGGTGACCTTGGCGTTGTAGGGCGCGTTGTCCTCCAGCAGGCGCTGCAGCTTCAGCGCGGCCTCGTTGCCGTCCACCAGCGGCGGCAGGCGCAGGCTGAGCTTGAAGGCCGTGTGGGGCCGCAGCACATTGCCGGCGTTCTTCAGCTCGGGGAAGCCGTCGACGCCGACGACCGACAGCGTCGGCCGCCAGGTGCGGTTCAGCAGCACCTCGACCGGGTCGGCCGTCACCGGCAGCACCGGGCCGCCATCCGCGCCGCAGGCCCAGGGCAGGCGCTTGTAGACCTCTTCCTTCAGGATGGCCGCCGTGGCCCGCGCCTGCTCCAGGCGGGCACCGGGGATCTCGCAGTGGAAGCTCTCGGGCAGCAGGCGCCCGGTCCTGCTGTCTTCCAGCCGGTCCAGCACCTGGCGCAGGATGCGGAAGCTCGACGGCACGACGCCCGAGCCGTCGCCGCTGTGGATGCCTTCGGTCAGCACCTCGACCTTCAGCACGCCCGACACCATGCCGCGCAGCGAGGTCGTCAGCCAGAGCTGGTCGTAGTTGCCGGCGCCCGAGTCCAGGCAGACCACCAGCGACACATTGCCCAGCCGCGGCTTGAGCAGGTCGATGTAGGCCGGCAGGTCGAAGCTGCCGCTCTCCTCGCAGGTTTCGATGATGCCGACGCAGCGCGGGCGCGGGATGCCCTGCCGGTCCAGCGCCATGATGGCCGTCAGGGACGCGTAGACCGCATAGCCGTCGTCGGCGCCACCGCGGCCGTAGAGCAGGCCGTTCTCGTACTTGGGCGTCCAGGGGCCGAGGTCGCTGCGCCAGCCGCTGAACTCGGGCTGCTTGTCGAGGTGGCCGTAGAGCACGATGGTGTCTTCGCTGCCCGGCTTGGTCGACGGCACCTCGAAGAAGATGACCGGCGTGCGGCCCGGGATGCGCACGACCTCGAGCTTGAGGCCGGCAACCTTCTTGCTCTCCACCCAGGCGGCGGCCTGGGTCAGCACCTTGTCGATGTGGCCGTGGGCCGCCCAGTCGGCATCGAACATCGGGCTCTTGGCCGGGATGGCGATGTAGTCGGTCAGCGCGGGGACGATGTCCTCGTCCCAGACGCGTGCGGCGAAGCTGCCCAGCGCGCTCGCCTCGTCGGCTTGCAGGGGCAGGTGCGGGTCTCGTGCATTCATGACGTACTCCTGGCGCTTGTGGCGCGGTCGGCCAGTTTAGAACCTGTTCACGGCCTCCCCATGGCGCCCGTTGCCCCACAAAGCCAGTGGCTGCAAGGCGCAAACCGGAGACGGGCTGGGTGCCCGGCGAGGATTTGCAACGCAGCAGACGCTGGCTTTGTGGGGCAACCCGAAGGGCAAGGCATCCCGGGGCCGCACTCGTCGTTGCCCACCTTGGCCAGGCATGAGACATCCAGTGTCAACCCCCGCCAGAAGAAGTGGCTTTGAGGGCGGACAGATGAAGGCTGGCGTCGTAAGTCTTGCGATCGGTCCAGGCGCGCCAGAGCACGCGCAACCAGGCCCGGGCAAGGATACGGATGGCATGGGGATGATCGCAGCCTCGTTGTCGAGCTGCTGCGTACAAGCCGCGAGCCCAGAGATTGGTGTGGCGCGAGTTGTCGGCCATGCAGGTGATGGCTTTGCGCAGCCGATGATTGCAGGCCCAGCGAAAGCTCACGCAGCGGGTCTTGCCCGATTGATAGGTGACAGGCACGACGCCAGCCTCGGCGGCGAGTCGGTCATCGCTGGGGAATCGCTCACGGACATCACCCAGTTCGGCCAGGATCTGAGCGGCGCAGATGTGTCCGGCCCGAGGGAAGGACATGATGATTTGTCCGTCGGGAAGCGATTCGATGAAACGCTCGATGCGATGAGTCAAAGCGGCGATCTGTTCGACCAAGGGTGTCAAGACGTCGACCAGCGAGAGCACCACGTCGGCCATGGCCTGGGCCGTCAATGCAGGGGCCATGCCGCGCGCGGCGGCCTGCAGTCGCCCGAGGAGTTCGGCAGGGCTGCGGCGGCCGCTGTAGTGCTGGGCACGACAGAAGCGCTGCAGGCGAGATTCGTTCAGGCCGGCGGCCGAAGCTGGCGATGGATAGCGTTTGAGGAACGCCAAGCCGATGGGCGAGTCCACGGCTGCAAAGATGCGGGCGCCGCCAGGCCAGAAGGCGTCGAGTGTGGAGTGCAATTGATTGGCCAGAGCGATGCGAGTGGCCACCAGATCATCGCGAGCGCGCACCAAGGCACGCAGAGCGCGGATGGAGTCCGACTGTGGGGACAGCGCGGACCAGCGATGTCCATCGGTGCGCAGCAGATCGGCAAGCAGATAAGCATCCGAGGCGTCGCTCTTGGCGCCGTGACTGCGGTAACGCGGACGGCTGGCCTTGACGGCATTGGGATGGATCGCAAAGACCTGATGAGCGGCCTCGACCAGCGCATCGACGATCAGGCCCGAGGGACGCTCGATGGCGATGCGCAAGTTCGCGCCGTAGCGGGCAAGGCGGTGTGCCAGCGCAGCCAGGCCATCGTGGTCGTGGCTGACCTCGAAGCGTTCCAGGACCTGGCCGGCGGTGTCGATGATGCACACCGCATGCGTTTGCGTGGCCCAGTCCAATCCGCAAAAGACTTGAGTACTCATAGACAGACTCCTTGGAGTTGCGGTATGACTGCCCGTGTCGGAAGGCCCGGCGGGGAGCTCATTGATTGGCGCTCCGGCGGKGAAGGCTTGGCGCTACATCCAGTGGCCCGTCACGGCCTTCCGGCACCCCATGGGCTGCAGGTCTCATACGGGCCTTCGCGAGGCCAGCGCCGCAGGCAGTCACCATGGGGGCACGGAAGTCAGTTCCTACCCTCGGTCCACCTCCTCGTCGATGTCAACAAGCAGGAGGTTGCCCAATGAGCCTGGCCGGCGGCGGACGCCTCGATTGCGGCCCCGGGATGCCTTGCGGGCACCATGGGGAGGCCGTGAACAGGTTCTGCGCTCTGATAATCCCTCTACGCTCCGCCGCCATGCGCCTGACCCGCCTCTTCCTGCTCACCACCGGGCTGCTGCTCAGCCTGGTGACGGCGCTGTTGCTGCGCTCCGTCTGGGCCGACTGGCGCCATGTCGACGCCGCCGAGCTCGGCCTGGCCGCCATGCAGCGCGCCTATCTGGACATGAAGGTCGCCGAGAAGGCCTCGGCCGAGCGCGGCCCGGCCATCCCGGTGCTGAACGACACCGAGCCGCCCGACCCCGCCAAGCGGGCCCGCCTCGAGGACTTCCGCCGCAATTCGGATGCCGCCTTCGACCAGGCCCTGGCCGCGCTGGCCGGCTCCACCGACCCGGCCTCGGTGTCGGCCCGCGCCCAGCTGGACCAGGCCCGCGCGGAGCTGGCGCGGGCGCGCGTCGAGGTCGACCGCGTCGCCGCGCTGCCGCATGCCGAGCGCAGCGCGCCGGGCCAGCGCATCACCCGCGCGCCCATCGACCAGATGTTCGCCGTCATCGACACGGTGCAGAGCGCCGTGACGACGCAGTCCGCCGCGGCCGAGGCGGTCTACCCCGAACTGGCCATGCCCCTGGTCGGCGCCCGCTACGCGGCCGAGCTGCGCGAGTACGCCGGCCGGCTGGGCTCGCAGTTCACGACGCCGCTGGCCACCCAGCAGCCGCTGGGCCACGAGGACGAGCGCGAGATCGCCGTGCTGACCGGGCGCATCGAGCAGCTGCACAAGCTCATCAGCCTGCAGGCGCGCGTCAGCCGCGCCGGCGCGGCGCTGCAGGCCGCCATCGCCACGATGGACGCGCGCTACTTCGGCACCGACCTGCCCTTCGTGCGCGAGCTGACCGAGCGCGGCCTGAGCGGCCAGCCCTATGGCATGGACTCGGCGGCCTTCGTCGGCCGCTATGTGCCGCCGATGAAGACCATTGTCGAGCTGCGCGACACGCTGTTCGCCGCCGCGCGGGCATGGACTCGGCGGCCTTCGTCGGCCGCTATGTGCCGCCGATGAAGACCATTGTCGAGCTGCGCGACACGCTGTTCGCCGCCGCGCGCGACGCCGCCACGGCCCGCGTCGCCCAGGCCCGCCGCGACATGGCCATCAACGCCGCGCTGGGCCTGACGGTGCTGTGCATCGAGCTGGCCGTCTTCCTGCTGATCCGCCACCGCGTGCTGCTGCCGCTGCTGCGCGGCACGCAGGCGATGAACACCATCATGGACGGCCGCGGCCTGCCCAGCGACCACCTGCCGCCGGCCACGCGCGGCGACGAGATCGGCGACATGCAGCGTGCCGTCGCCGCGCTACGCGACGCGACGCTGCGCCGCCGCACGCTGGAGGCCGAGCGCGAGCAGCTGATCGCCCAGCTGCGCGTGGCCAGCGACACCGATTTCCTGACCGGCCTGCCCAATCGCCGCGCCTTCGCCGAACAGGCCGCAAGGCTGCTCGCCCAGGGCCGCCGCCACGGCTGGCCGCTCGCCCTGCTGGTCTTCGACCTGGATCACTTCAAGCGCATCAACGACCTGCACGGCCACCCCGCCGGAGACGCGGTGCTGCGCGCCGTCGCCGAACAGGCGCGCGGCCAGGTCCGCCAGGGCGAGCTGCTGGCCCGCCACGGCGGCGAGGAATTCATCATCCTGGCCGTCGACTGCGCCCCCGACGCGGCCGGCCAGTTGGCCGAACGCCTGCGCCGGACGCTGGCCGACGCCACCATCATGCTGCCCGGCGAGGCGAGTCTGCGGGTGACGGCCAGCTTCGGGCTGGCCTGCACCGAGGCGCGCGCGCTGGCCGACCTGGAAGACCTCTACCGCGATGCCGATCGGGCGCTCTACCGCGCCAAGGCCGAGGGCCGCGACCGGGTCTGCCGCAGTGAGACCCTGTTCAAGGTCCTCTCATAGCGCCCGGCTCGACGCCGGCTGATGTCACAAGGCGCTGGCAGGATCGGGGAAAACGACGGCCCGGTCCCACGAGACCTGCACTTAGGCTCGATCCCATGCGCCCCCTCCTGCTGCTCCTTGCCACCTTGCTGCTGGCCGGCTGCGCGTCCGCCCCCAAATTCACGGTGGACGACGGCCGCAAGGTCGACGAGCCGCTGCTGGCCGGCATGCGCGCCTACGGGGCCGGCGAGCGGCTGATCCGCCCGGCCATCGCGCGCAGCGCCGCACTGCAGGACAGGGACTGCGACAAGCAGTGGGAGCTGCCCTTCGCCGTGGCCACCAGCGCCGGCTGGAGCCCCGACGATCGCGTCGCCTGGGTGCGCGCGCTGCAGGTGGACGAGCGCCTGACCGTCATCGCCGTCACGCAGGATTCGCCGCTGCCCATGGGCACGCGCCTCAACCGCATCGGCGCCCAGGCCAGCGACGACGGCGAGCGCCTGCTCGAATGGCTGGCCGAGGCGCGCGACGCGGGCCGGCCCTTCCACGTCGGCACGGCCGCGGGCCAGGATGCCCTCGTCGCGCCCTTCGAGGTCTGCCGCGGCTACACCCGCTTCGCGCCGCCCAACACGCCGCAGCTGCAGGACTACCACTGGCTGCTGAGCCTGCACCCGCTGGCGTTGACCGAGGCCGAGCCCACGCCCGACGAGGCGCTGTGGCTGGTGCTGTGGACCCAGGGCCTGTCCGAAGAGGGCGGCGCCCGCATGAAGACCTACCACTACGCGATCAAGATCGCCGGCACGCTCTACAACCTCGCCACGCTGGCCTCCGGCGTGAAGGCCGCGGCCATGGCGGCCGACGCGGCCCTCAGCGCGGCCAAGAACGCCGCCGCCAACGTGGCCAGCGATATCCTCAGGCAGCAGCTCATCGAGCAGGGCAAGGCGCTGGCCGCGCAGAGGATCCGCGACGGCCTCGCCGACGCCGCCCAGCAGATCAGCCGCCAGCAGGTGCTCAACCTGATGCAGGCCGCCGCCGCCAACCGCGGCTCGCTGGGCGGCATCTCGCGCATCGCCGCCACCGTCTTCGAGCGCGCCGACGCCTGGGCCTTCGCGCGCATGGCGGCCCTGGGCGCGCCGCCGCTGGCCGGCTTCACGCTGCACCAGAAGCTCGTCGAGCGCAGCCTCTACGCCAACGCCTTCCTGTTCGACGCCGACCGCCTGGCCGCGCTGAACAAGCTGGCCGCCGCGCGAGGCTTCGAGGCCGAGGTCACGGCCATCCTCGGCGGCTTCAGGGCCGACACGCTGCTGGCCGAGATCGGCGCGATGCCGCTGGCCTCGGTCCAGGCCCGCTTCTCCTTCGACAGCGCCGACGACCCCGGCGCCGGCCGCTTCTCGCGCGGCCTCGTCGACGCCATGCTCGAACTGCCCACCGAATCGGCCCCCAGGAAGAAATGAAGCCGGCCCGCCTCGCCTTCGCCCTGCTGCTCGCCACCACGGCAGCCCCCGCCCAGACACCTCCGGCCGATGCCGCCAGCGCTCCCGAGGCCCCGGCCTCCGCCGCTTCCGGGGCCGAACCCCTGCCGGCGCCCAGCTGCGCCGTATTGACCAGCCGCGCGCTGTCGGCCGACCTCAAGGCCGCCACGGCCCAGTCGCAGAACCAGCCGCTGCAGGCCCAGGTCAAGCTCTACGACGAGGCCGTGGCCCAGTGGGGCTCGGCCATCACGACATGCGAGGGCCGTGCCCGCGAGCGCGCCGAGCGCAACCTCGCCGACAGCCAGAAGACCCGCGACGGGCTGGCCGAGAAGCTGCAGGCCGGCAGCCAATGCGAGAGCGCCCACCGCGACGCCTCGGCGCTGCAGGACCTGGCGCGCACCGCCTTCGGCGAACGCCGCTTCGCCGAAGCCGCCAGCCTCTACCGCAAGGCCGAGGGCATGTGGGACCTGGCCGTCGACCAGTGCAGCGGCAGCCAGCAGCAGACCGCCCAGCGGCGCCGCGAGCAGAGCGAGATCGACGGTTACAACGCCGAGTTCTGCGCCCCGCCCTTCGAGCGCGCCCGCGACTTCTCCACCAAGCTGCGCAACGGCGGCGCGGCCCTGCCGCTGGCCGAGCGCCAGACCCAGAGCCAGATCGGCGAGACCCTGTGGCGCGACACCGCCAGGCTCTGCAAGGGCAGCGCCCAGGAGCTGGCGATGAACAACGCGCAGGCCCTGGCCCGCGAGCGCGGCACGCCCTGGGTGTCCACGCCTCTGCCCGGCGCACCGCCGGCCATCGCCGTGGCCGCCGTGCCCAAGCCTGCCCCTGCCGCCGCAGCCCCCGCCACCGCCAGGCCGGCCACCGGCACGCCGGCGCCCGCGACAGCCGCCGCAGCCACCAACGCCGCCAAGGTGCCGCTGCGCCAGGCCGCCGCCGTGCCCATCGCCCCCTTGGCCACCGCCCCGGCGCCCGAGGCCAAGCTCTTCGACAGGACGGCGGGTGACACCCACTACGTCGGCCAGTTCGTGCGCGAGGACGACGACACCGTCAGTGGCACCGGCCGCGTCGAGTGGAAGAACGGCGACGCCTACGAAGGCGCACTGGTGCACAGCCGGCGCCAGGGCGCCGGCGAGATCCGCTGGGCCAGCGGCCAGCGCTACAAGGGCGACTGGGCGGGCGACCGCGCCACCGGCCGCGGCCTGATGGTGTTCGCCAACGGCAACCAGTTCGACGGCACGCTGGTGGACGGCCAGCCCGAGGGCGAGGGCAGGCTGACCTATGCGTCGGGCGACGTCTACACCGGCCAGATCCACCAGGGCCTGCCGCATGGCAAGGGCGTCTACGTCTGGACCAGCGGTCAGCGCTACGACGGCGAATGGGTCAACGACAAGCCCCAGGGCCGGGGCCGCATGCGCTTCACCAACGGCAACCAATACGAAGGCCAGCTCGCCGCCGGCCTGCCGCAGGGCCAGGGCCGCATGGTCTTCCCGAGCGGCGACGTCTACGAGGGCCAGTTCGAGGTCGGCAAGGCCCATGGCGAGGGCCAGTACGCCTGGAAGAGCGGCGAACGCTACGAGGGTGCCTGGGCGCGCGGCCTCAAGCACGGCCAGGGCATCTTCTACTGGCCGACCGGTGACCGCTGGGAAGGCGTCTTCAAGGACGACGAGCGCACCGACGACGGCTATATGGTCCGCAAGGGCAATTGAGAGGTTGAGAGTCTTGATGCAGGTCAGCCCGCCCCCGCGCTGCGGCGGTGTAACCTGTACGCATTCTCAGGAGTCTTCCCCATGAAAACCTTGCTCACCGCCGCCGCCCTGGCCCTCGCCTTCGCCGCTCCCGCCGCCGAGGCCCGCGTCGCCCGCCACCACGCGGCCAGCCACGCCAGCAGCCCCGTCAAGGCCCAGGCCGGCGCGAAGAAGGCCGCCAAGGCCAAGCACAAGAAGCACGCCAGGAAGGGCGGCCGCAGGAAGGCCGGCTGATCCGGGCCGGCCCCGCCCCTATTCGCGCTCGAACCTGAACACCGCCACGCTGGCCATCAGATTGGGCAGCGCGCGCACGACGCGGCCGCGCTGCAGGCCGAAGGCGTCCAGCACCTTGAGGCGGTTCTTGCGCGCCAGCACCTCGAAGTCGGCGAAGGTGCCGACGCGGATATTCGGCGTGTCGTACCACTCGTAGGGCAGGGCCCGCGTGACGGGCATGCGGCCGGTCAGCACCTGCAGCCGGTTGGGCCAGTGCGCGAAGTTGGGGAAGCTGACGATGCCCGTCTTGCCCACGCGCGCCGTCTCCTTGAGCATCTGCTCGGCATTGCGCAGATGCTGCAGCGTCTCCAGCTGCAGCACGACGTCGAAGCTCTGGTCCTCGAAGATGGACAGGCCTTCCTCCAGGTTGCGCTGGATCACGCTGACGCCGCGCTTCACGCAGGCCAGCAGGTTGGCGTCGTCCAGCTCCACGCCGTAGCCCGTGCAGCCCTTGTGCCTGATGAGGTGCTCCAGCAGCTCGCCGCTGCCGCAGCCCAGGTCGAGCACGCGCGAGCCGGGCGGCACCAGGGCCGCGATGGCGGGATCGAAGCTCATCGCGTCAGCTCCGTGGCAATGCGCTCGAAATAGGCCCGCAGCAGCCCGTGGTAGCGCGGATCGTCGAGCAGGAAGGCGTCGTGGCCGTGCGGCGCGTCGATCTCCGCGTAGCTCACGTCCAGGCGGTTGTCGAGCAGGGCCTTGACGATCTCGCGCGAGCGCGCCGGCGAGAAGCGCCAGTCGGTCGTGAAGCTGGCGATCAGGAATTTGGCCCGCGCCTTGGCGAAGGCCAGCGCCAGGTCGCCGCCGTGCTCGGCCGCCGGGTCGAAGTAGTCCAGCGCGCGCGTGATGAGCAGATAGGTGTTGGCGTCGAAGTAGTCGCTGAACTTGTCGCCCTGGTAGCGCAGATAGCTCTCGATCTGGAACTCGATGTCCTGGGTGCTGTAGCCCAGCTCGCCGCCCTTGAGCTCGCGGCCGAACCTCTCGGCCATCACGTCGTCGCTCAGATAGGTGATGTGGCCGATCATGCGCGCCACGCGCAGGCCGCGCTTGGGCACCACGCCGTGGGCGTAGAAGTGGCCGCCGTGGAAGTCGGGGTCGGTCACGATGGCGCGGCGGGCCACCTCGTTGAACGCGATGTTCTGCGCCGACAGATTGGGCGCCGTCGCGATGGCGATGCAGTGCGACAGCCGCTCGGGGTAGCGCAGCGCCCAGTCCAGCGCCTGCATGCCGCCGAGCGACCCGCCCAGCACGGCCGCCAGCTTCAGGATGCCGAAGCGCTCGACGACGCGGGCCTGGGCGTCCACCCAGTCCTGCACGGTCACGACGGGGAAGTCCGCGCCCCAGGCCCGGCCCGTCGCCGGGTTGGCATGCATCGGCCCCGTGGAGCCGAAGCAGGAGCCGAGGTTGTTCACGCCGATGACGAAGAAGCGGTCGGTGTCCAGCGGCTTGCCCGGGCCGATCAGGTTGTCCCACCAGCCATCGCTCTTGGCCTGGCCGGCATAGGTGCCGGCGACATGGTGGCTGGCGTTCAGCGCATGGCAGACCAGCACCGCATTGCTGCGCTCGGCATTGAGCCGGCCATAGGTCTCGACCATCAGGTCGTAGGCCGGCAGGCTGGCACCACTGCGCAGCGGCAAGGGTTCGTCGAAATGGAAACTCTGCGGCGACACGTCGCCGACGCTTCGGCCCGTCATGGCCCACTCCAAAAGCAAAAAAACCGGCGGCCACTGTTGCGGGACGCCGGCTGTGCTCGGAGTCCTGTTTAGCGGCATTTGTAGAGCGCCCGCAATCCGGAACAAATCGGCGCTGTGAGGCGACAGTTTAGCGGAGGCCGCCGCGCAGCGGCTGAACGATGATGGCCGGGCTCGAGGAGGCTGCCGATGAGAGTTGCGCTGTTGCTGATCCCCGCCCTGCTGGCCGGCTGCGGCGACAGGCCGCCCGACGGCTGGACCGGCTATGCCGAGGCCGAGCTGGTCTATGTCGCGCCGCCCGTGGCCGGCCGGCTGAGCGACCTGGCCGTGCGCTCCGGCGAGGCCGTGGCCGCCGGCCAGGCGCTGTTCGCGCTGGACGCGACGCCCGAGCTCGCGGCCGATGCCGAGGCGCAGGCCCGCGCGCAGAGCGCCCAGGCCCAGGCACTGGACGCCGACAAGGGCCGGCGCGCGCCCGAGCTGGCCGTCACGCAGGCGCAGCTGGACCAGGCCCGCGCCGCCGAACGCCTGGCCGCCGGCGACCTCGCCCGGCAGCAGCAGCTGCTGGCCCAGGGCTTCGTCGCCCGCGCCCGCGTGGACGACGCGGCGACGACGCTCGCGCAGGCCCGCGCCCGCGTCGCCGAGCTGGAGGCGGCGCTGCAGGTGGCCCGTCTGCCGGCCCGCGATGACGCACGCAGCGCCGCGCGTGCGCTGGCCGAGGCCGCGCAGAACAGCCGCGCGCAGACGGCCTGGCGCGTCGCGCAGAAGCGCCAGAGCGCGCCGGTGGCGGCCCGCGTGCAGGACGTCTTCATGCGCCCCGGCGAATGGGTGGCGGCCGGCCAGCCGGTGCTGGCCCTGCTGCCGCCGGCCAACCGCAAGGCGCGCTTCTATGTGCCGCAGTCGGCCGTCGGCGGCCTCAGGCTGGACGCGCGCGTGAGCCTGCATTGCGATGGCTGCGGCGCGGCCATTCCGGCACGCATCAGCTTCATCGCCAGCGGCCCCGAGTACACGCCGCCCGTCATCTACTCCAACCAGCAGCGCGACAAGCTGGTCTTCCTCGTCGAGGCGCGGCCGCTGAAGGTCGAGGACGCGGAGCGGTTGCATCCGGGCCAGCCACTGGACGTGACGCGATGACCGAGCTGACGATCGACGTCAGGGGACTGACCAAGGCCTATGGCGGCCGCAGGGTCGTCGATGCCGTCGACATGCAGGTCGCCACCGGCCGCATCGTCGGCTTCCTCGGGCCCAACGGCAGCGGCAAGACGACCTCGCTGCGCATGCTCTGCGGCCTGCTGACGCCCGACGCCGGCGAGGGCCGCGTGCTGGGGCTGGACTTCCGCCGCGAGGCCGCGGCGGTCAAGCGCCAGGTCGGCTATATGACGCAGAAGTTCGGCCTCTACGAAGACCTGTCGATCCGCGAGAACCTGGACTTCATCGCGCGCCTGTTCTCGATGCCCGACCGCCGCGCGGCCGTCGACGCCGCGCTGCAGCGCCTGGGCCTGGCCACGCGCCAGCAGCAGCTGGCCGGCGCGCTGTCCGGCGGCTGGAAGCAGCGCCTCGCGCTCGCCGCCTGCATCATGCACCAGCCGAAATTGCTGCTGCTCGACGAGCCGACCGCCGGCGTCGATCCGAAGGCACGGCGCGAATTCTGGGACGAGATCCACGACATGGCAGGCGAGGGGCTGACCGTGCTCGTCTCCACGCACTACATGGACGAAGCCGAGCGCTGCCACGAGCTGGTCTACATCGCCTACGGCCGCGTGCTGGCGCGCGGCACGGCCGCATCCATCGTCGCCGAAGCCGGCGCGCGCGACCTGGAGGACGCCTTCGTGCGCCTCGTCGGCCGGGCCAACGACAACTTCGGGCAGGCCGGCTGATGCAGTCGCTGGCCCGCAGCTTCGCCATCGCGCTGAAGGAGGTGCAGCAGATGCTGCGCGACCGGCTCACTTTCGCGATGGCCGTCGGCATCCCCATCATCCAGCTGGTGCTGTTCGGCTATGCGATCAACACCGACCCCAAGGGCCTGCCGACCGCCGTCGTCAGCCAGGACAGCAGCCCGATGGCGCGCAGCGTCGTCGCGGCGCTGCAGACCAGCGGCTATTTCCGCATCGTCGAGAGCGGCATCGCCGAGTCGCGCGGCGACGCGCTGCTGCAGAGCGGCGACATCCAGTTCCTCATCGTCGTGCCCGACGACTTCGGCGCCCGCATCGTGCGCGGCGAGCGGCCGGTGCTGCTGATCGCGGCCGACGCGAGCGACCCCTCGGCGTCGGGCAATGCCATCGCCGCGCTGAACCAACTCGGCCAGACCGCGCTGAACCGCGAGCTGCGCGGCATGCTCGCGCCGCTGGCGCCCCGGCCGCCGCCCTTCGACCTGCGCATCCAGCGCCGCTACAACCCCGAGGGCCTGACGCGCTACAACATCGTGCCCGGCCTGATCGGCACCATCCTGACGATGACCATGGTCATGCTGACCTCGCTGGCCATGACCCGCGAGCGCGAGCGCGGCACGATGGAGAACCTGCTCGCGACGCCGGTGCGGCCCTTCGAGGTCATGGTCGGCAAGATCCTGCCCTATGTCGTGCTCGGCTATGTGCAGCTGGGCGTCATCCTCGGCGCGGCCTTCCTGCTCTTCCAGGTGCACATGGTGGGCAGCGCGGCGCTGCTGCTGGCGATGATCGGCGTCTTCGTGCTGGCCAACCTCGGCGTCGGCTTCACGTTCTCGACCATCGCGCAGAACCAGCTCCAGGCCCTGCAGCTGACCTTCTTCTTTTTCCTGCCGTCCATGCTGCTGTCGGGCTTCATGTTCCCCTTCCGCGGCATGCCGGCCTGGGCGCAGACGCTGGGCGAGGCGCTGCCGCTGACCCATTTCCTGCGCATCGTGCGCGGCGTCATGCTCAAGGGCGCGGGCGCGGCCGAGCTGCTGCCGGAGCTGTGGCCCATGCTGACCTTCCTGGCCGTGGCCGGCGGCGTGGCGCTGCTGCGCTACCGCCGCACCCTCGACTGAACGACAAGCCTTGGCCATTTTTTCCCTGTCAGCCCCGTGTTGGCATGACGCCACCGTCGAGCGGGCAGAATCGCAGCAGCCGTCCCGCCCATCATGCGACCGATCCCCACCCCGCCCCTGCAACGACGCGTCCATCCCAGCTTCGGCCGCGTCAGCGTCGGCGTGCAGGGCCGCGTGATGATGTCCATCGCCGAAGGCCCCTTCGATGCCGGGCTGATGGCCGCCGTGAAGCGCGCGATCGCGCTGGCCGGCAAGCGCCTGCCGGCCGACCGCCGCTTCGGCGACCTGCTCGAGATCCGCGGCAGCCTGGAGATGAACGCCGACGCGCTGGCCGAACTGCGCGCCAGCATCCACAGCTTCTCGGACCGCGGCGTCGTCGCGATCTCCACGGTCTTCCTGGTGCGCCCGGGCATCCCCGGCATCGAGAGGCTGCCGGCGCTGATGGACATCTGGCGCTCCAGCCGCCCGGTGCGCCGCGCCGACGACTTCGACGCGGCATGGGCCCTGGTCAATGCCGACCTGGCCGCCGCCGGCCTGCCGACGCAGGCCCCGCCGCCGCGGCCCTGATCAGACCGGCCAGCGCCGCTGCGCAGGGCGCAGCCGCTCCCAGGCCGCGCCCAGCGCCAGCACGCCGGCATCGTCGAAGCGGCGGCCGACGATCTGCAGGCCGATGGGCAAACCCGCGTCCGTGTAGCCCGCATTGATGGCCAGCGCCGGCTGCTCGCTCATATTGGCGGGCAGCGTGAACGCGATGTGCTCGAAGGGCCGGGCCGGGTCGTGCAGCGGGCTGGCGAGGTGGGCCGGGTAGGCGGGCATGGGGCTGACGGGCGACAGCACGAAGTCGAAGGGTTCGCAGGCGGTGTTGGCCGCCTCGCGCAGCGCCTGCATCTGGCTGTAGCCGCGGAACACCGTGCCGCCGTCGTAGCCGGCCGCGGGCGCCACCCAGTCGCGGATATAGGCCAGCACCTTGTCGCGCCGCCCGGGCTGCAGGGCCGAGATGTCCAGCCAGGAGCGCATGCGCCAGAAGCGGTCGATGCCGTCGGCCATCTCGGGCGTCGTGAAGGCGGCCAGCGGCTCGACGCCGGCGCCGGCCTGCTCGAAGGCCCGGGCCGCGCCCACGATGGCGGCTTCGACCTCGGGCCGCACGGCCTCGCCCCAGCCTGCGTCCAGCAGCAGGCCGATGCGCAGGCCACGCAGTTCCAGCGGCCTGGGCAGCACGGCGCCCGGCGGCAGCTGCGTCGGGTCGCGCGCATCGGGCCGGGCCAGCGCGGCCAGCATCAGCGCGGCGTCCTCGACGGAGCGCGCCAGCGGCCCGGCGACGCGGCCGGCATAGCCGGGCTTGATGGGCACGCGGCCGTGGCTGGGCTTGAGGCCGACGAGACCGCACCAGCCGGCCGGCAGGCGGATGGAGCCGCCGATGTCGGTGCCCAGGTGCAGCGGGCCGTAGCCGGCCGCCGCCGCCGCGGCCGCGCCGGCGCTGGAGCCGCCCGGCGTCATGCGCAGGTCCCAGGGGTTGCGCGCCGGCTCGGCATGGAGGCTGGACAGGCCCGAGCTCAGCATGCCGTAGTCGGGCATGGTGGTGCGCGCCCAGGCGATGGCGCCGGCCTCGCGCAGCCGCGCGGCGCGCGGCGGGCGGGGCCTCGAAATCGGCCACCGCGTCGTCGGCCGTGGCAGCGGTGCCGACGCGGTAGCTGGCACCGGGCACGGCGATGTTTTCTTTCAAGGTGACGGGGATGCCGTCCAGCGCCAGCGCGCTGCCGGCCCGCCAGCGGGCCTCGCTGGCGCGGGCCGCGGCCAGCGCCGCGTCGGCATCGACGGCGCACAGCGCATGCAGCTCGGCCTCGCGGCGCCCGGCCTGGGCCAGCACGGCCTGCATCAGGTCGACCGGCGACAGCTCGCGCGAGCGATAGGCCGCCAGCAGCGCCGCCGCGCCGAGGCCGGCGATCACTTCTTCAGCTGCTGAACGGCCTTCAGCATCGCGTCGATATGGCCTTCGGGGCTCATGCTGGCGTGGACGGCGGCGATCTTGCCGTCGCTGCCGATCAGATAGGACACGCGGTCGGCCATGCCCGGCAGCAGCTTGAGCGCCGCGTCGTAGTCCTTCATGACCTTGGCACCGGCGTCGGCCGCGACGGCGAACTTGTTGCGGCAGGCCTCGACGCTGAATTTCTTCAGCGTGTCGATGTCGTCGTTGGACATGCCGATGACGGTGGCGCCCAGGGCCTTGAACCTGTCGCTCGCCTCGGCGAACTGGTGGGCCTCGACGGTGCAGCCGCTCGTGAAGGCCTTGGGATAGAAGTACAGCACCACGGGGCCGTTCTTCAGCGCATCGGCGAGATGGAACCTGAAGGCCTGGCCGCCGACGGCGGCATCGGCGCTGAAGTCGGGGGCCGGCGCGCCGATGCCGAGGGCGGCGTGGGCGGCGGGGATGAGCAGCGCGGCGAGCAGGGCCGCGAGCGGGGCCTTCAGGTGTCGGGACATGGTGGACCTCGGTGGTGGTGGCGTGGCCGCAGGATAGCCAAGCCGCAATGGCCGGGCGGGCCAACGGGTCAGGGCCGGCGCAGCAGCCCGTCGGCCAGCCAGCGCTGCAGCGCGCCGACGACGGCGGGCGCCGCGGCATCGGCATCGCCGAGCTCGTCGGCGGCGCGCTCGCAGAGCAGCGCGAAGGTCTGGCCCGCGGCGACGGCGTCGAGCAGCCTGGCCTCCAGCGGCTCCAGCGAGCGCCAGCGCGTCTCCTGGCCCTGGCGCCAGGCCAGCAGCTCATGCGCATGGGGCACGGGCTCGGGCAGCTCGGGCGGGTCGGCGCCGGACTCCGGCTCCCACTCGCGCAGCGCCCGCCAGGCAGGCTCGATGGCATGGGCCAGGGCCACGCGCTGCACGCTGGCCTGCAGATGCAGCACCAGGCCGGCCCAGTCGTCGGGGCCCAGCGCGACCAGCGCTGCGGCATCGGGCGGCGCCGCGTCGGCGGCGTCGAAGGCGGTGCGCAGCGCCCAGTCCATGCGGGCGATGTCGACGAGGCCCGCGTGCGGCACGAGGCCCTCGCCGGCCTCGGCCATGAAGCCGGCCAGCTCGTGGCCGAACCAGCGGATGGACGGGTGCCGGCTCGGCCGCGCCGCGACATAGGCCTGAGCCAGCGCGTCGAAGCCCGCGTCGCCCAGCGCGCGCGACAGCACCGTGTAGTTGTCGGCCAGCGCCGCGGCCAGCCGGACGCGGTAGGCATGGCGGTAGACCTCCAGGCCGGTGGCGCAGTCGCCCGCCAGCAGGCCGGCCGCATCGGCGCCGTCGCGGATGGCGGCGGCGAGCCGGCGCTGTTGCGTGACGAGGCTCATCGCAGGGCCTCCGCGGCCTGCGCTGCCACATGGCGCGCGACGCCGAGCTCGGCCAGCAGCTCGGGCAGCGGCGGGATGTGGTCGTCGCGCTCGATCATCGTCGGCACCGCGCCGAAGCGCTTCACGGCGTACTGGTAGAGCCGCCAGACTTCGTCGCGCACCGGGTGGTCGTGGGTGTCGATGACGATGTCGCCGCGGTCCTCGTGGCCGGCGAGGTGGATCTGGCGCACCGGCTCGACGGGGATGCCGTCAAGGTAGGCCATGGGGTCGAAGCCGTGGTTGCGGCCGGAGACGTAGACGTTGTTGACGTCCAGCAGCATCTTCGCGCCGGTCTGTTGCAGCAGTTGCGCGATGAAGTCCCACTCGGTCATCTCGTCGGCCGCGAAGCGCACATAGCTGGACACGTTCTCCAGCACCAGCGGCCGGCCGAGGATGTCCTGCACCTGGGCGATGCGGCCGCCGACATGGTCGAGCGCGGCACGCGTCAGCGGCACCGGCAGCAGGTCGTGCAGCTGGCTGTGTGCGTCGGCGCTCCAGCACAGGTGGTCGGAAACCCAGCCGGGCTCCAGCCGGTCGGCCAGTGCCCTGAGCTCGCGCAGATGGCCGAGGTCCAGCGGCGCCGGCCCGGCGACGGACAGCGACACGCCGTGCATGACGAGCGGGTAGTCCGCGCGGATGCGTTCCAGATGCGCCAGCGGCGGCCCGCCCGGCACCATGTAGTTCTCGGAAATGATCTCCAGCCAGTCGGGCCGCACGGCCGCATCGACGCCGGCCTCGAAGGCCGCGTAATGCTCGACGCGCAAGCCGAGGCCAAAGCCTTGGATATGGGTCATATCGACAAAAGAAGTTGACGCGAGGCCGAAGGCTCCCGCGCCATCAAGCAGCAGCCGTGGAACTGGCTTTGCCAGGCCACTGGCTGCTGCCAAGGCCAGAGGCCTTGGCCTTCGCCAGGCACAAACAGTCCTCAGGACTGTTTGTGTCCGGGCTCAGCCCCCTTGAGGGCGAGGCGCTCAAGCGCCTCGGGGGTAGGTTACTTCTCCACCTTGCCACCACCCTTGGTGCACTCTTCGGCGGACTTCTTGCTGACCCAGCCCTGGCCCTTGCAGCTGTTGTGGCCCTTGCACTCGTTCTTCGCGGTCTTGCACTCGGAGGTGCCCTTGCAGCTGTTGACGCCGGAACACTTGACCATGCCGTCGGCCGCGACGGCGGCCGTCGGGAAGGCGGTGGTCGCGAACAGGGCGGCGGCCGCAGCGGCAATGCCCAGGCCGGTCTTGAGGGATGCGTTCATTTGGAGTCTCCAGAAAAGAGAAGTGGTTGAGATCGGGTATCACCACAGGTCGATCCGGTCGGTCCCGCATCGACTTGCCAGCTTGTGTCGAGCGACTCGGCGAGTCCTTACAGCCAGCCGGCAGATTCTGATGACCTGTCCTTATGACTGCAATGGCGCGTGGCATTCGTCATGGGCCGGGGGCGAGCTAGAGTCCGCTGGCCAAGCCACCCCCTTCCCATGCTGAACACCGAGACCCCGAGCACCCGGCACCCCGACCTGGACAGCTACGCCACGCCGGCGCTGCTGGATGCATTCATCGACGACCAGGCCGCCGCCGTCGCCGCCGTGAAGGCCGCCGCCCCGCAACTGGCCGCGGCCGTGGACGCGGCCCTGCCGCGCATCCGCGCCGGCGGCCGGCTGCTCTATGCCGGCGCCGGCACGTCCGGCCGGCTGGGCGTGCTCGACAGCGTGGAGCTCTACCCCACCTTCTCGTGGCCGCGCGAGCGGGCCGTCGCCGTCATCGCCGGCGGCGCGGGCGCGATGTTCGTCGCCGTCGAGGGCGCCGAGGACGACCGCGCCCGGGGCGCCGCCGACCTCGCCGCGCTGCGGCCCGGCCCCGACGACGTCGCGCTGCTGCTGGCCGCCTCCGGCGCCACGCCCTATGTGCTGGGCGCCATCGAGGCCGCGCGCGCGGCCGGCGCGCTGACCATAGGCTTCGCCAACAACCCCGGCGCGCCGGTCACGGCCCAGGCCGACATCGGCATCACGCTGGACACCGGCCCCGAGGTCATCTCCGGCAGCACGCGGCTCAAGGCCGGCACGTCGCAGAAGATCGCGCTGAACACGTTCTCGTCGGCGCTGATGGTGAAGCTCCACAAGGTCTACGGCAACCTGATGGTGGACCTGAAGGCCACCAACGCCAAGCTCGTGCGGCGCGCACTCGCGCTGACGGTACGCGCCTCGGGCGCGAGCGAGGCCGATGCGCAGGCGGCGCTGGCGCAGTGCGACCACCATGTGAAGACGGCCCTGGTCATGCTCAAGCGCGGCGTCGGCGCGGCCGAGGCGCGCGCGCTGCTCGATGCGGCCGACGGCAGCGTGAGCAAAGCGCTCGCGGCATGACCGAGGCCGCGGCGCCGGGCCGCCCCAAGCAAGGCCGCATCCCCCCGGGGGATCGCCCGCCGTACCCGGCGGGCGAGGGGCCGGCATCCCCTTGGGCCTGGGTGCCCAGCCTGTACTTCGCGCAGGGCATCCCGTACGTCGTCGTCATGACGCTGTCGGTGGTGCTCTACAAGAACCTCGGCATCTCCAACACCGACATCGCCCTCTACACGAGCTGGCTCTACCTGCCCTGGGTGCTGAAACCGCTGTGGTCGCCGCTGGCCGAGCTGTTCGGCACCCAGCGGCGCTGGGTGACCGTGCTGCAGTTCTTCATCGGCGCCGCGCTGGCCGGCGTGGCGCTGACCCTGCCGATGGAGCGCGCCTTCCAGCTGTCGCTGGCCGTGTTCTGGCTGATGGCCTTCGCGTCGGCCTCGCACGACATCGCGGCCGACGGCTACTACATGCTGGCCCTGCCCCGGCACAGCCAGGCCGCCTTCGTCGGCGTGCGCTCCACCTTCTACCGGCTGGCCAATATCGGCGGCCAGGGCGGCCTCGTCTACCTCGCGGGCGAGCTGACCGAGCGCAGCGGCAGCGCGGCCGCCGCGTGGACGGCCGTGTTCTGGCTGCTGGGCGCGCTGTTCGTCGCGCTGGCCGGCTGGCATGCCTTCGTGCTGCCGCGCCCCGCGGCCGACATCAGGGGCCCGGGTCGCAAAGCCGCACGCGGGCTGGCCCGCGAGTTCCTCGCCGTGTTCGCGAGCTTCTTCCGCAAGCCCGGCATCGTCGTCACGCTGGGCTTTCTGCTGCTCTACCGCTTCCCGGAGGCGCAGCTGCTCAAGCTGGCCTCGCCCTTCCTGCTCGACCCCGCGGACAAGGGCGGCCTGGGCCTGTCGACCAAGGCGGTGGGCATCGCTTACGGCACGGTCGGCCTGACGGCGCTGACGTTGGGCGGCCTGGCCGGCGGCTGGGTCATCGCGCGTTTCGGGCTGAAGCGCGCGCTGTGGCCGCTGGTGCTGGCCATGCACCTGCCCAACCTGGCCTTCCTCGCGCTGGCGCTGGCGCAGCCCGGCAGCCTGTGGGTCGTCAGCGGCGCGCTGGCCGTGGAGCAGTTCGGCTACGGCCTCGGGTTCACGGCCTATCTGATGTACATGATCCTGGTCGCCGAGGGCCCGCACAAGACGGCGCACTACGCGCTGTGCACCGGCTTCATGGCGCTGGGCATGATGATCCCCGGCATGTGGAGCGGCTGGCTGCAGGACCACATCGGCTATGTGCCCTTCTTCGGCTGGGTGCTGCTGGCCACGCTGCCCAGCTTCATGATGACCGCCCTGATCCGCATCCCCGAAGGCTTCGGCAGCAAGGAGTCCGCATGAAGCGCCGCGACCTCCTCGGCCTCGCGACGGCACCGCTGCTGGCGGCCTGCGGCACGCCGCCGTCAACGCAACCCACGCCGCCCCCCGAGGCCGCGCCGGCGCCGGCCGCTTCCGCGCCGCTGCCCGCGCCGCCGCCGCGCGAATGGCGGGCCGCCTGGGTCGCCACGGTCGCCAACATCGACTGGCCCAGCAAGCCCGGCCTGAGCGCCGAACAGCAGCAGGCCGAGATCAGGTCCCTGTGCGACACCGCCGCCGGCATCGGCCTCAACGCGCTGATCCTGCAAGTGCGCACCAGTGCCGACGCGCTCTACGAGTCGACGCTGGAGCCCTGGAGCGAGGTCCTCACCGGCACCCAGGGCAGGCACCCCGGCTACGACCCGCTGGCCGTGTGGCTGGACGAGGCCCGCGCGCGCGGCCTGGAGCTGCACGCCTGGTTCAACCCCTACCGCGCGCGGCACAGCACGGCCAGGTCGGCGCCGGCCGACAGCCACCTGAGCCGCAGCCACCCCGGCTGGGTGAGGCGTTATGGCGACCAGCTCTGGGTCGACCCCGGCGAGCCCGCCGCCGCCGAACACACGCTGGCCGTGGTGCGCGACGTGCTGTCGCGCTATGCGCTGGACGGCGTGCACATCGACGACTACTTCTACCCCTACCCGGTGCAGGACGCGGCCAAGGCCGACCTCGACTTCCCCGACGAGCCGAGCTGGCAGGCCCATGTCGCCGGCGGCGGCGCCCTCGACCGGGCCGACTGGCGGCGCGACAACGTCAACCGCCTCGTGCAGCGGCTCTACGCCCTCGTGCACGAGGTGCGCCCCGGCGCGCGGCTCGGCATCAGCCCCTTCGGCCTGCCGCGGCCCGATGCGCGCCCGCCCGGCATCAGCGGCTTCAGCCAGTTCGACAAGCTCTTTGCCGACGTCGAGCTGTGGCTGCGCGAGGGCTGGCTGGACTATCTCGCGCCCCAGCTCTACTGGCCGCGCGCTCAAGTTCCCCAGGCCTTCGAGACGCTCTTGCAGGCCTGGCGCGCGCTGAACCCGCTGGGCCGGCCCATCCATCCGGGCCTGTTCACGAGCCGCATCGACGCGACGCCGCAGAGCTGGCAGCCCGAAGAGATCCTCGGCCAGATCGACAGCATCCGGCGCCTGTCGCCCGGCAGCGGCCACATCCACTTCAGCATGGCCGCGCTGGCGCAGAACCGCCGCGGCATCGCCGATGCGCTGCGCCGCGGCCCCTATGCCTGAGCGGCCCCAGGCCCCAGAACGCGCTTGACGCCCGCGACCGCGAACGCGGCGAGCAGCCCGGCGTCCGCGCCGCCGTCGGTCACGAGCACGTCCACGTCGGCGGCCGGGCAGATCTGGATGCGGCTGGCCTGGCCGAGCTTGCTGGAGTCCGCCAGCACGACGCGCTTGTTCGCGCGGCCCAGCATCGCGCGCGCCACGGTGGCCTCGTTCCACAGATAGTCCATCGCGCCGTTGACCGCGTCGAAGCCGACCGGCGACACCAGCGCCCAGTCGACCTGCAGCCGGCCGATCTCGGCCACCGTCTGCTCGCCATAGGTGGCGGGCACGTCGGTCTCGATGCGCCCGCCCAGCAGCCTGACCTCGCAGTCCGGCCGACGGGCCAGCACCATGGCCGCCTCCAGCGAGTTGGTGACGACGGTCAGGCCCTCGCGCCGGGCCAGTTCCTCGGCCAGGGCCAGCGTGGTCGAACCCGCGTCCAGGAAGCAGGCCTGGCCAGGCTGGACCAGCGCGGCGGCCAGCCGGGCGATCTCGCGCTTCTGCGGCTGCTGCAGGCCGGTGCGCTCCAGATAGGCCGGCTCGGGCGGCACGGCCGGCGCGACGGCCGGCGGCACCGCGCCGCCGTGCACGCGCGCCAGCTGGCCCGAGCGCTCCAGCTCGATCAGGTCGCGCCGCACGGTCTCCTTGGACACGCTCAGGGCCTCGGCGAAGTGTTCGGTGGTCAGACGGTGATGGGTCTGGAGCAGGTCCAGGATGCGGCGGTGTCGTTCAGCAACCCACATGAGCGGCAGGAAAGGCGGACAGGAAAAGTGGCGGGGCCGAGTAGGCCAGGGCCGTATGGCTTTTGTGTGAATACGAGGTTGGATGTGGAAATCCGTGGATATCCAGTCACAGCCACCGATTTGTCGCAGAACTGTCGTGGATTTTTGTGACATTGCAGCCCGTCACACCACCGACCCCGGGTCTTCCCGAGGCCGCCACCCTCAGCCTCCACACGCGCAACGCGCCCCACATCATGCGATCTGCAGTTCATGCCCTCACCCCCCTGGCCGCCCTGCTGGGCCTGGCCTTCACAGCCCTGCCGGCCCTGGCCCAGAGCAGCGAGACCACCGAGCTCGAACGCGTCACCGTCACGCTCGGCCGCGGCCAGATCCGCTCCGTGCAGGGCCTGACCAAGGCCGACTTCGAGGCCGCCGCCGCGGCCGGCCAGAGCCCGCTGGCCACCGTGTCGCGCCTGCCCGGCGTCAACTTCCAGTCGGCCGACCCGCTGGGCAACTACGAGTGGTCCACCCGCTTCACGGTGCGCGCCTTCTCGCAGAACCAGCTCGGCTTCACGCTGGATGGCGTGCCCCTGGGCGACATGAGCTACGGCAACCTGAACGGCCTGCACATCAGCCGCGCCATCTCCAGCGAGAACGTCGCCCGCGCCGACCTGTCGCAGGGCACCGGCTCGCTGGACACGCCCTCGTCCAGCAACCTCGGCGGCACGCTGCAGTTCTATTCCTCCGACCCGGCCAAGGCCTTCGGCCTGCAGGTTTCGCAGACGCTGGGCAGCAACAGCAACCGCCGCACTTTCGTGCGCCTGGACAGCGGCCAGTCGGCCCTGGGCGGCATCTACGCCAGCTACACCCACCAGCAGGCCGACAAGTGGCGCGGCCACGGCCAGCAGCGCCAGGACCAGTTCAACTTGAAGTACGTGAAGGACTTCGGCGAGACCCGCCTGTCGGCCTTCGTCAACACGTCCAACCGCCGCGAGATCGACTACCAGGACATGTCGCTGGAGATGGTCAACCGCCTCGGCTACAACTGGGACAACTATTACCCCGACTTCAACGCCGCCGTCCAGTCGGCCAAGGGCATCTGGACCCAGGGCGAAACCAGCGTGGACGACGCCTACTACGCCGGCTCGGGCCTGCGCAAGGACACGCTGGCCGGCGTGACGCTGGACGCCAGGCTGGCCGACGGCCTGCGCCTGAAGACCACCGTCTACAACCACCACAACGACGGCCGCGGCCTCTGGTTCACCCCCTACACCTCCTCGATGGACGGCCCGCCCGACGCGAGCGGCAACCCCACCAAGGGCACCCCCGTCGCGCTGCGCACGACCGAATACGCCATCCGCCGCGGCGGCCTGACCGCGACGCTGGACTACGAGATCGGCGCCCACCAGCTGCGCGCCTCGCTCTGGCACGAGGACAACGACTTCAACCAGGCCCGCCGCTTCTACAACGCCAGCCCGAACGCCATCCCCAGCCCCTACGACTTCCCGAGCAACCCCTTCCTGACGCAGTGGCAGTACGCCTTCAACACGAAGACCGACCAGTTCTCGCTGTCAGACACCATCGCGCTGGCCAAGGACCTGACGCTGGGCGCCGGCTTCAAGTCGCTGCGCGCCAAGATCGACGGCAACCTGCTGGTGGGCAGCAACAAGCCGAACGGCTCCATCACGGCCAGCAAGGGCTTCCTGCCCCAGGTCGGCCTGAACTACCAGCTCAGCCGCACGGACGAACTCTTCACCAGCATCTCGCGCAATATGCGCGCCTACCAGGGCGCCGGCACCGGCACGACGCCCTTCGCGACGACGCAGGCGGGCTTCGACGCGATCAAGGGCTCGCTGCACCCCGAGACCTCGGACAACTTCGAGGCCGGCTGGCGCACCAGCAGCAAGCTGTATGAGGCGGCCGTCACCGCCTATGTCGTCAACTTCAAGGACCGCCTGCTCGGCGTGACCCAGGGCTCGGGCATCCAGGGCAACCCGACGGTGCTGAGCAACGTCGGCGGCGTGCGCACCAAGGGCCTGGAAGTCGCGCTGTCGCTGCGCCTGATGCCCGGCCTGAGCTGGTACAACAGCCTGAGCCTGAGCAACTCGACCTACCAGGACAACGTCACCAGCAAGGACGCCAGCAACAACACCGTCACGGTCGCCACCGCCGGCAAGCACGTCGTCGACGCGCCCGACCAGATGGTCAAGAGCATCCTCAGCTACGACGACGGCCAGTGGTTCGGCAACTTCGGTGCCGACTACATGTCCAAGCGCTACTACAGCTACCTGAACGACGCCGCGGTGTCGGGCCGCACGCTGTTCAACCTGAGCGGCGGCCTGCGCACCAAGTCGCTGGGCTTCCTGGCCGAGGGCAGCGTGCAGGTCGGCGTGACCAACCTGACCGACCGCAAATACATCTCGACGGTGGGCAGCAATGGCTTCGGCAACAGCGGCGACAGCCAGACGCTGCTGCAGGGCGCGCCGCGCCAGTTCTTCGTGACCCTGACCGGCAAGCTCTGATGGGCACGTCGCTCGACCGGCGCCAGCTGATGCTGGCCGCCGGGCTGGCGGCGGTGGGCGTGAGCGCGCAGGCGGGCTCGCGCCCGCTGGCGCTCGCGGCGCCCACCGACCCACACCAGCTCCAGCAACTGCGAATTGCCTTCGGCTCCTGCGCCAAGCAGTCCAGGCCGCAGCCCATCTGGGCCGCGGTGCGGGCCGCGCGGCCGGAGCTGTTCCTGTTCCTCGGCGACAACCTGTACGCCGACGCGCAGGACGCCGACACGCTGCGCCAGCGCTATGCCGAGTTCCGCCGCGTCGAGGCGCTGCAGTCCTTCCGCCGCGACGTGCCGCATCTCGCGATCTGGGACGACCACGACTTCGGCGACGACGATGTCGGCGGCGACTACCCGCTGAAGGCCCTGTCGCAGCAGCTCTTCTGCGACGAATGGGGCGAGCCCGCCGACTCGCCGCGCCGCACGCGCCCGGGCATCTACGAGGCCTACCGCATCGAACGCGGCGGCCGCACGGTGCAGGTGCTGATGCTGGACCTGCGCTTCAACCGCACGCCCCTCGTCGCCGACCCCGCGCTGAAGCAGGGTTATGCAGCCATGTACGCGAAGGCCAAGCTCGGCGGCGGCGCGATGAAGGGCTGGTACACGCCCAACCTCGACCCGGCCGCCACGCTGCTGGGCGAGCCGCAATGGGCCTGGCTGGCCGAGCGCCTGGCCGAGCCGGCCGACGTGCGCCTGCTGTGCTCCAGCGTGCAGCTGGCCGCCGAGGGCACGGGCTGGGAGGGCTGGAGCAACTTCCCGCTGGAACGCCAGCGCCTGGTGGACCTGATCCGCGAGAAGCGGGCCGAAGGCGTCGTCGTCATCAGCGGCGACATGCACTACGCCGACCTGTCGCGCTGGGACACGCCCGCCTGCTACCCGCTGTGGGACCTGACCTCCAGCGGCCTGACCGAGGTCTGGGACATCCCGACGCCCAATGCGCGCCGCGTCTCCGAGGTCTATGCTGGCGTCAACTTCGGCCTCGTCGACCTGGACTTCTCCAGGCCGGTGCCCGAGCTGACCCTGGCCATCCGCGACGTGAAGGGCGACACCCGCCTGCAGCAGCGCCTGAGCCTCGACCAACTCCGCTTCACCAAGGCATGAGCACCACACTCACCCGCCGCGACCTCCTCGCCGGCCTGGCCGGCGCCACCGCTTCGGGCCTCGCGCCGCGGGCGCTGGCCCAACCCACCGCGCTCGAAAAGGCCGCCCGCGCCGAAGGCCGCATCGCCAGCGTCGGCATGCCCGACGACTGGGCCAACTGGCGCGCCACCTGGGCCGATCTGCAGCGCCTCTACGGCCTCGCCCATGTCGACACCGACATGAGCAGCGCCGAGGAGATCGCCAAGATCGAGGCCGAGCGCGCCAACGCCAGCATCGACATCGGCGACGTCGGCTTCGAGTTCGGCGCCATCGCCAAGGCCCGCGGCATCACGCGCGCCTACAAGCCGACGACCTGGAGCCAGATCCCCGACTGGGCCAAGGATCCCGATGGCCACTGGGCGCTGGCCTACACCGGCACCATCGCCTTCGCCGTCAACAAGCGCCTGCTGAAGGACGTGCCGCGCAGCTGGAAGGCGCTGTTCGCGGCCCAGCCGCGCGTGCTGATCGGCGCCGTCGGCCGCGCGGCCCAGGCCAACGCGACCGTGCTGGCCGCGGCCCATGCGCTGGGCGGCGACGAGACCCGGCTGCAGCCCGCGCTGCAGGCCTTCGCCCGGCTCGCCAAGGCCCGCAGGCTCATCAGCACCGACCCCTCGCCCGCGCTGATGGAACGCGCCGAGGCCGAGGTCTTCCTGATGTGGGATTTCAATGCACTGAGCTACCGCGACAAGCTGCCCAACGCGGCCGACTACGAGCTGCTGATCCCCAGCGACGGCAGCATCACCAGCGGCTACACGACGCTGCTGAACAGCTATTCCAAGCGCCCCAACGCCGGCAACCTGGCGCGCGAATACATCTTCAGCGACGCCGGCCAGCTCAACCTCGCGCGCGGCAACGCCCGCCCCATCCGCGTGGACCACATGGCCCTGCCCGAGGACGTGAAGAAGAAGCTGCTGCCGGCCGCCCAGTACGCCGCCGCGCGCCCGCTCAAGCCGCAGGTCTGGACCGAGGAAGTGAAGAAGCTACCCAGGGCATGGCAGCGAGAGGTGCTGGGCGCATGAACAAGCTCGTCCTGCTGCTCGTCGACGGCCTGCGCGCCGACACCGCGCGCGACTACCTCGGCTACGTCCAGGCCCTGAACGAGGCCGGCCGCGCGCACTGGAGCAACCTGCGCTGCGAGCTGCCCAGCCTGTCGCGCCCGCTCTACGCCACCGTGCTGAACGGCCGCACGCCGCTGGACCACGGCATCCTCGGCAACGTCCAGGCCGGCCAGCGCTGCGGCAGCACCGTCTTCGACGACCTCGCCGCCGCCGGCCGCAGCTCGGCCGTGGCGGCCTACCACTGGGTGTTCGAACTGCTGACCGGCGCCGTCTTCGACCCGCTGGCCCACCGCGAGACCGCCCTGCCCCAGCTCGGCATCGAGGCCGCGCGCTGGTACTGGGAGGACGACTATCCCGACTCCCACCTGCTGGCCGACGCCGAGGCCCTGCGCCTGGCGCACGCGCCCGACTTCCTGTTCGTGCACCCGATGGGGCTGGACCTGGCCGGCCACCGCCACGGCGGCGAGTCCACCGGCTACAGCTTCGCCGCCCGCAAGCTGGACATGGTGCTGGCCCAGGCCCTGCCGCGCTGGCATGCCGCCGGCTACGACCTGCTGCTGACCAGCGACCACGGCATGCACGCCGACCACTGGCACGGCGGCCCGCTGCCGGTGGAGCGCGACGTGCCGCTGGTCTGGCTGCCGCACCAGGGCGGCGCCGAAGCCCCCGCCGGCTGGCCGGCGACTCAGACCGGCATCCGCGGCTTCGTCGCCCAGCGTCTCGGATGCGCCTGACCCCGGCCCGCGCCTGGCTCACCGCCGGGCCCATGCTGCTGCTGATGGTGGCGGCCCTGCTGCTGCCCTTCGGCTGGCGCAGCGCGGACCTGCTGCGCGCCTGCCTGGGCGGCGGCGAGTGCGCGCTGCACGAGCTGTGGGCCGACCGCTTCTACATCGACGCCATCGCGCGCACCGTGGGGCTGTCGGCCGCCTCCACCGCGCTGGGCCTGGTGCTGGGCCTGGGCGCGGCCCTGCACCTCGTCGCCCACCCGCGCTGGGAGAAGCCGGTCGCCGTGCTGGCCGGCCTGGGCGCCAACTTCGCCGGCGTGCCGCTGGCGCTGGCGCTGACGCTGCTGCTGGGCAGCCAGGGCGTGCTGACGACGCTGGCGCAAAAGAGCCTCAGCCTGGCCGGCCTGCTGCAGGGCTGGGACCTGAACAGCGACGCCGGCCTGCTGCTGGCCTTCACCGCATTCCAGGTGCCGCTGGCCGTCGTGCTGTTGATGGCGCCGGTGCGCCTGCTCGACCCGGCGCTCGCCGAGGCCGCCGCGACGCTGGGCGCGCGCCCCGCCACGTTCTGGCGCCGCGTGGGCCTGCCGCTGCTGGCGCCCAGCCTGATCGAGACGGCCAGCCTGCTGTTCGCCAACGCGGCGGCGGCCTACGCAACGCCGTTCGCGCTGGCCGGCACCGCCAGCCCGGTGCTGGCCGTGCGCATCGCGGCGGCCGTCAGCGGCGACATCTTTTCGCAGCCGGAGCTGGCCACGGCGCTGTCCCTCGTGATGGCGGTGCTGCTGCTCGCCGTCATCGTCGGCGGCCGGCTGTGGTCAGCGCGATTGAGGCGTTCGGCATGAAGACGCCGAAGTCAGCCAACCGCCCCTGGCGCCTGCCCGCCTTCGCCTTCTGGGCCGCGGCCCTGCTCGTGCTGCTGCCGCCGCTGGCCGTGCTGGCCTACGCCTTGAGCGAGCGCTGGGACCAGGGCCTGCTGCCGCAGGGCGCCACGCTGCACTGGCTGGCCGGCCTCGCGGCCGACGAACGCGTGCGCACGGCGGCCTGGAACTCGGTCTGGGTCTCTGGCGCCGCCGCGGCGCTGGCCGTCGTGCTCGGCGGCGCGGCCAGCCTGGCCGGCCATCTCGCGTCGCCGCGCCTCAAGGCCCTGCTGGATGCGCTGGCCCTGCTGCCCTATGCCATCCCGCCGGTTGTCGTCGCCATCGGCGCGCTGGACCTTTTCGTCGGCCGCTGGGGCGATGTGCTGGACCTGCGGGCCGTCTACGTCGGCCTGCTGGCCGCGCTGCTGTTCCCGCTGGTGCACCAGACGCTGTCGGCCGCGCTGCAGCAGCTGGACGCCCAGCCGCTGATCGACGCCGGCCGCACGCTGGGCGCGTCCGACGGCCTGCTGCTGCGCCGCGTGCTGCTGCCGCTGCTGCTGCCGGCCTTCGCCGCGGCCGGCCTGCTGGCCTGGACGACGGCGGCCATGGAGTTCGCCATCGCCAACCTGCTGCTGGCCGGCTCGCTGGAGCTGCTGCAGCCCCTCGTCAACGGCCTGCGCGGCGCCAACGGCCATCTCGCGGCGGCGCTGATCGTCGTCAGCCTCGTCATCGTCACCCTGCTCGGCACCCTCGTGCATCTGCTCACCTCATGGCGAACCCCAGCGCGCTCCTGATCCACCAGGCCGGCCTGGCCCTCGGCGGCCGCGCCATCCTGCAAGGCATCAACCTCGACCTGCCCCCCGGCCAGGTGCTGGCCCTGCTGGGCGGCTCGGGCTGCGGCAAGACCACGCTGCTGCGCGCCATCGCCGGCCTGCAGCCGCTGGACAGCGGCAGCGTGCAGCTCGACGGCCGCGACGTGTCGGCCTTGCCCACGGCCGAGCGCGGCATCGGCGTCGTGTTCCAGCACTACGCCCTCTTCCCCAACCTCAGCGTGCGGGACAACATCGGCTTCGGCCTGCAGGCGCGCGGCGAAGCCGCGGCGGCGCAGCAGGCCCGCGTCGCCGAGCTGCTGGCCCTCGTCGGCCTCGCCGAGCACGCCGCCAAGCGCCCGGCCCAGCTCTCCGGCGGCCAGCGCCAGCGCGTGGCCCTGGCGCGCGCGCTCGCGCCGCACCCGTCGCTGCTGCTGCTGGACGAACCCTTCTCGGCGCTGGACGAATCCTTCCGCGTGCCGCTGCGGCGCTCCTTCCGCCAGCTGCAGCGCGAGCTGGGCCAGAGCTGCGTGCTCGTCACGCACGACCGCGACGAGGCCTTCGAGCTGGCCGACCAGGTGGCCGTGATGTTCGACGGCCGCATCGAGCAATGCAGCCCGCCGGCCGAGCTGTGGCAGCGCCCGCGCACGCGCCGCGTGGCCGACTTCCTCGGCGCCTTCAACCGGCTGGATGCGCGCAGCGCGCCCGAACCCTGGCGGCGCGACGGCGGCTGCTGGATCGCGCCGCTGGCCGCGCTGCAGATCAGCTCACCCGACACGCCGGCCGAGGCCTGGCGCTTCGCCGCCCGCGTGCTGGCCGCCCACCCCGGGCGCCAGCACACCAGCGTCGAGCTGCAGGCCTGGGGCGAGCAAGCGCTGACGCTGAACCTGGTGCCCGACGCGCCCGCGCCGGCTCCCGGCATGCTGCTGGACCTGGCCCTGCCGGCCACGGCCCTGCAGTGGCTGGCGGACTGACATCGATCCATCACGAAACGGGCCTAGCGTCGGCAGGCTGTTTCTCTGGAGCTTTCATGCACCGTCTCTTCGCCGCCCTCTGCCTCTCGCTGCCGTTGTCCGCGGCGCAGGCCGCCCTGCCCGTGCAACTCGGCCCGCGCCCCTTCTTCCTCGTCGAGGACATGGCCGACGGGCCGCTGAAGCAGAAGCTGCAGGCCTGCGCCGCCACGCGCACCGAGTACAAGCCCACGCTGTTCTCCATCGGCCACCGCGGTGCGGCGCTGCAGTTCCCCGAGCACAGCAAGGAGAGCTATGAGGCCGCCGCGCGCATGGGTGCCGGCATCGTCGAGTGCGACGTGACCTTCACCAAGGACAAGGAGCTGGTCTGCCGCCACGCGCAGAACGACCTGCACACGACGACCAACATCCTCGCCACGCCGCTGGCGGCCAAGTGCATCAAGCCCTTCACGGCCGCCGAGTTCGACGCCGAGGGCAAGCTCGTCAAGCCCGCCGCGGCCGAATGCCGAACCAGCGAGCTGACGGTGGCCGAGTTCAAGAGCCTGAAGGCCAAGATGGACGCCTTCAACCCGCGCGCCCGCACCGTGGCCGAGTACATGGCCGCCACGCCCGCCTGGCGCACCGACCTCTACGCCGGCCCCGGCACGCTGATGACGCTGGACGAGGCCATCGCCCTCTACAAAAAGCTGGGCGTGAAGATGACGCCCGAGCTGAAGGCGCCCAGCGTGGCCATGCCCTTCGACGGCTTCAGCCAGGCCGACTACGCGCAGAAGATGATCGACGCGCACAAGGCCGCCGGCGTGCCGCCGGGCGACGTCTACGCGCAGACCTTCTTCAAGGCCGACGTCCTCTACTGGGTGGCTCACGAGCCCGAGTTCGCGAAGCAGGCCGTCTTCCTCGATGCCGCCGAGAAGCCGGCCGACCTGCCGACGGCCGAGCAGCTCAAGCAGTACCGCGCCGAGGGCGTGCGCATCGTCGCGCCGCCGCTGTTTGCGCTGCTGGCGCTGGACGCGAACGGCCAGCTCGTGCCCTCGGACTATGCGCGCAACGCCAAGGCCGCGGGGCTGGACATCATTTCGTGGTCGCTGGAGCGCTCGGGGCCGCTGGTGGGCCCGGGCAACAAAGGCTTCTACTACCAAGGCGTCGGCCACACGCTGACGCGCGATGGCGACCTCTACCGCGTGCTGGACGTGCTGGGCCGCGACATCGGCATCCGCGGCCTGTTCTCGGACTGGCCGGCCACGGTCAGCTTCTATGCGAACTGCATGGGCTTGAAGTAGGCCGCGGCCCGAGGCCGGCTCAGCGCCCCGTGCGCCACGGCAGCATGGCCGCCAGCACGCCGTCCCGGCGCGCGAAGTGGTGGTAGAGCGCGCCGGCCGCATGCAGGCCGGCCAGCCACATCAGCGCGTCGCCGAGCCAGCCGTGCACATCGCCCCAGTCCGCCGCCTCGCCCAGCGGCGAGCCCGCGATCCAGGGCAGCTGCTCCACCCGCACGCCGCCCAGCAGGGTCAGCGGGTGGCTCTCGCTGCCCAGGGCCAGCAGGGCCGTCAGCGGCAGGGCCAGCAGCAGCGCCCACAGCGCGCCATGCACCAGCAGGGCCAACACCCGCATCCCCGCCGGCATGTCGAAATGCGGCTTGCCCGGGCGCAGCGCCACCCACAGCAGGCGCAGCAGCGTCAGCGCGAACACCAGCAGGCCCAGGGACTCGTGCCAGACGATGTCCAGCCGCGTGCCGGGGTCGACGCCCTCGTGCATCAGCCGCCCGAAGCCGTCCGGACCCAGCATGAAGGCGGCCGTCGCGGCAATCGCCGTCAGCCAGTGGAGGGCGCGGCTGATGGGGTCGTAGCGGAGGGAGGACGTCGGTTGGGCCATGGCGCGGGCATGAGTTTGAGGCGATTGTGGCGGCTGCCCGGCGCACCGCCATCGGGGCGGGCCTGGGCGGCCCGGGCGCCGGTCACGATAATCGTTGCAGCATGTCAGCCTCGACCTCCCCATGACCTATTGCGTCGCGATGCGCCTGCGCTCGGGCCTGCTGTTCGCCTCCGACACCCGCACCAATGCGGGCGTCGACCACATCGCGAGCTTTCGCAAGATGTACCAGTTCCAGATCCCGCACCAGCGCGAGATCGTCGTCCTGGCGGCCGGCAACCTGGCGACGACGCAGTCCGTGCTGTCGCTGCTGAATGCGCGCCTGAGCGGCGACGGCGAGCATCTGCTCAACGTGCCCAGCCTCTACGACGGCGCCGTGCTGCTGGGCCGCACGCTGAAGGAGGTCGTCGCGCGCGACGCCGGCGGCGGCATGCAGGGCCAGGGCGTGGACTTCGGCGCCAACTTCCTGCTCGGCGGCCAGATCAAGGGCGAGGGCCCGCGGCTCTTCCACGTCTACCCGCAGGGCAATTTCATCGAGGCCACCGAGGACACGCCCTATTTCCAGATCGGCGAGAGCAAGTACGGCAAGCCCATCATCGACCGCGTCATCAGCTACGAGACGACGCCGCTGGACGAGGCGGCCAAGTGCACGCTGGTGAGCTTCGACTCGACCATCCGCTCCAACCTGTCGGTGGGCCTGCCCATCGACATGCTGATGCTGCGCGCCAACCGGTTCGAGCAGGCCATGAAGCCGCCGCACCGCATCGGCCGCGACGACCCCTATTTCCTGTCGCTGCGCGACGGCTGGAGCAAGGGGCTGCGCGAGGTCTTCGACGAGCTGCCCAACGAACCCTGGTTCGACAGCTGACCATGCCCTGGCGCCACCTCCTGACCGCCTGCGCCCTCGGGGCGGCGCTGTCCTGCGCGGCCCAGGACATCACGGTGCTGCGCACGGTGGCCCAGTCCGGCAACCTGCCCAAGTTCAACGTCGGCGACGCCCACAGGCCGGGCTTCTGCGTGGAGATGCTGCACGCCATCGAGGCCACCGACAGCGCGCTGCGCTTCGAGGGCCTGGAGCAGGCCCTGCCCCTCAAGCGCATCGCGGGCCTGCTGGAAAGCGGGCGGGTCGATGTCTTCTGCGGCCTGGCGCGCACGCCGGCCCGCGAGGCGAAGATCAGCTTCCTGCCGCACATCGTCTATGTCACCCGGCACAAGCTGGCCGTGCGGGCCGACGACCCCTTGCGCATCCACAAGCTGGAAGACCTGCGCCGGCTGTCGCCCGACGAGCCGGTCATGGTCAACCGCAGCAGTGCCTATGAGCAGATCCTGCTGGATGTCGGCCGCATCCCGCTCGACGCCAGCCTGTCCGACCCGATCACCAGCCTTCGCAAGCTGGTCAACCACCGCGGCCGGGCCTACTACTTCAGCGACATGGAGCTGAACTACTACATCCAGCGCGACCAGCTCCAGGACAAGGTCAGGCTGCTGCCCCAGGTCTTCCACGAGGACCGCCCGCTGTTCGCCTACCGCCAGGACCTGCCGCAAGCCGCCGTCGAGCGGCTGCGCGGCGCCCTCGACAGGCTGCAGGCGGACGGCAGCCTCCACCGCATCGCCGCCCGCTACGGCGCGCGCTGAGCCGGCCGGCTCTACGGGTTTGCAATCAAAGCGATAACAAGGCGCGAAGCCGCAGACAGTGCTCTGGCACGGCAAGGCGAAGCAACGCGGTTAGCGCTTTGATTGCGAAGCCGTATCACACCGGCCCGAGCACCCGCATCGAGTAGTCCACCGCGCGCACGTCCTTGGTCAGCCGGCCGACGGAGATGCGGTCCACGCCGGTCGCGGCGATCCAGCGCAGCTGCTCCAGCGCGACGCCGCCCGACACCTCCAGCAATGCCCGAGCCGAATACGCGGCGTTCACCGCCACGGCCTCGCGCATCATGGCCTCGCTGAAGTTGTCCAGCAGCACGCTGACCGCGCCGGCGGCGAGCGCCTCGTGCAGTTGGGCGATGGTCTCGACCTCGATCTGGATATCCACGCCCGCGTTCAGCGCCCGGGCCGCGCGCAGCGCCTGGCCCACGCCGCCGGCCGCGGCGATGTGGTTTTCCTTGATGAGGATGCCGTCATAGAGCGCCAGCCGCTGGTTCTGCCCGCCGCCCACGCGCACCGCGTACTTCTGCGCCAGGCGCAGGCCGGGGAGGGTCTTGCGCGTGTCGAGGATGGCGCAGCCTTTCGGGTTCGGGCTCGCGCCGGCCACTGCGTCGACGTGGGCGCGCGTGAGCGTCGCCGTGCCGGACAGCAGCTGCAGGAAGTTCAGCGCCGGCCGCTCGGCGCTCAGCAGCGCGCGGCCGTCGGCCTCGATGCGGCAGACGATGCCGTCGGCCGCCATCGCGGCGCCTTCGTCGTAGAGCCAGTCGATGCGGCTCGTCGCGTCCAGCGCGGCGAACACGCCGTCGAACCAGTCGCGCCCGCACAGCACGGCCTGCTCGCGCACCCGCACCTGGGCGGCCACGCGCCGGCCCGCGGGCACGAGCTGTGCGGTCCAGTCGCAGCCGCCGATGTCCTCGGCCAGGGCCTCGCGGATGTTGCGGGCGCGGGCCTGCGCCAGGCTTTCCTGCGCGACCATCACTCGGGCTCCCCCACGGTCAGCGTGATCTCGCCCAGGCCCTCGATGCGGCCCGTCACCACGTCGCCCGGCACGACGGCGCCCACGCCGGCCGGCGTGCCCGTGTAGATCAGGTCGCCCGGGTGCAGGCGGTAGAGGTGGGACAGGTTGGACACGATCTCGGCCTGGTGCCAGATCATGTCGGCCAGGTCGCCGTGCTGCTTCTGCACGCCGTTCACGGCCAGCGTGATCGCGCCCTTGTCGAGGCGGCCGATGTCGGACACGCGCACGATCTCGCCGAGGATGGCCGACTGGTCGAAGCCCTTGGCCGTGTCCCAGGGCCGGCCGGCGGCCTTGGCCTCGGCCTGCAGGTCGCGGCGCGTCATGTCCAGGCCCGCGGCATAGCCCCAGATCGCGGCCACCGCGGCCTCGGGCGTGAGCTTGAACACCGGTGCGCCGATGGCCAGCACCAGCTCCATCTCGTAGTGGTAGTTGCGGGTCTCGGTCGGGTAGGGCACGGTGCTGCCCGAGGGCGTCATCGCGGTCGCCGGTTTCGTGAAGTAAAACGGCGGCTCGCGCGTCGGGTCTGAGCCCATCTCGCGGGCATGATCGGCATAGTTGCGGCCGACGCAGAAGATGCGGCGGACCGCGTAGCGGGCGCCCGTGCCGCGCACGGCGGCGCTGGGAATCTCGGCCGGAGGAAAGACGAAATTGCTCATGGCATGGCATCGACGATGGGGGATCAGCGTGCAGCATACTGGGCGAGGAGTCTGTGTGACTGAGCGTGGCGCCCGCGCCGGGGCGATTTGCGGGGCCAGGCAAGGCGCCGGCGAGGCGTGGGTCGGGACCCACAACGAGCCGGCAACGCCGCATGGCCCCGCAAATCGCCCCGGCCCTTCGGGTTGGGCCTGGCTGGGGCGCATGCCGCGTTGCTCGTCGTTGCGGGCACGAGCCCGCGGCCTCCTCGCGCCTTGCCTGCGCCCCAGCCAGGCCCAACGCGGGCACCACGCTCAGTCACACAGACTCCTGCTGCTGCTCACGCTGGCGCTCCTGACCGGCTGCGCGACACGCCCGGTCGCGCCCACCGCTCCCGCCGGCCGTGACGGCGGGCCGGCCAGCCCGCCGGCCGAGCTGCACAAGGTGCCCGACGCCGAGCCGCGCGTCGAGCCCATCCGCAACGGCGGCCCGAACAAGCCCTACGAGGTGGCCGGCGAGCGCTACGAGCCCATCACGACGGACGCGCCCTATGCCGAGCGCGGCCTGGCCTCCTGGTACGGCAACAAGTTCCACGGCCGGCCGACGTCCAGCGGCGAGGTCTACAACATGTATGCGATGACGGCGGCGCATGCGACGCTGCCCATCCCGAGCTATGCGCGCGTGCGCAACCCGGCCAACGGCCGCGAGGTCATCGTCCGCATCAACGACCGCGGCCCCTTCCACAAGGGCCGCATCATCGACCTGAGCTACACGGCCGCGCTCAAGCTCGGCCTGCTGCACGGCGTGGCGCCGGTGGAGGTCAGGCGCCTCACCTATGCCGAGATCCGCGCCGGCGCCTGGCAGAAGCCCGCCAACGAGCCACCGCCCGTCTTCGTGCCCGATGCGCCGCCCGGCTCGCCGCAGCGCGAGACGACGGCCACCGCGACCGCCGCCACGACGGGATCGGGCTACTGGCTGCAGTTCGGCGCCTTCGGCAGGCTCGACGCCGCCGAGGCGCTGCGCGAGCGCGTCGCCCAGGCCGACCTCGGCCTGCTGCCGCTGCTGACCATCGTGCGCGAGGCCGGCCTGAACCGGCTGCGCGCCGGCCCCTTCCCGAACGCCGACGAGGCGCGTGCCCAGGCCGACAAGTTGCGCACCGAGAACGGGCTGGAGTCCAGCCTCGTCGAGCCGCGCCGGTGATCAATACCCGGGCCGGCCGGGCCGGCGCCGAGCCGTTGTCGGAGAAGATGTGCGGCTCAGCCACCGCAGCGCATGGAATTCCTCGACGTCCCGACCGTCCTCCAGGTCAGCGCCCTCTTCAACCTGATGGCGGCCCTGGCCTGGCTGCTGCTCGCCCAGCTGTTCCGCATGGCGCCGCGCGCCAGCCGGCTGATGGCGGCGATGCATCTGGTGCGCATCGCGTCGCAGGGCTGCGGCGACTGCATGGCCGGCTGGCCCGCGCTTGCGCAACGCGCCGTCCCCGAGTTCGGCCTGCTGGCCTGCGCGGTGCTGCTGCTGCTGGCGCTGCGGCGCATGCTGCGCAGCCGCCGGCGCCCGCACGACGTCGCCTGGCTGGGCGGCCTGGGCGCGCTGGCGATTGCGGCCGGCCTGGCCAGCGGCGACGGCCTGGCGCCGCAGCTCGCCGGCACGGCCAGTGCGACGCTGCTGGCGGCCCTGGCCGTGCGCGAGGTCGGGCGCGGCGCCGGCGCGCGCCTGTCGCCCGTCGCCGCCGCGCTCGCGACCCTGCCCTTCGCCGCGCTGGCCGGCCTGGGCCTGGCCCATGCCGCCGAGCTGCTGCTCGTGCCCGGCTGGAGCGGCCGCGTCCCCGGCGGCGCGCCGCCCTCGCCGGCGCGCGCCGTGCTCTGGTTCGTCATCACGGCCAGCATCACGCTCAGCCTCATCGCGCTGATGATCTGGCGCCTCGTCACCCGCATCCAGCACCTCACCTATCGCGACCCGCTCACCGGCGCGCTGAACCGCCGCGCCTTCGAGCAGGCGCTGGCCGAGGCCCAGGCCCAGCTGCAGCGCGGCCACGGCTTCGCGGTCGCGATGATCGACATCGACCACTTCAAGCGCATCAACGACGAGCACGGCCACCCGGCCGGTGACGCCGCGCTGCGGCACTGCCTGCGCATCTGGCAGGCCGGCCTGCGCGAGGTGGACTGCCTCGGGCGCATCGGCGGCGAGGAGTTCTGCGCGCTGCTGCCGCTCGCCGACCCGGCCGACCTGAACAGCGCTGCCGCCGTGGTCGAGCGTCTGCGCGCCAGCCTCGCCGCCCAGCCACTGCAATGGAAGGACATGGAGCTGCAACTGACCGCCAGCTTCGGCGTGGCCCTGCCCGCCACCGACGACCCGGCCGGCGACGTGGCCCTGGCGCGCGCGGACGCCGAGCTCTACCGCGCCAAGGCCGAGGGCCGCAACCGCGTCTGCGTCGCGCAGCCGCTGTTGTCGGAAGCGGCGCCGACATGATCGTCACCCAGGCACAGACCCTGACCCTGCTGGCCGCCCTCATCCTGGTGTCCGGCGCGGCCGCCCTGGTCTGGACCTCGCTGGCCTTCACCGCGCGCATCGCGCCGCGGGCCTCGCTGACGGTGGCCAGCGCCAACGCCGCCACCGCGCTGGCGCTGGCGCTGCATGCGCTGCGCGGCACGCTGCCCGACGCCCTCGCCTACTGGCCCGGCGACGTGCTGGCCGTGGCCGCCTTCGCTCTGCTCGGCGCGGCCGTGCCCGCCGTCACGATGCGCCGGCTGATCTGGAAGCCGGGCGCCGCCGTCGTCGCGGCCTGCGCGCTGACGCTGGCGGCCCTGCCCTACGACGGCGACCTGCGCTGGCAGGCCCGCCTCGTCAACGCGGCCGGCGCCGGCCTCGCGCTGACGGCCGGCCTCGCCGCCTGGCGCAGCCTGGGCCGCTGGGCCAGCGGCCGGCGCACGCCCGCGCCGCTGGCCCTGCCCCTGCTGCTGATCGCGGCGCTGATGGCCGCACGCTGCGCCGAGAGCTTCGTCCACCCGGGCGCCGCGCCCGACCTGCGCCTGCCCACCGGGTTCAACCTCGGCTTCCTGTGGGCCAGCCTGGTGCTGGTGCTGCTGCAGAACGCGACGCTGGCCTTCCTCGTGCTGATGCGCCTGATCCTGCGCATCGAGCACCTGCTCGACCGCGATCCGCTGACCGACACGCTGAACCGCCGCGCCTTCGACCAGTCCCTGGCCCTGGCCCATGCGCGCTTCGGGCGCGGTCGCGGCTACGCCCTCGTCATGATCGACATGGACCGCTTCAAGCAGCTCAACGACACGCTGGGCCACGCGGCCGGCGACGCCGCGCTGCGCCAGATGGTGAAGGAGCTGCAGCCCTGCCTGCGCGAGGTGGACCGCTTCGGGCGCCTGGGCGGCGAGGAGTTCTGCGTGCTGCTGCCCGACACCGGCCTCGCCGGCGCGGCACTGGTGGCCGAGCGCATGCGCTGCCTGATCGACGCGACACCGCTGCGCTGGCTGGAACAGGACTGGCCGCTCAGCGCCAGCTTCGGCATCGCCGAGGCCAGGCCGGGCGACAGCGGCCCCGACGCCGTGCTGGCGCGCGCCGACGCGGCGCTCTACCGGGCCAAGCATCAGGGGCGCAATGTGGTTCAGGGGTGAGGGGAGGCGGCTGCCCGTGCTGGCTGTGCAGCCAGCGGCAGTGGTTGCTTTTCATGGCCTGCGGCAGGCGCGGTGCTTTGTTTGGAAGACGGAGGCGGTGGCGGTTGTTGGCCGAGGGCCGCCGAAGGGCCTATGCGCGCTCCCCGAGCCAAACCTTCCGCAGCCAACTTGCCAGGTCTGGCCATGTCTCTTGCGAGTAGCCGTTGTGCGTCCAAAACCTGACGACCCCGGCCGGGTCCAAGCAGTAAAAATCCGCGTTGTCCTCGCAGATTGGCAACCACTCTCTCGGAACACCGAGTGCACGAGCGCTTGCGACAACTCCTGGCAGGTAGGTGTGGGAACCGGGCTCACAGACTGTCGCAGGCTCCAAGGTGCCGAGGGTTATGTCGCTGGCCTCAAGCAGGAATCGCCGATAGTCATCAGGGAATGACATGCCGACTTGCCGCTCAGAGGCGGCAACCTCCGTGGGCGTCGGCAGGCGGAGCGGGAGAGGCATGAGCTCATTTTGCGCACGCAGCTCGGCCAGTACGGCACTGAGGATGGTCATTTGCACTCCGCTAGGTTTCCCAAATCAGCGCGCCCGAACCTGTCGTTTGTCGAGGGCCGCTCCTGGCCGCCACAAGCCATTCATTCAAGAAGCGCAAATCGGCCGACTCGCGACGCTCATGCCGCGAGCTTCAACGGCCTGATTTCCTTGGCGATGGCCTTGCCCGCAGCGCTCTCTGCAATACGAAGGTCATACGCGGTCTGCAGGTTCAGCCAGCCTTGTGCCTCGCTGCCGAAATATCGCTCCAGCCGCAAGGCGGTATCCGCAGTCACGCCGCGCTCACCCTTGGTGATTTCGCTGAGGCGCGAATAGGGCACATGCAGGGCCAGGGCAACCGCGCGAACACTGACGCCCATGGGCTTGATGTAGTCCTCCAGCAGAACTTCGCCCGGGTGGACAGGACGCATGCCGTTCTTGAACATGATGCACTCCATTGCAATTCAGGATGTCTAGGGCGGGTCGCGTCAGTGCGGGTCTTCGATGATCACGTCGAAGGGGCCGCTGCTGCCCCACTTGAACGTCAACCGCCACTGGTCATTGATTCGCACATGCCAAGCGCCGTGATATTCCTTCAGGTCGTTGCCAGGCGGCGCCTTCATGAAATTCAGTGCCGGCGCCGCGTCGAGCTGGGCCAGCTTGCGCTCAGCCGCAGTTTTGATGTTTGCAAAGCGACGGCTCTTCCCGGTCGTGAACAAGGCCTCCGTGTCGGGGCACGCAAAGGACTGGATCGCCATGGCGGGAGGTTATCCGTTAACCGGATAACGGTCAATCTTGTCGATGCTCGCGCCTGGACGAGGCGGGCCTCGACCGGGCCAACCACCGGGCGCAATTTGGTTCCGGGGTGAGGCCGCACAGCTGGTATCAGCGCCGGAAATAGGCGTCCACGCCAATCAGCGTCTCGGCCAGGATCTGGCTCCAATAGTGGAAGCTGTGACCGCCCGCGTCCTCGCGGTAGTCGGGCGCCTGGCCCCGCTCGCGTAGCGCGGCGACGAGAGCGCGGTTCGTCGGGAGCAGTTCGTCCCCGCGGCCGCAGCGCATCACCAGCTCGACCGGCAAGCCGGCGCGGCGCAGTTGCTCGACCAGCTCGGGCGGGTAGTAGCCGCTCAGCGCATAGGCCAGGCCCCAGCGCTGCGGTGCCGCCAGCGGCAGCCGGACGGCTCCGGTGCCGCCCATCGACATGCCCGCGATGGCCGATTGCGCCCGCGTCGGCGCCAGGCCGTAGCGGGCTTTCAGCCACGCCGGCAGCTCGTCGACGATGAAGCGCTCGGCCGGACCCTCGTAGCGCCGGCCGTTGCTGCTCGGCATGACGATGACCAGGGGCCGGATGCTGCCGGCCGCGATCAGCCGGTCGGCATAACGCTCGATATGACCGGTACGCCACCACTGGTCGGCATCCATGCCGCCGCCGTGCAGCAGGGTCAGCACCGGCAGCGGCTGGCCGCGCTCGAAGCCCGGTGGCAGATAGACGTTGACCTTGACCGTCTCGCCAAAGGCCGCCGACGGCACCTGCCAGGCCTCGACGCGCCCGCCACCGGCAGCCAGCGGCGTCCACGCCCCCTCGCCGACGAAGAGGAAGGAATGCTGGCCGCCCCGGCCGTCTGCATCATGGTCGGACGTGGCCGAGTCGGGCACCCAGCGGCCGTCGACGACGAACTTGTAGAGCCACTGGCCCGGCGCCAGGTCCAGGCGCGTCCGCCAGACGCCGTCGGCGCCACGCGCCATCGCCTGCTTGTGCGCATCCCAGTCCGTCATTTCGCCTGCCAGGTCGACCCGGCGGGCCTCAGGCGCCGCAAGGGCGATGGTGACGGGGTCGGCCCGCAAGCCCGTTGCGCAGCATAGGGCGAGGCAGGCGGTCAGGCGGGAAATCAGCGGGCGTTTCATGGGGCGTGCAGCAGGTCGGATCGGGCAGGATCCTTGAGATCAACGGCGTTCAAGACGGCGCTTGATCGCGAAAAGGATTCAACAGCTTGACACCGCTGGCTCGGAAATGCCGCACGTTTCTCGTGACCACCGTCAAGTCGTGCACCAGCGCGATGGCCGCGATCTGCTTGTCGAGTTCGTGCTCTGGATGCGGCACGCGCAAACGGCCCCACACCTGGGCAGCGTCCGCGTCGAAGGCAAGGATCAGATCCGCGTAGTCGTGGAGGACGGTGTGCATCCAATGCTCCAGCAACCCCGCTTGCGGCTCATCGCCGCGATGGCGGATCAGCTCGATGCCTCTACGCAGTTCGCCAATGGTGACGACCGACAGGTACAGCGCCTCATCCCGAGCTGCCGCCGCGCGCAAGAACGCCAGGACGCCTGGATCGGCGCGCTCGCGCTTGCGCGCCTCGCTGATCACGTTCGTGTCAATCAAATACATCCGGGGCTTCCGCAGCGCTGTCGACGCGCTCGAAATCGCTGTCTTCACCGACGTCGGGAATCGCCGCCAGCACCGCGGCAAGGGATCGTTTCCGAGGCCGTCGCAGTGCCGCCGCCAGGATCTCGCGATGCTCCGCCTCCGCACTGCGGCCATGCGCGACCGCACGCTCCTTGAGCGCCGTGACCAGCGCTTCGTCGATTCCTCGCACCAACAGGTTTGCCATATCTGCCAGCCTCCAATTGCTATCAATGATAGCAATCTGCAAGTGCGCGTGGTGATCGACGGCATGGGCCGATCAGCACACGCCAGGCCACCTCACCCCACCTCGTGGCACACCGCCTCGATGTTGTTGCCATCCGGATCGAGCACGAATGCGCCGTAGTAGCTGGGGTGGTAGTTGGGCCTCAAGCCCGGCGGGCCGTTGTCCGTGCCGCCGGCCGCGAGGGCGGCCTTGTGGAAGCCGTCCACCGCCGCGCGCGTGGGCACGCGGAAGGCGATGTGGACCGGCGGCTGGATGGGCCGGCCCTGGCGTATCCACAGATCAGACCCATCGGCATGGCAGAAGCCCGCGCTGGGCGACTGGCCCGCGGCGGCGGCGGGCAGTTCCACCAGGCGCGAATGGCCGGTCGGCGCGAGTGCGGCCAGGTAGAAGGCCTTGCTCTTCGCGTAGTCGCCGACGGTGAGGCTCAGGTGGTCGATCATCTTGCCTCCGAAGGGTCAACTCACCACACCTTGCAGCGCTCCGCCGCCGGCTTCACGAGCTTGGCGCCGGGCTTGCAGGCGAAGGCCTTCTCGAATTCCGGCATGTTGACGACGACGCCGTTGATGCGCCACCTGGCCGGCGAGTGCGGGTCGATCCTGGCGTGCACGCGCAGCGCCTCGGGGCGGGCGTCGGCGCAGTCCCACTGCGCGAAGCCGACGAAGAAGCGCTGCTCGGGCGTCATGCCGTCGCGAAGAGCCGTCGATGGGCCGCCCCGAGCCGGCTCAGCCCCCGTGGGGGGCAGCGGCGTACCCGCCGCGTGGGGGTCCGAGCCCTCCAGCGTCTTGCCGGTCATGTGCATCTTCCAGGCTTCCCAGGCGAGGATGAGGCCGCCCAGGTCGGCGAGGTCTTCGCCCAGCGTCAGCCTGGAGTTGATCCTGATGTCGTCGACGACGGTGTAGCCGGCGTACTGGTCGGCCACGCAGGCCGCGCGGCGCTCGAACTCCTTGCCGTCCTTCGGTGTCCACCAGTTCTTCAGGTTGCCCTGGGCGTCGAACTGGCGGCCCTCGTCATCAAAGCCGTGGGTCAGCTCGTGGCCGATGGTGCCGCCGGTGTTGCCGTAGTTGGGCGCCTCGTCCAGGCGCGCGTCGTACAGCGGCGCCTGCAGCACGCCGGCCGGGAAGTTGATGTCGTTCATCTGCGCGTCGTAGTAGGCGTTCACCGTCTGCGGCGTCATGCCCCACTCGCCGCGGTCGACGGGCTGGCCGATCTTGGCCAGGCGGCGCCGGGCCTCGAACGCATTGCCGGCCACGACGTTGCCGAGGAAGTCGCCACGCTGCACGGCCAGCGCCGAATAGTCGCGCCAGCGCTCGGGGTAGCCCACCTTGTTGACGATGGCCTTGAGCTTCTGCTGGGCGCGCGCCTGGGTCTCGACGCTCATCCAGGCCAGGCTGGCGATGCTGCGCGACATGGCGGCCTCGATCTCGTCGGTCATCTGCACGGTGGCGGCCTTGAGCTCGGGCGTGAAGTTGCGCGCGACGAACTCCTGGCCCAGGGCCTCGCCCATCTGCAGGTCGACGAGCTGCACGCAGCGCTTCCAGCGCGGCTTGATCTGCGGCTGGCCGGTCAGCGTGTGGCCGTAGAAGTCGAAGTTGGCCTGCACGAAGCCGCTGTCCAGTGCGTTGCTAAGGCTGCTGGCCAACTGCCAGCGCAGATAGGTCTTCAGGTCGGCCAGGCCCATGCCCTTCAGGCGCGCGGCGAAGGCCTTGAAGAAGGCCGGCTCGGTGACGTTGTAGCGCACCTGGCCGGCCGGCGTGCCCAGAGCGGCCTGGAAGGCGGCCCAGTCGAAGCCGGGCGTCAGGGCCTGCAGGCCGCGCGCATCGACGACGTGGAAGGTCTTGTAGGGGTCGCGCTTGTCGACCTTGCTCAGCGACGCCCTGGCCAGCACGGTCTCGGTGGCCAGCACGCTGCGCGCGGCGGCCTTGGCGGCGGCGGGTGCGTCGCCGAGCAGCTCGAAAGTGCGGGCCATATGGGCCTCGTAGGCGCTGCGGATCTTCAGCGTCTTGTCATCGCGCTTCAGGTAGTAGTCACGGTCGGGCAGGCCCAGGCCGCCTGCGCTGGCGAAGGCGATCTGGCGCGTCGCGTCGGCAAAGTCCTGGCCGGCGCTGAAGCCGAAGAAGAGGCGGTCATTGCCGGCGGCGAGCTGCAGCCCGGCCAGCAGGGCCGGCAGCGCCTGCTTGTCCTGCAGCGCCGCGATGCGGTCCAGCGTCGGCTGCAGCGGCCTCAGGCCGGCAGCCTGCACGGCGCCCTCGTCCATGCAGGCGGCGAAGTAGTCGCCCAGCTTGGCCTGGGTCGGGCTGCGCCCGGTGGCGGGGTCGCCGAGCTTGTTCAGCACGCCCCAGAGGTAGCGCTGGTTCTCGTTGGCCATCTTGGCGTAGACCGACCAGCGCGACTGGTCCGCCGGGATGGGGTTGTGCCGGCTCCAGGCGCCGCAGGCATAGCGGTAGAGGTCTTCGCAGGGGTCGGCACTGCGGTCCATGGCCGTCACGTCCAGGCTGGGCGTGTAGGGCAGCGCGTCCAGCGGGCCCTCCGCGGCGGCCGGGTCGGCGGCATGGGCATGGAGCGCAGCGGCCAGCAGGGCCGGCAAGAGCAGTCGTTTCATCGCGGGCGGGAGAGATTTGAAGTGGCGCGATTGTGGGTGCTGCGCGCGCCCCGGCCATTGGGCATGCCCGCGGTCGGGGGATGTGGCGCGCCAGCCCTCGGGCGGCTCAGCGCGCCTGCTGGATGCGCACCATATTGCCGGCCGGGTCGCGCACGCCGCAGTCGCGCACGCCATAGGGCTGGTCGGTCGGCTCCTGCACGATGTCGGCGTCGGCCGCCTGCAGCTTCTGGAAGGTGGCGTCCAGGTCACGGGTGGCGAGCAGCACCATCGCGAAGCTGCCCTTGGCCATCATCTCGGCGATGGTGCGCTTCTCGGCGTCGGTGACGCCGGGCGTGGCCTGCGGCGGGTAGAGCACGATGGACGTGCCGGGCTGGCCTTGGGGGCCGACGGTGATCCAGCGCAGGCCGTTGTAGCCCACGTCGTTGCGCACCTCGAAGCCCAGCGCGTCGCGGTAGAAGGCCAGCGAGGCCTCGGGGTCGCTCTGCGGCAGGAAGCTCGAGTGGATGGTGATGTCCATGGTTGCTGTTTCCTTGGGAGGAGCACGGGAAAGCCGTCGGAGCCAGTCTAGGTTTGGCGCCGTTACGGCGCTTCTCGATTCCTGATCAGTTGCGGACGGGCCGCGTCACCTGCCTGGACACGCAGGACGGCATGCCCTCGGTGGCGCCCGCCGCGTCGCGCCGGTAGACGCTGGGCGGCACGCCCACCAGCGCGGTGAAGCGGGCGCTGAAGCTGCCCAGCGACGCGCAGCCCACCTCGAGGCAGACCTCGGTGACGCTGAGGTCGCCGCGGCGCAGCAGCGCCATCGCGCGCTCGATGCGCCGCGTCATCAGATAGGCGTAGACCGATTCGCCATAGGCCGCGCGGAACTGGCGGCTCAGGTGGCCGGCCGACATGCCGATGCCGCAGGCCAGCGCCTCCACGTCCAGCGGGCGGGCGTAGTCGCGGTCGATGCGGTCGCGCACGCGGCGCAGGCGGGCGAGGTCGCGCAGCTGGGTGTCGACGGCTGGAGCGGGCATGGGCGCGAGGATATGCCGGCCCTGATACCAGTTGGCAATCGCTATCCTGCCGCCTCCCGATGGAGGTGGCGATGAACAGCAAGTGGATGGTGCTGGCCGTGCTGACGCTGAGTCTGGCCGGTGCCCGGGCGGCGCCCGACGACGCGGCGATGGACTGGGTGCGCGCCCAGATGAAGCCGATGACGGCGGCCACGCCGGACGCGCTCGGCGATGCGCAGCTGCAGGCCTTCGGCGACGCGGTCGGCGAGGCCCGCGTCGTGGCCCTGGGCGAACAGACCCACGGCGGCCGCCAGGAGTTCGAGCTCAAGACCCGGCTGCTGCGCTATCTGCACGAACGCAAGGGTTTCGACCTGCTGCTGCTGGAGAGCGGCGTGTTCGACGTCGCGCTGCTGCAGCAGGCCATGCGGCGCGGCGACAAGCTCGACGCGCTGGCGCCGGGCAATGTCTTCTATATGTACGCCAACAGCGACGCCGGCCGCGGCCTGCTGCGCTATCTGGACGAACAGCAGGCGGGCCCGCGGCCGCTACTGCTGGCGGGCATCGACAGCCAGCTCAGCGGTGCGCTCAGCCGCAGCGAACTGCTGCCGCGGCTGCGCGCCCGCCTGCCGGGCGACGGCGCCGGCTGGCCGCTGTTCGAGCGCCTGGCCGGCCGGCTGATGCAGCTGGACCGCTCTCCACCGCCCGCGGCCGAGCAGCGGGCCTTCGACGCGCTGGCCGGCCGGCTGCACGCCACGCTGTGCGCCGTCGGCGGCGACGCGCTGCTGTGCCGCAGCCTGGCCGGCCTGCAGACCCAGGCCGCCAGCCTCTGGCGCGGCGACTACCAGCGCGACCATGCGATGGCCGACAACGTCCTGTGGCAGCTGCGCGACCTCTACCCCGGCAGCAAGGCGGTGATCTGGGCCCATATCGGCCATCTGGCCCGCGGCATGAGGATCGACGCCCGGCATCGCTACGCCGGCGACATCCTGGGCGAGAAGCTGGGCCGCGGCTACTTCGTGCTGAACCTGACCGCGCTGCGGGGCAGCTTCGTGGACTACGCGTCGGGCGAGGTGCAGGCCATCCCGCCGGCCCTGCCGCGCAGCGTCGAAGCGGCCCTCGCGAACGACCCGGCCGGCTTCGCCTTCCTGCACGCACCGCAGCGGCTCGCGGCCAGCCTGGCGGCGCGCGGCATGGACTTCGGCTACGCCCTGCCCGCGGACGCGGGCACAGGCCTGGGCGCGCAGTGGGACGGCCTGTTCTACATCCGCGACATGGCGCCGGTGAAGATGCAGCGTTGAGCTTCAGCGCTTGGCGTCGGCAGCCGGGCAGGCCCTGGCCGCGGCCAGGCCTTTCAGATAGCCGCGCCGCACGCCGCCGGCCACGATGGCCGCGCTGACATGGCGGGCATAGCGCTCCGCGCCGCTGAGCTTGCGCACCCAGCCGCGGAAGGGGATGACGCCCTCGGCCGTGCGCTGCAGCGCGCCGGTGGCGGCATCCTCGCCACGGTCCAGCAGGCCGGGGTTGGCGCCACTGACGGGTGCGTCGATGTCGGGGCCGAGGACTTCGTCCAGCGCATGGATGCCCGCCGCCAGGCCCGCGCAGCTGGCGTCGGCCGGCGGCGCATAGGGCGCCGCGGCGGCGGCCTTGAGCACGTCGGGGATGTCGGCGCGCACGACGTTGAGGTCGCTCAGCGGCGTCGTGGCCGCGGCCGCGACCTTGTCCTGGCTGGAACTGGCGCAGGCGCTCAGCACGAGGGCGGCGGCGACGGCGAGGGGGAATGGGTGTAGGCGCATGGCCCGCGGATCATCTCAGGCTCTCGCCGGGAAGGACGCGCGACGCGACGGGCGAGGTGCTTTTTCACCCGCCCCATCGCATTCAGCTACTCGCGCGCACGACGAGCTCGAAGCCGAGGTCGAGCTGCTGCGCCGCCGGCGCCTCGCCGCGCAGGCGCGCCAGCAGCAGCTCCGCCGCGCGCAGGCCGACCTCGGCGCGTGGCGTGCGCACCGTCGTCAGCGGCGGCGCCGTGTAGGCGCTCTCGGGCAGGTCGTTGAAGCCGGCGATGGCGATGCCGCCCGGCACGGCGAGCCCCAAGCGCGCGGCCGCCAGCAGCGCGCCGTGGGCCAGGTCGTCGTTGTTGAAGAAGATCGCATCGACGGCCGGCCGCAGCGCGCTGATCTGCTCGAACATGCGCACGCCCAGGGCCACCGACGACGGCGCCGGGTCGCGCCACTCCAGCCGCTCGTCGTGGCAGCCGGCCTCGACGAGGACGCGGCGCCAGCCCTCCAGGCGCTGCAGCGTGCGCGGGTCGAGCTGGGCGGCGGCGAAGGCGATGCGGCGATGGCCGCGCGCCAGCAGATGCCGCGTCATCGCGGCGGCGGCGTCGAGCTGCGAGAAGCCGACGCTGCAGAGCCGGGGCTCGGGCGTCGTCTCCATCATGTAGACGCAGGGCAGATCCTGCTCGGCCAGCATGCGGCGCGTTGCGGCGGTCTGCGCGAGGCCGCACAGCAGCAGGCCGGCCGGCCGGTGCAGCAGATGCTCCCGCACCAGCTGCTCCTCCTCGGCCGGGTCGTAGTGCGTGACGCCGATCAGCGTCTGGAAGCCCGCGCCGCGCAGTGCCTGCTGGGCGGACTCCAGCAGCTCGACGAACAGCCGGTTGGTCAGCGACGGGATCAGCACGGCGACGTGGCTGCTGCGCCGCGACGCGAGCGCGCGCGCGGCGGGGTCGGGCACATAACCGATCTTCTGCGCGGCTTCCTGCACGCGGCGGACCAGTTCGGCGTCCACGCGGCGTTCGCCACGCAGCGCGCGCGATGCGGTCATCGGGCTGACCTCGGCGACCCGGGCCACGTCGGCGAGCGTCGTGCGGCCCGTCGCGCGAGGGGAGCGGGGGGTTGCAGGCTTCTTCATCTAGGCAAAACCCCGAATGACGGGTGCTCGTCGTCCATTTAGGATAGCGCTATCCAGATTGGGTCATGAAAGTTGTTGCCATCTTATGCCGGCAATTTCAATATGCGCCCCATTTTTCCAACGAATGAGGTAGCGCTACCCAGGAGGCAAGATGCTGTCAGACCATCCGGGCGCGGGCGCCCCGCCGCTGCGCCTCGTCGTCATGGGAGTGGCCGGCTGCGGTAAGTCGACGCTGGCCCAGGCCCTTGGCGCCGCGCTGCGGCTGCCGACCATCGAGGGCGACGACTTCCACCCGCCGCGCAACCGCGAACTGATGCGCCAGGGCATCGCCCTCACCGACGCCGACCGCGCCGGCTGGCTGGCGGCCCTCGGTGCCGAACTGGCCCGCCACGCGAGCGGCGCCGTGCTCAGCTGCTCGGCGCTGAAGCGCGCCTACCGCGACCGGCTGCGCGACGCCGCACCGGGCCTGCGCTTCGCCTATCTGGCGCTGGACGAGGCCACCGCGCTGGCACGCGTGCAGTCCCGCGCCGGCACGCACTACTTCAACCCCGGCCTGGTGCGCAGCCAGTTCGAGACCCTGGAAGCCCCGGACGGCGAGCCCGGCGTGCTGAACCTGGACGCCACGCAGCCCGTGGCGGCCCTGCGCAACGCGGCGCTGAACTGGCTCGCGCGAGCCTAGCCCGCCTACCCATTCGAACAAGGAGACAAGCCATGACCTCGACCCCAGTTCCCCAAGTACCGCGCCTGCGCTGGCGCATCGCCGGCCTGATCGGCTCCGGCGTGCTGATCAACTATTTCGACCGCATCAGCATCTCCGTGGCCGGGCCGCAGCTGCAGCAGGCCTTCAACCTCAGCCCGACCGACCTGGGCCTGCTGTTCAGCGCCTTCTTCTGGAGCTATGCGCTGCTGCAGATCCCGGCCGGCCTGATCCTGGACCGCTTCGGCGTGACCTGGATCGGCCGCTGGGGCGCCTTCCTGTGGGGCGTGGCTTCGCTGATCAGCGCCTGCGCGACCGGCTTCGCCGGCATCTTCGCGGCGCGCATGCTGCTGGGCATCGCCGAGGCGCCCAGCTTCCCGGCCAATGCCAAGGCCACCGGCTTCTGGTTCCCGCGCACCGAGCGCGCGATGTCGACCGCGCTGTTCGACGCGGCGGCCAAGTTCTCCAACGTCATCGGCGTGCCGCTGATCGCGCTGGCCGTCGTGCACCTGGGCTGGCGCTGGGGCTTCGGCCTGGTGTCGGTGTTCAGCTTCGCCTACTTCGCGGCCTTCTACCTGATCTACCGCGACCCGAGCCAACACCCCAGGCTCAGCCGCGAGGAACACGCCTACATCACCGCCAACGGCGCCACGCCGGAGGGCCAGCTCTCGGCCAACCCGGCGGGCATGCTGGCCTATCTGCTGAAGAGCCGCAAGGTCTGGGGCCTGTCGCTGGGCTTCGCGGCCTATGGCTATTGCTTCTACCTGTTCCTGACCTGGCTGCCGGGCTACCTCGTGCAGACCATGCACATGAGCATCCTGAAGTCGGCCGGCTTCGCGGCCATCCCGTGGATGTGCGCGACGCTGGCCGACCTGCTCGTCGGCGGCTGGCTGATCGACCACCTGATCGCCAAGGGCCACGACGAGACCCGGGTGCGCAAGACGGTGCTGCTGGCCGGCATGACGCTGGGCCTGGCCGTCTTCGGCGCGACGACGACGACCGACCCGGTCGTCGCCATCGTCTGGATCTCGATCGCGCTGAGCGGCCTGGCCGCGGCAGCGCCGGTGGGCTGGTCGCTGCCGTCGCTGATCGCGCCCAAGGGCGGTGTCGGCACGGTCGGCGGCATCATGAACTTTGCGAACAACATGATGGGCGCCGTGGCCCCCATCGTGACCGGCGTCATCGTCGGCCAGACGCAGTCGTTCACGAACGCCTTCATCGTGGCCGGCGTCGTGCTGCTGGCCGGCATGGCCGCCTTCGTCTTCCTGCTGGGGCGCATCGAGCCCCTGCCCGAGCCCGACCTCAGCGCAGGCCCGCGTTGATCTTCGCCAGCGCCGCGGCGCCGGGGCAGAGCTCTTGCTCGCCCTGGCCGTTCAGCGGGCGCGCGGCCGTGTGCTGGGCGGCATGCCAGTCGCGGGCCGCCGGGTCGACGTAGAGCAGGCCCGTCGCGATCTCGCCTTCCGCGGCGCGCCGCTGCATGGCGGCCATCGCGCCGAGACGGTCGGTCGGGTCGTGGTCGGGCGCGACCTTGCGCAGGCGCAGCGTCGTGCCGTCGGACTGGGGCAGGTCGATGACGTCGGGCGAATGCAGGGCGACCTGCTCGGGCGCGAGGTCGATGAAGTCGATGCGGTTCAGCGCCTCGTTGTGCTCCCGGACATGGTCGTAGCTGCGCGTGGAGCCGGCGTGGTTGTTGAAGGCCACGCAGGGGCTGATGACGTCGATGAAGGCCGCGCCGCCATGGCGGATGGCGGCCTCGATCAGCGGCACCAGTTGGGCCTTGTCGCCGGAGAAGCTGCGTGCGACGAAGCTGGCGCCGAGCTGCAGGGCCAGGGCCGCGAGGTCGATGGCGGCGTCGTTGTTGGTGGCGCCTTTCTTGGCGACCGACCCCTTGTCGGCCGTGGCGCTGAACTGGCCCTTGGTCAGGCCGTAGACGCCGTTGTTCTCGACGATGTAGACCATGCGCACGCCGCGCCGCATCGCATGCGCGAACTGGCCCAGGCCGATGGAGGCCGAGTCGCCGTCGCCCGAGACGCCGAGGTAGAGCAGCTCGCGGTTGGCGAGGTAGGCGCCGGTCAGCACGCTGGGCATGCGGCCGTGCACGGTGTTGAAGCCGTGGCTGGCGCCGAGGAAGTAGTCGGGCGTCTTGCTGGAGCAGCCGATGCCGCTGAGCTTGGCCACGCGGTGCGGCTCGATGTCGAGCTGCCAGCAGGCCTGCACGATGGCGCCGGAGACGGAGTCGTGGCCGCAGCCGGCGCACAGCGTCGAGACCTTGCCCTCGTAGTCGCGGCGCGTGTAGCCGACCTTGTTCTTCGTCAGGCTGGGGTGGTGCAGCCTGGGCTTGGCGAGATAGGTCATGCGGCGCTCCTGGGTGTCGTGGCCAGTGCGTGCACATGGCGCGTGATCGCATCGGTGATGAAGCGGGCCGTGATGGGCGTGCCGTCGAAATGCAGCACCGGCGTGAGCCGCGCGGGCGCGATCTCCAGCTCGTTGACCAGCAGGCGGCGCATCTGGGCGTCGCGGTTCTGCTCGACGACGAAGACCGTGTCGTGGGCGGCGATGAATTCCGCGACGGCGGGTGGAAAGGGGTAGGCGCGCAGCCGCATCGCGTCGATGTGGATGCCGGCGTCGGCCAGGCTCGCCAGCGCCTCGTCCATGGCCGGCGACGTGGAGCCGAAGTAGAGGACGGCGACGCGGGTCTTCTGCGCGGCGGCGCGCACCAGGGGTTGGGGCGCGAGCAGGGCCGCGGTGGCGAATTTGCGCTTCAGCCGCTCGACGTTGCGGACGTAGTCGTCGCCGCGCTCGGAGTAGCTGGCCTGCTCGTTGCGCGTCGTGCCGCGCGTGAAATAGGCTCCCTTGCTCGGGTGGGTGCCGGGCAGCGTGCGCCACGGGATGCCGTCGCCGTCCACGTCCTTGTAGCGGGCGAACTCCTGGCCGGCCTCCAGCTGCTCGGCCGTCATGAGCTTGCCGCGGTCGTAGCGGCGCGCGTCGTCCCATTCCAGCGGCCGGCACAGGCGCTGGTTCATGCCGATGTCGAGGTCGCTCATCAGCAAGACGGGCGTCTGCAGCCGTTCGGCCAGGTCCAGCGCCGCGGCCGCGAACTCGAAGCATTCGCGCGGGTCTTCGGGCAGCAGCAGCACCTGCTGGGTATCGCCGTGGGACGCATAGGCGCTGGAGAGCAGGTCGGCCTGCTGGGTGCGCGTGGGCATGCCGGTGCTGGGGCCGCCGCGCTGCACGTCGACGACGACGAAGGGGATCTCGGCGAAATAGGCCAGGCCCAGGAGCTCGGTCATCAGCGACACGCCCGGGCCGGACGTGGCCGTGAAGGCGCGCGCGCCGTTCCAGCCCGCGCCGGTGATGATGCCGATGGACGCGATCTCGTCCTCGGCCTGCACGATGGCGTAGCGCTTCTCGCCGGTGGCGGCGTCCACGCGGAACTTGCCCGCGTATTTCTCGAAGGCCTCGGCCACCGACGACGACGGCGTGATCGGGTACCAGGCGCAGACGGTCGCGCCACCGTAAACGCAGCCCAGGGCCGTCGCGGCATTGCCTTCGAGGAAGATCTTGTCGCCCACCGCGTCGGCGCGCTTCACCCTGAGGCCGAAGGGCTGCACGGAGAGATGGTCGCGCGCGAACTCGCGGCCCGCGTGCAGCGCGCGCACATTGGAGTCCAGCAGCCTCTCCTTGCCGCGGTACTGCTCGGCGAACAGCTTCTCGATGGCCGCGGCCTCGATGCCCATCAGCTCGCTGAGCGCCCCCAGCACGAGGATGTTCTTGAACAGCGTGCGTTCGCGCGGCACGTCGTAGGTCGCGTTGCAGATGGCCGTGGCCGGCATGCCGATGACGTGGACGTCGGGCCTGAACGAACTCGGCGGCATCGGCTTCGTCGAGTCGTAGAACAGATAGCCGCCGGGCTGGATCTCCGCCAGGTCCTGGTCCCAGGTCTGCGGGTTCATCGCCACCATCAGGTCCACGCCGCCGCGCCGGCCCAGCCAGCCGGCTTCGCAGACGCGCACCTCGTACCAGGTCGGCAGGCCCTGGATATTGCTCGGGAAGATGTTGCGCGGGCTGACCGGCACGCCCATGCGCAGGATGGCGCGCGCGAACAGCTCGTTGGCGGACGCCGAGCCCGAGCCGTTCACGTTGGCGAACTTGACGACGAAGTCGTTGGTGGCTTCGATGCGGCTCATGCAGCCTCCTTGCGCGTCGCGTGGTCGCGGCAGGCCGCGCCGGCCTTGGCCGTCACAAGCAGGAACTTCTGCATATCCCACGCGCCCGTCGGGCAGCGCTCGGCGCACAGGCCGCAGTGCAGGCAGACGTCCTCGTCCTTGGCCATCACACGGCCGGTCTTCAGCCCGCCCTCGACGTAGATGTCCTGCATCAGGTTGAGCGCCGGCGCCCTGAGCCGGCCGCGCAGGTCGTCGCCGTCCTCGGTGAACGTGATGCAGTCCATCGGGCAGATGTCCACGCAGGCGTCGCACTCGATGCAGAGCTTGGGCGCGAACACGGTCTGCACGTCGCAGTTCAGGCAGCGCCGGGCTTCCTTGAGCGCGGCCTTGGCATCGAAGCCCAGTTCCACCTCGACCTTGATGCTGGCCAGCGCCTTCTCGGCCGCGGCCCAGGGCACCTTGCCGCGCAGGTCCAGGCTCACCGCGTTGTCGTAGCTCCACTCGTGGATGCCCATCTTCTGCGACACAAGGTTGACGTGGGGCGCCGGGCGCCGGCGCAGGTCCTCGCCGTGCAGCAGCCGGTCGATGCTGACGGCGGCCTCGTGCCCGTGGGCCACGGCGGTGATGATGTTCTTGGGCCCGAAGGCCGCGTCGCCGCCGAAGAACACCTGCGGCAGCGAGGACTGGAAGCTCTGCTTGTCCAGCACCGGCAGGCCATGCTCGTCGAAGGCGATGCCGGCATCGCGCTCGATCCACGGGAAGGCGTTCTCCTGGCCGACGGCGATCAGCACCTCGTCGCAGGGGATGACGACTTCCTCGCCCGTCTGCGCCTTGCGAAAGCGCATGCCGGTCAACCGGCCGTCCGCATGCTCGAAGGCCAGCGGCACATGGAAGTCCAGGATGGGAATGCCCTCGTGCTCGGCGTCCTCCTTCTCCCACGGCGAGGCCTTCATCTGCGCATAGCCGCTGCGCACGGCGACCGTGACGCTCTCGGCGCCTAACCGCCTCGCCGAGCGGCAGCAGTCCATCGCCGTGTTGCCGCCGCCGAGCACGATGACGCGCGGCTGCACGGCCGTGACATGGCCGAAGCTGACGCTGGAGAGCCAGTCGATGCCGATGTGGACCTGGGGCCGCGTCTCGTCCCGCCCCGGCAGCGCCAGGTCGCGCCCGCGCGGCGCACCGCAGCCGACGAAGACGGCGTCATAACCCTCGGCCAGCAGCGCCTTCATCGAATCGACGCGCTGGCCGGCCCGCCACTCCACGCCCAGGCCGAGGATGTAGCCGCACTCCTCGTCGATGACCCGCTCCGGCAGCCGGAAGCGCGGGATCTGCGTGCGGATGAAGCCGCCCGGCTTGGCCTCGCCATCGAACACCGTGACGGCATAACCCTCCAGCGCCAGGTCGCGCGCCACCGCCAGCGAGGCCGGCCCCGCGCCGACGCAGGCCACGCGCCGGCCGTTGCGCGCCGCCGGTTTGGGCAGCATCGCGCGGAACTCGTCCGTCTTGCTGTCCGCGGCCACGCGCTTCAGGCGGCAGATGGCCACCGGCTCGGGCTTGGCCGCCTGCTTCTCTTCCACGCGGCCACGCCGGCAGGCCGGCTCGCAGGGCCGGTCGCAGGTGCGCCCGAGCACGCCGGGGAAGACATTGCTGACCCAGTTGACCCAGTAGGCCTCGTCGTGCCGGCCCTGGGCGATGAGCCGGATGTATTCGGGCACCGGCGTGTGCGCCGGGCAGGCCCATTGGCAATCGACGACCTTGTGGAAATAGGCCGGGTCCGAGATGTCGGTCCGCTGCACGGTGTCTCCTCCGTCGTGCGCCGGGCGCATGGCCGGGCTGCTGTCGGGCCAGTCTAGGCCGACCGCCCCTCGCCCGGCTCTGTGGAAACCCTCTGCGGGCCGCAGGGCTTTGTCTACACTGCCCCGATGTCTTCCGTTTCCTTAGCCGCCGGGCGCGCGATCGCGATGGGCCGAGCGGCCCTCGAGGTCGAGGCCCGTGCACTGACCGAACTGGCGCCGCGCCTGGGCGAGGCCTTTGCCGGCGCCATCCAGACCATGCTCGCCTGCCGCGGCCGCGTGGCCGTCATGGGCATGGGCAAGAGCGGCCATGTCGGCCGCAAGATCGCCGCGACGCTGGCCTCCACCGGCACGCCGGCCCTGTTCGTCCACCCCGCCGAGGCGGCCCACGGCGACCTCGGCATGGTCACGCTGGGCGACGTCGTGCTGGCCCTGTCCAATTCCGGCGAGAGCGACGAGCTCAACGCCATCCTGCCCGTGCTCAAGCGCCTGGGCGTGCCCGTCATCGCGATGACCGGCCGGGCCGAATCCAGCCTGGCGGCCCATGCCGATGTGGTGCTGGACAGCGCCGTCGCCGAGGAGGCCTGCCCGCTGCAGCTCGCGCCCACGGCCAGCACGACGGCCCAGATGGCCCTGGGCGACGCGCTGGCCGTGGCCCTGCTCGACGCGCGCGGCTTCAAGGCCGAGGACTTCGCCCGCTCCCACCCCGGCGGCGCGCTGGGCCGCAAGCTGCTGACCCATGTGCGCGACCTGATGCGCTCCGGCGACGCCCTGCCCCGCGTGGCGGCCGGCACGCCCTTCACCGCGCTGATGCGCGAGATGAGCGCCAAGGCCCTCGGCATGGCCGTGATCGTCGATGACGACGATCACGTCCATGGAATTTTCACGGACGGCGACCTGCGCCGCCTCGTCGAACAGGGCCGCGACCTGCGCGGGCTGACGGCCGCCGAGGTGGCCCACCCCAGGCCGCGCACCGTCGGTGCCGACGCGCTGGCCGTCGACGCCGCCGACCTGATGGAATCGGCCCGCATCACCGTCGTCCTCGTCGTCGATGCCGATCAGCGCCTGCTGGGCGCCATCAGCATCAACGACCTGATGCGCGCGAAGGTGATCTAGTGGCTGCGCTGCGATTCCCGCCCGAGTTGCTGGTCAAGGCCCAGGGCAGCGGCCTGGGCGTCAAGCTCGCCATCTTCGACGTCGACGGCGTACTGACCGACGGCCGCATCTACATCGGCGAGGCCGGCGAGAGCTTCAAGGCCTTCGCGACGCTGGACGGCCACGGCCTGAAGATGCTGCAGCAGGCCGGCATCACGCCCGTCGTCATCACCGGCCGCGACAGCCCGGCCGTGCGCCGCCGCGTGGCCGACCTGGGCCTGCCCCATGCCGTCTACGGCGTGAAGGACAAGCTCGCCGCCGCCACGCCGCTGCTGGCCCGGTTGGGCGCCAGTTGGGGCGAAGTGGCCGCGATGGGCGACGACTGGCCCGACCTGCCCCTGCTCAGCCGCGCCGGCTTCGCCTGCGCGCCGCCCGGGGCGCATGCCGAGGTGCTGGCCGCGGCCCACCACGTCACGCGCGCGCCGGCCGGTTTTGGTGCCGCGCGCGAGTGCTGCGACCTGCTGCTGATGGCCGGCGGCCACTACGAGCGCCTGCTACACGCCCACCACGACACGCTGGACGGCGGAGCACAGCCGTGAGCGCAGCGACGACGCTGCCCCCCCCCGCGCCGCGCCGCCGCCAGGCCCAGCCCTGGCTGTGGCGGGCCCAGGGCCTGCTGTTCAACTACCTGCCGCTGCTGCTGATGGCCCTGCTGGCCGGCGGCACCTGGTGGCTGGTCAAGAACACGCCGCTGGTCGACGCGCCCGCCGAGCAGGCCGCGCCACGCCACGAGCCCGACTACCGCATGACCCGCTTCGAGGTCCAGCGCATCGCGTCCGACGGCCGGCTGCGCGTGCAGATCGCCGGCGCCGAGCTGCGCCACTACCCCGACACCGACACCGTCGAGATCGACCAGGCGCGCGTGCGTGCCATCGCGCCCGACGGCAGCCTGGCCATCGCCGAGGCCAGGCGCGCGATCAGCAACGGCGACGGCAGCGACATGCAGCTGATCGGCGACGTGCACCTGCGCCGCCTGCCGCCCGGCGCCGGCGAGGACGCGCCCGCCCAGCTCGACGTGCGCGGCGAGTTCCTGCAGGCGCTGGCCAACAGCGAAATCCTGCGCTCCCACCTGCCCGTCACCATCCGCCAGGGCGGCTCGACGCTGAACACGCGGAACTTCGAATACCGCCACCTGACCGGCCAGCTCGGCTTCAGCGGCAAGGCCCAGGGCCAGATCGAGAACCGGAGCGCACGATGAGCGAACTCGTCTTCATCACCGGCGCGTCCAGCGGCATCGGCCAGGCGCTGGCGCTGCGCTACTACGAGGGCGGCGCCCGCCTCGCCCTCGTCGCGCGCCGCACCGCCGAGGTCGAACGCTGGGCCGCCGAGCACCGGCTCGACGCGGCCCGCTACAAGGTCTACGGCGCCGACGTGGCCGACCTCGACGCGATGGCCCGCACCGGCCGCGACTGCATCGCGGCCCTGGGCCTGCCCGACATCGTCATCGCCAACGCCGGCATCAGCGTCGGCATGGACACGGCGCATTTCGACGACCTCGACCTGATGCGCCGCACCTTCGCGACCAACAACGTCGGCTTGGCCGCGACCTTCCATCCCTTCGTCGCGGCGATGAACGAGCGCGGCTCGGGCACGCTGGTCGGCATCGCCAGCGTCTCTGCCATCCGCGGCCTGCCGGGCCACGGCGCCTACTGCGCGAGCAAGGCCGCCGTCGTCGCCTACTGCGAAAGCCTGCGCGGCGAATGCCGGCCCTTCGGCGTGCGCGTCGTCACGCTGCTGCCGGGCTATATCGACACGCCGCTGACGCGCCGCAACCGCTACGGCATGCCCTTCCTGATGCAGCCGGACGACTTCGCCGCCCAGGCCGTGCGCGCCATCCGCGCCCAGGCCAGCTACCGCGTCATCCCGTGGCAGATGGGCGTGCTGGCCAAGCTCCTGCGCCTGCTGCCCAATTGGCTTTACGACCGCGCGCTGGCCGGGCGGCCGCGCAAGCGCCGCCAGCACGAGTAGTCGCGCGACAGCCCTCGGACATAGGGAGTGCACCGGGCTGCCGGCCGTGGTCTCGAGTCGAAGAGCAGCCTGAAGATGGACGGCGACAAGATCGTCGGCTTCGCCGGCAGCGGCACCGGCCGCTATGTGCTGGCCACGGGCACCGCCGCGGCCTATCTGCACAAGGCCTTCAGCTACGCCGTCCACTCCACCGGCTTCAACCAGTTCGTCGTCGACGTGACGGTGCAGTGACGGCGGGCGGGCGCCCGCGGTCGGGGCGTCCCGCTGGGCGCAAAGGCCCACGAGAAAGGCGGCACAAACGAAGAATCCGCCACGGCCTCCGCCGAGGGCTGGCGGCCTGTGCGCGTCCTCGAGATCCAGCGCGCCTACGGCAAGGACGCGCCGAGATCGAGGGCGTGCGGCTCAAGTCCGGGTCCAAACGCCCCAGTGGGGCCGCGCGAAGAGCGCCTCCCGGACCCACACAAAGCAAAGGCGCCCGAAGGCGCCTTGCTGTGCTGGGAGCGTGCCTCGTGCCTTGCTTGACGCAGGGCGCGAGGCCGGGGATCAGTAACCGCCGCCGCCGTAGCCGCCGCCACCCGAGCGGCCACCGCCGCCGTAGCCGCCGCCACCGCCGGAGCGGCCACCACCACCGTAGCCGCCACCGCCGCCGCCGTAGCCGCCGCCACCCGAGCGGCCGCCACCACCGTAGCCGCCACCGCCGCCGCCGTAGCCGCCGCCACCCGAACGGCCACCGCCGCCGTAGCCGCCGCCACCGCCGAAGCCGCCACCGCCCGAACGGCCGCCGCCGCCGCCGAAGCCGCCCGGACGCTCTTCACGCGGACGAGCCTCGTTGACGACGATGGCGCGACCTTCCAGGGCCTGGCCGTTCATGCCGTTGATGGCGGCTTGCGCCTCGGCATCGGAGCCCATTTCGACGAAGCCGAAACCCTTGGAGCGACCGGTTTCACGGTCCATCATGACCTTTGCGGAGGTCACGGTGCCGAACTGACCGAACGCCTCTTGCAGCGATTCGTCACGCACGCTGTAGGCCAGATTGCCCACATAAAGCTTGTTTCCCATGGGGAAGCCCTTCTCTCTTCTCTAAACCCAAAAAACCATGTGGAGCTTCAACCCATCGTGAACCATTCAAGCGAAGGTGCGGCGTCCAGACACAGGCAATTGATTATGGTGCGGGGTCAAGGAATGCGTAACGGCACTCCGGCAAGTGTTGTTTTTCCGAGCTAGCACAAACCCTCGCGCCACCGGGCGCTCAGGTTTCCGTCATCGATACCATCGCCGCCGCCCCCTCTCAAGCCATGACGCCGCCCCTGCTTTCCGCCCTCGCCCGCGTGCTCGCCAGCATCGACGCCCCGCGCAATCTGCGCGCGCTCTACGGCCTGCTGACGGGCTTCTGCATGGCCGGCCTGCTGCTGGCCATGGCACGCTCGGCGCTGGGGCGCGACCAGGCCCTGCTCAGCGCGCTATGGCTTGGCCTGGGGCTGGCTGTCGCCTTTTTCAGCGTCAACGCCACCGGCCTGATGCTGATGGACCAGGCCCGCGGCCTGCCGGTGCGCGACCCCCAGGACGCCTTCGCCGCCGCGCTGCACTGCGCCCACCGCGTGCTGCTGGCCCTGCTGGCCTGCGTGGCGCTGGCCGCGCTGGCCCTGCTGCTGCTGGCGGCCCTGCTGTGGGCGACGCGCCTGCCCCTGCTCGGCCCGCCGCTGCTGGCCGTCGTGCTGCCGGCCGGCGTGCTGCTGCTGGGCGGCATCAGCTTCGTCCTCGTCGTACTCGTCGGCCCGCTGGCAGGGCCGGCCGTCTGGGCCGGCCGGCACAGCGGCGGCGTGCTGCGCTTTCTGCGCGAACGGCTGCGCCACGGCCTGCCCGAGACGGCGCTGCTGATGGCTGCCGTCTATCTGCTGGCCGCGCTGGCGACCGCGGCGGTCAGCTTCGTCGTCGTCAGCGGCAGCCAGCTGCTGGCCGGCCTGGCCATCCTGGGCGCCGGCGTCGAGCTGCCGGCCCGGCAGCTGCTGGCCGGCGTCGTGGGCCTGGGGCCACGCGGCCTGGGCGCCAGCGGCATACCGCTGCAGGGCGGCAACCTGGGCCTGGCCGCATTGATCGGTGGCGGCGTGGTGTTCGCGCTGGCCCTGGTGCTGCCGACGCTGGTCTGGCTGCGCGGCTGCTGCGCGGTCTACCTGGCGCTGACCGAGAACGAATGACCTCCCCCCGCATCGCATCGCTGGTTCCCAGCGCCACCGAGACGCTGGTGGCGCTGGGCCTGGCGCCCTGCCTCGTCGCGCGCACCGGCTTCTGCATCCATCCGGCCGAGGCGGTCGCCGCGGTGCCCAAGGTGGGCGGCACCAAGGACGTGAACCTGGCCAAGCTCCGGCGGCTGGCGCCGACCCATGTCGTCGTCAACGTGGACGAGAACCGCCGCGAGACGGCCGAGGCCCTGCGCGAGTTCGTGCCCGAGATCATCGTCACCCACCCGCGCCGGCCCGAGGACAACCTGGCCCTGTTCGAGCAGCTGCGCGCCGCCTTTGCCGGCCAGCCGGGCGTCGACGAGCGCGCCGCCGCGCTGTCGGCCGGGTTCTCCGCGGCCCTGGCGCGCTGCCGCGGCCGCGGCTGGCCGGGCGAGAACGTGCTCTACCTGATCTGGCGCGAGCCATGGATGACGGTGGCGCGCGACACCTATATCTCGACGCTGCTGGCCGAGGCCGGCTGGCGCAGCTGGCCCGACATGGCCGGCGGCGAGCACGGCGCCGGCCGCTACCCGGCGCTCGCCGGCGACGAAGCCTGGCTTCACGACATCGACCGGGTGCTGCTCAGCTCCGAGCCCTACCGCTTCGGCCCCGAGCACCTGGCCGAGGCCCAGGCGCTGTGTCCGCGGGCCAGGGTGCAGCGGGTCGACGGCGAGCTGCTGAGCTGGTGGGGCGCGCGCGGCGCGGCGGGGCTGGACTATCTGCGCGGCCTCGCCGCGGCGGGTTGAAACGCCCTGCGCGGCGCGGCCAGCCGCCACAATCTGCCGCATGGACATCTACAAGCCCCTCGTCGCGCTGCTGGCCATCGTCAACCCGGTCGGCGTGGTGCCCTTCTTCATCCATTTCACGAGCAGCTTCACGCGCACGCAGCGGCGCAACACGATGATCGTCAGCGCCAGCACGGCGGGCATCGTCATCGCGATGAGCGCGCTGTTCGGCCTGAAGATCATCGAGTTCTTCGGCATTTCCCTCGCCAGCTTCCAGGTCGGCGGCGGCTGCCTGCTGCTGATCAGCTCGCTGCAGATGCTCAACGCCCAGCCGGCCGAGGCGCGCAAGGAGGACGTGTCCGAGGGTTCCAGCAAGGTCGACGCCGGCGCCAGCATCGCCGTCGTGCCGCTGGCCATCCCGCTGCTGACCGGCCCGGCCACGATCTCCACGATGGTCATCTACGCCGACAAGACCCGCCACTGGTGGGAGCTGGCCGTGCTGTGCGGCTACGGCGTCGTCGTCGCGGCGGTGACCTTGCTGACCTTCTCGGCCAGCAGCAAGATCGCCCGGGTGCTGGGCCGGACCGGCATCAACATCATGACGCGGCTGATGGGCCTGATCCTCGCGGCGCTGGCCGTGGAGCTGCTGAGCGACGGCCTCATCAAGCTCTTCCCGGTGCTGGCCGTGCGCACCGTGAGCTGACGGCAGCGCCGCCCTGTCGGACTCGCCGTTAGGCATCATGGTTGCCGCTTTTGCGGCCGACATGCCTAAACTTCGTTCTCAGTGGCAATGTCATGCTCAGGGAGAGCGGGATGAATACGACCGCATCTGATTCGCCCGTCGTGCTCTTCGTCGATGACGAGCCGTCCATCCTCAGCGCTCTGCGCCGGCTCTTCAGGCCCCAGGGGTACCGCGTGCTGCTGGCGGAGAGCGGCCCCATGGGCTTGGACCTGCTGGAGAGGGAGCCGGTCGACCTCGTGGTCTCGGACATGCGCATGCCGGAGATGGACGGGGCCACCCTGCTGGAAAAGGTGCGCGAACGCTGGCCGACGGTGGGGCGCATCCTGCTGACCGGCTATGCCGACATCGGCTCCACCGTCGCGGCGATCAACCGCGGCCAGATCCACCGCTATGTCGCCAAGCCCTGGGACGACCGCGAGCTGGTGATGTGCGTGCAGGACGGCCTGGAGCGCCGCCGCCTGGAGCAGGAGAACCGAGCGCTGCTGCGCCTCACGCGCGAACAGAACGACGAGCTGCAGGCTCTCAACACCGACCTTGCCGCCCGCGTGAAGGCACGCACGGCCGAGCTCGAACAGGTCAATGCCATGCTCGAGACCTCGTTCGCGCAGGTGCAGGAGAACTTCCTGCTCTCGATCAACGTCTTCTCGGGCCTCGTCGAACTGCGCTCCAGCGGCCTGGCCGGCTATTCGCGTCAGGTGGCCGATCTGGCTCGGCGCACCGCCCGCCGCCTCAACGGCGGGGCGATGCTCGAGGAGGATGTCTACATCGCCGGGCTGTTGCACGAGATCGGCAAGATCGGTTTTCCGGACACGCTGCTGCGCAAGCCCCTGTCGGCCATGTCCAGCGACGAGCTGGCGCTGTATCGGCGCCATACCCTGAACGGCGAGGCGGCCTTGCTGCCCCTGGGCAGGCTCCAGCGCGTCGCCCGCTATGTTCGCTCGCATCACGAGCGCATCGATGGCAAGGGCTTCCCGGACGCCCTCAGCGGCGAAGGGGTGCTGCTGGGCGCGCAGATCCTCAGCGTCTCCAGCGACTTCTACGCCGCGCAATCGGGGCGGCTGTCGCTCATGCGCTACTCCCCGGCCGAGGCGCAGGCCCTGATCCGCGGCGGTGCCGGAACGCGCTACGAGACCCATGTCGTCGAAGCCTTCGAGCTGGCATTGGGCGACGAGCCGACCGACAAGCCTGACGACCGCGAGATGCAGGCTTACGAGGTCGCCCCCGGCATGGTGCTGTCGAGGGATCTGCTGTCCCCGCAAGGCACCCTGCTGCTGGCCGCAGGCTTCGTTTTCGACGTCCGCGTCGTCAAGCAATTGCGCGAATTTGCCGGCCGTGAGGGCATGAAGCTCAAGATCTTCGTCAAGCTGCCGGAAGGAGGGCATCCATGAGCGAGCACATCCTGCTTGTCGACGACGAGCCCCACATCCTCACGGCCCTTCAGCGCCTGATGCACAACGGACTCAAGGATGCCGGGGGCGGCCGCTACCAGGTGGAATGCTTCACCGACGCGACGTTGGCCCTGGCCCGGGCCAGGGAACGCGCCTTCGCCCTCGTCATCTCGGATCAGCGCATGCCCGGGATGACAGGCGTGCAGTTCCTGACGGCGCTGCGGCAGATCCAGCCCGATTGCGGCCGCATCGTGTTGTCGGGCTACGCGGACCTGAACGCGCTGATGGCCGCAATCAACGAGGCCGCCATCGACCGCTTCATCTCCAAGCCCTGGACCGACTTCGAGCTGCTCAGCGCGGTGCGCCAGGCGCTGCGCATCCGCGAGTTGTCCATGGAGAACCAGCGCTTGGCCGATCAGGTGCGCCAGCAGCACGGCGTGCTCAGCGCGCAGGAAGCCGAGATGCGCCGCCTGGAGCGCATGGAGCCTGGAATCACCCACGTCCAATGGGGCAGCGATGGCTCCTTCATCCTCGAGGATCCAGGCGAGGCCAGGCGGTGAACGCCGACCCGTTGAGCGGCGATTTCCGGCTCGCCCTGCAGGCGGTCACCACGCCGACGCTGGTGCATGGCGTCGACCAGATCCTGCTCGCGAACGCCGCGATGCAGCGGCTGCTGGGCTATGCGGAGGACGAGCTGCGGCAGATGCCGCCGCACGGCTGGGCGGCGGCCGAGCACGCCGAGGAGCTTAGGCGCTATGGGGAGCGCTGCCTGAGCGAGGACGGCGAGTTGCCGGCGATCGAGATCGCGGCCAGCACGGGCAGCGGCGCCCGCCGGGTGCTGGAGGTCAAGGGCCAGCGGGTCGTGCTGGGCGACCAGGCCTGCGTGGTGCTGAGCGGGCAGGATCTCAGCGACATCCGCCACGTCCAAAACAGCCTGCTGGACATGGGCCGCGTGCTCACGCAAATTCTCGAGAACAGCCCCGTCGCCACCTTCGTCATCGACAAGGCACACCGGGTCACGCACTGGAATTCCGCCTGTGCCCAAACGACCGGCCGCGAGGCGGCCTATATGCTGGGCCGGGAAGACGCCTGGTGCGCCTTCTATCCCCGGGCCAGGCCGCTGTTGGCGGACCTGATCGTGGACGGGCTCGCGAAGCAGGAAGGCGAGCATTTGTACGGCGGGCGTTGCGACCCATCGCCCCACATCGCCAACGCCTATGAGGTGGAGAGTTTCTTTCCCGACTTCGGCGAGGGCGGGCGCTGGCTCTTCTTCACGGCCGCACCGATCATCGACTTGCAGGGGCAGATCATCGGAGCCATCGAGACCTTGCAGGACGTCACGCGCCGCCGTCAGGCCGAAGACGAACTGCGCCGTCATCGCAGCGAGCTCGAGAACATGATCGCTGACCGAACGGCCGAATTGCTCAGCACCCACCACGAGCTCGAAGCCTTCCTGGAGAACGCGTCCGTCGGCATCATCGCGACGGCCAACAACCGCGTGCAGCGGGGCAACAAGAAGTTCGCCGAGATGTTCGAGCTCGGCGACGTCCCGGCGCACGGCCTGGAAACGCGACGCCTGTTCAAGAGCGACGAGGACTTCATGGCTCTGGGGCGGATTGCCTACCCGGTGCTGTCCCAGGGCGACTCCCTGCTTCACGAGATGGAGGTCTGCACGCTGGCGGGACATCGGCTGTGGGTGCAGATCATTGCCTATGTCGCCAGCCCTTCGGAGCCGACGGCGGGCACATGGTGGCTGTTGCAGGACCGCACCGAAGTGCGTCGGGTGCAACGCGAGCTTGAGCTGAACTACGAGCGCATCAAGCAGACCAATTCGCGGCTCGAGGAGGCGCAGAACCAGTTGCTGCAGTCCGAGAAGATGGCGTCCATCGGCCAACTCGCCGCCGGCGTCGCCCACGAGATCAACAACCCCATTGGGTTCGTCAGCTCCAACCTCGGGTCGCTGCGGGGCTATATCGAGCCCGTCTTCGGACTGCTGGCCCTCCTCACGCGCCTGCCGGCCGCCACGCTGCCCGCCGAACTGATCGCCGAGGTCAAGCGCGTCGACGACGCCGTCGACCTGGACTTCATTCAGCAGGACTTGCCGCAGTTGCTCAACGAGAGCGAGGACGGGTTGCTGCGAGTGAAGAAGATCGTCCAGGACCTGAAGGACTTTTCGCGCGTCGACCACGCCGACTGGCAGGACGCCGACCTCAACGCCGGCCTGGACTCCACGCTCAACGTCGTCATGAACGAGGTCAAGTACAAGGCCGAGGTGCGCAAGAACTATGGCGCGCTGCCACCGGTTCACTGCATCGCGGCCCAGCTGAACCAGGTCTTCATGAACCTCATCGTCAATGCGGCTCATGCCATCCCCGAACGTGGCACGATCACCCTGGCCAGCCGCGCGGAAAACGGCTGGGTCTGCATCGAGGTCGCCGACACCGGCACCGGCATGACCGAGGAGGTCAAGCGGCGCATCTTCGAGCCCTTCTTCACGACCAAGCCGGTCGGCAAGGGCACGGGACTGGGCCTGTCGCTCTCCTTCTCCATCGTGCAGAAGCATCGCGGGCGTATCGAGGTGGACTCCCAGCCCGGCGCCGGCACGCGTTTTCGCGTTTGGATTCCTGTGCGGGCCACCCAGGCTGGCTGATGCAGCCGGGCGCCGCCTGCCGACGCACAGGCGCGCGATCTCGACGTTATGGCGCGAATTCGCGGGCCCGTTCGACGAGCGCAGCGCCCGACCGGACCGGCCCGCCTCGGCCGCGCGGACTCCCGGGCCTGGCGGTGATTTACGCTAGGGCATGTCCAAAGAAGGTTTCGACACCATCATCGTCGGCGCCGGCACGGCCGGCTGCCTGCTCGCGAACCGCCTCAGCGCCGACCGGAACAAACGCGTGCTCCTCATCGAGGCCGGCGGCAAGGACGACTACCACTGGATCCACATCCCGGTCGGCTACCTCCACTGCATCGGCAACCCGCGCACGGACTGGTGCTTCAACACCGAGGCCGAGCCGGGCCTGAACGGCCGCAGCCTGCGCTACCCGCGCGGCAAGGTGCTGGGCGGCTGCTCCAGCATCAACGGCATGATCTATATGCGCGGCCAGAGCCGCGACTACGAGCACTGGGCCGAGCTGACCGGCGACGACACCTGGCGCTGGGAACGCGTGCTGCGCGCCTTCCGCCGCCACGAAAATCACTGGCGGCTGGACGCCCCCGCCGCCGCGCCCCAGGGCTTTGCCGCCGTGCACGGGCACCGGGGCGAATGGCGCGTCGAGCAGCAGCGCCTGCGCTGGCCCATCCTCGACGCCTTCGCCGCCGCCGCACAGCAGGCCGGCATCCCGGCCACCAGCGACTTCAACGCCGGCACCAACGAGGGCGTCGGCTATTTCGAGGTCAACCAGAAGAAGGGCTGGCGCTGGAACACGGCCCAGGCCTTCCTGCGCCCGACGGCCCTGGGCCGGCCCAACTTCGAGCTGTGGACCGGCGCCCAGGTGCGCAAGCTGCGCCTGATGCACGACAGCTCCGGCGCCGGCGGCCTGCGCTGCAGCGGCGTCGAGGTGCTGACGCCGCATGGCGTGGAGCAGCCGTGGCTGAACTCGGGCGGCGAGGTCATTCTTGCGGCCGGCTCAGTAGGCTCGCCGCAGATCCTGCAGCTCAGCGGCCTGGGGCCGGGTGCGCTGCTGCAGGGCCTGGGCCTGACCGTGGAGAAAGACCTGCCCGGCGTCGGCGCCAACCTGCAGGACCACCTGCAGATCCGCGCCGTCTACAAGGTGCAGGGCGCCAGCACGCTGAACACCCGCGCCGCCACCTGGTGGGGCAAGGCCATGATCGGCCTGGAATACGCGCTGCGCCGCAGCGGCCCGATGAGCATGGCGCCGTCGCAGCTCGGCGCCTTCACGCGCTCCAGCCCCGACCGCGCCTGGCCGGACCTGCAGTACCACGTCCAGCCGCTGTCGCTGGACGCCTTCGGCGAGCCGCTGCACGGCTTCGACGCGTTCACGGCCAGCGTCTGCAACCTGAACCCGACGAGCCGCGGCACGGTGCGCATCACGGCGCCCGACGTGGCAGTGGCGCCGGCCATCCGGCCCCATTACCTCAGCACCGACGAGGACCGCCGCATCGCCGCCGAAAGCCTGCGGCTGACGCGCCGCATCGTGTCGCAGCCGGCACTGGCCGCCTTCAAGCCCGAGGAATACCGGCCCGGGCCGCAATACCAGACCGACGAGGAACTGGCGCGCCTGGCCGGCGACATCGCGACGACCATCTTCCACCCCGTGGGCACCTGCAAGATGGGCCGCCCGTCCGACCCGATGGCCGTCACCGACCCGCGGCTGCGCGTGCGCGGCGTGACCGGCCTGCGCGTGGCCGACGCGAGCGTGATGCCGACGATCACGAGCGGGAACACGAACTCGCCGACGCTGATGATTGCGGAGAAGCTGGCGGGGTGGATGGGGGGCTGAGCCGCCACTGAGCCGCCCAGGCGCCGGGCCGAAGGCCACGTCAGGGACAATTGCCCGGGTGGAAACTCCCGCCGCAACGAAGCTTCGCGTGCTCTCCGTCATCCCCCCGATGACGCAGCTGAACACGCCCTACCCGTCCACCGCCTACCTGACCGGCTTCCTGCGCTCGCAGGGTGTCGCCGCGCAGCAGGTGGACCTGGCGCTGGCCCTCGTGCTGGACTTGTTCTCGCCCGCCGGCCTCGCGCAGATCCACGCGTGCGTCCAGGCCCTGCCCGACGACCGGCGCACGCCGCAGACCGCCTGGTTCGCCGCCGAGTTCGGGCCCATTGCCGCCGCCACGCCGCGGGCGCTGGCCTTTCTGCAGGGCCGCGACCCGACGCTGGCGCATCGCATCAACACGCGCTGCTTCCTGCCCGAGGGCGTGCGCTTCGCGTCGCTGGACCATTACATCGGCGCGGAGGGCGAAGACCCGCTGGCCTGGGCCTTCGGTGCGCTGGGCCTGCAGGACCGCGCCCGCCACCTGGCCACGCTGTTCCTGAACGACCTCGCCGACGTGCTGCGCGACGCGGTGGACCCGCGCTTCGAGTTCGTCCGCTATGCCGAGAAGCTGGCCGCGGCCCAGCCGCATTTCGACCCGCTGGCCGAGGCCCTGGCCGAGCCGCCGCATCTGATCGATGCGACGCTGCAGCGCCTGGCGCTGGAGGCGCTGCAAACCCATGCGCCCGATGTCGTGCTGCTGTCCGTGCCCTTCCCCGGGTCGGTCTACGCGGCGCTGCGCATCGCACAGGCCATCAAGGCCGCGCGGCCCGAGGTGGCGTGCGTGCTGGGCGGCGGCTATGTGAACACCGAGCTGCGCGAGCTCGCCGAGCCGCGGCTGTTCGACTTCGTCGACTATGTGACGCTGGATGCCGGCGAGCGGCCGCTGCTGGCGCTGCTCGAACACCTCTCGGGCAAGCGCTCGAAGGCGCGGCTCGTGCGCAGCTTCTGGCGCGACGACGGGACCGTGACGTACACCAACTTCGTCGAGCCCGACATCGCCTTCGACGCCGTCGGCACGCCGACCTGGGACGGGCTGCCGCTGGACCGCTATCTGTCGCTGCTGGACATGCTCAACCCGATGAACCGGCTGTGGAGCGACGGGCGCTGGAACAAGCTGACCGTGGCCCACGGCTGCTACTGGAAGAAGTGCAGCTTCTGCGACGTCAGCCTGGACTACATCTCGCGTTACGAGGCGGCGTCTGCCTCCGTGCTGGTGGACCGCATCGAAGCCATCGTGAGGGAGACCGGGCAAACCGGCTTCCATTTCGTCGACGAGGCCGCGCCGCCCAAGGCGCTGAAGGCCCTTGCGGAAGAACTGCTGCGGCGGGGCGTGGCCATCAGCTGGTGGGGCAATATCCGCTTTGAAAAAACCTTCACGCCGGAGCTCTGCCAGTTGCTGGCCGACAACGGCTGCATCGCGATCTCGGGCGGGCTGGAGGTGGCGTCCGACCGGCTGCTGAAGCTGATGAAGAAGGGCGTCAGCGTCGAGCAGGTGGCGCGCGTCACCAAGGCTTTTGCCGATGCCGGCGTGCTCGTGCATGCCTATCTGATGTACGGCTTCCCGACGCAGACGACGCAGGACACCGTGGACGCGCTGGAATACGTGCGCCAGCTGTTCGAGAACGGCTGCATCCACAGCGGCTTCTTCCACCGCTTCGCCTGCACCGTGCATTCGCCGGTGGGCCTGAACCCGGCTGACTACGGCGTCACGCTGCAGCCGCTGCCGCCGGGGCGCTTCGCGAAGAACGACATCGCCTTCATCGACCCGACGCCCACCGACCACGACGGCCTCGGCCAGGGGCTGAAAAAGGGCCTCTACAACTTCATGCACGGCATCGGCGTCGACAGCGACATCCGCAGCTGGTTCCCGGTGCGCGTGCCCAGGACGACGGTGCCGCGGCAGTTTGTCGAACGTGCCCTCGCCAACCAGCGCTGATGTTCACCTTCACCCTCGGCCCGGGCTGGGGCCCGCTCACCACACCCGCTGAGGCAGCACCATGCAAAGACGCCACCTGCTCTCTCTCGCCGCACTGCCGCTGGCCGCGCAGGCCGCGACCGTCCGCACCCGCGTGGACACGCCGCTCGGCCCCTTCGCCATCGAGGTCGATACCGCCGTCGCGCCCATCACGGTCGCCAACTACCCGGCCTATATGGACCGAGGCCTGCTGGAAAGGGCCTGCGCCACCGCGACGGCACGGTCTCGATGGCGCGCGGCGCGCCCGGCACGGCGGCGGCCGAGTTCTTCGTCTGCATCGGCGACCAGCCCGAGCTGGACTACGGCGGCCATCGCAACCCCGACGGCCAGGGCTTCGCCGCCTTCGGTCGCGTCGTGCAGGGCATGGAGGTCGTGCGCGCGCTGCACGCGCGGGCCGGCGCCAAGCAGTGGCTGAGAACACCCATCGCGATAGGTCCCGTGCAACGCAGCTGAACCACTTTATTGGTGCGATGCACAATCACCGCATCCAAACGGAGGTGCGGCGATGCGGCGGGTCGTGTTCAACCAGAAGGGCGGCGTGGGCAAGTCCACGATCACGAGCAATCTCGCGGCGATTGCCGCGGCCGCGGGCCAGCGCGTGCTCGTCATCGACCTGGACTGCCAGGCCAACACGACGCGCTATCTGCTCGGCGACGCGGCGGACGAGGAGCACGCCGGCTCGGCCGCCTTCTTCGCGCAGACGCTGAAGTTCAGCGTGCGCGAGGTGGACACCGGCGAGTTCGTCGTCCCGAGCGCCTGGGAGAACCTGGACGTGATGCCGGCCTCGGCCGAGCTGGACGAGCTGCACGGCAAGCTGGAGAGCCGCTACAAGATCTACAAGCTGCGCAATGCGCTGCAGCTGCTGGACGACCAGTACGACGAGATCTGGATCGACACGCCGCCGGCGCTGAACTTCTACACGCGCTCGGCGCTGATTGCGGCCCAGGGCTGCCTGATCCCCTTCGACTGCGACGACTTCTCGCGCCGCGCGCTCTACGGGCTGCTGGAGGCGGTCGAGGAGATCCGCGCCGACCATGCGCCCGAGCTGAGCGTGGAGGGCATCGTCGTCAACCAGTTCCAGGCCCGCGCGACGCTGCCGCAGCGCGTCGTGCAGGAGCTGCTGGACGAGGGCCTGCCGGTGCTGCAGCCCTTCCTGTCCAGCAGCGTCAAGGTGAAGGAGTCGCACGAGCTGAGCCGGCCCATGATCCACCTGGACGCGCGCCACAAGCTGACGCAGGAGATGCTGGCGCTGTACGAGTCGCTCGGCTGAGCTTGTATTCCGGGCCGAGCGCCGGGCCGCTCCCAAGCCGGCCCGCGCCGGCGATGTGCTCGACGGTCGAGCCGTCGAGCATCGCCGCCCCCGCGGGGGCGGACCAGCGTACCCGCTGGGCCGGGGGCTCCGTGCTCAGGGCCGCGGCAGCGTGAGGCGCACGCGCAGGCCGGGGCCGGCGTGCGCGTCCAGCAGCTCCAGCCGGCCGCCGTGGCGGCTGGCGATGTCGGCCGCGATGGCCAGGCCCAGGCCGCTGCCGATGCCGACGGCGCTGCTGCCGCGCCGGAAGCGCTGCGTCGCCGCCGCGCGCTCGGCCGGCGGGATGCCCGGGCCGTTGTCCTCCACCTCCAGCCACGGCCCTGCGGCGTCGCTGCCGCAGCGCACCGTGATGCGGGCGTCGGGGCCGGCGTAGTTGACGGCGTTGTGGATCAGGTTCTCGAGCAGCTCGCGCAGCAGGAAGGCATGGCCCAGGGCCGGCGCGTCGGCCAGCTCGAAGCCCAGGTCCACGCCGCTGGGCAGCGCGCGATGGGCCCAGTCCTGGCCGCTCTCGGTGGCGATGTCGCGCAGGTTCAGCGCGGCGCCGACGTCGACGCTGCGGTCCTCGGCGCGCGCCAGCGACAGCAGCTGCTGGGCCAGCCGCGCGCTGCGCTGCACGCGCTGGCGCAGCCGGGCCAGCAGCGGGTCCAGGCGCTGGTCGTGAGGCTCCAGCAGGGCCAGCTCGATCTCGGTCTGCAGCGAGGTCAGCGGCGTGCGCAGCTGGTGGGCCGCATCGGCCAGGAATTCGCGCTGCGTCTCGGCCGCGCTCGCCAGGCGCTCGAACAGGCGATTGAAGGCGGACTGCAGCGGCACCAGCTCGCGCGGCATGCGGGCCGACAGCGGCGTCAGCCGGTGCAGGTCGCGGTGCTCCAGCTCGGCGCTGAGCTCGGTCAGCGGCGACAGGCCCTGGCGGATGGTCCACCAGGCGGCCAGCGCCAGCAGCAGGGTCAGGCCGGCGCCGTTCAGCGCGACCAGGCCGCCGATCTCGCTCTGCAGCGCGTCGCGCTTGTGCAGGGTCTCGGCCACCAGCACCTGGCAGACGCCCGCGCCGCAGTCCTGGCCGAGCTGGGCCAGGCGCAGCTCACGCCCGCGCAGCCGGACTTCGCCGTAATAGGTGCCGCCCACGGGCTGCGCGGCCGGGCGCGGCTGCAGTTCGGCCAGACCGGCGTCGCCCTGCAACACCTCGCCGTGCGGGCCGAGCACGAGGTAGAAGACGTCGTCCTGGCGGTCGAAGCGCAGCGCGCGGTCCATCGTCGCGCTGATGTCGATGCGCGGTTCGCCGCCGCGGACGTCGATCTGGCCCGCCAGCGTCAGCGCCGTGTCTTCCAGGGCCTCGTCCAGCCAGGTCTGTGCGCTGTGCTGGACCTGCTCGTAGAGGGCGAGGCCCAGCAGCGGCAGGCCCACCAGCAGCGGCAGTATCAGGCCGACGAACAGCCGGCGCTGCAGGCTGGCACGCACGCGGCCGCTCAATGCCTCGGCCACTCAGCCGATTTCCTCGAGCAGATAGCCCAGGCCGCGCACGGTGCGCAGCTGCACGCCGCCGGGCTCGATCTTGGCGCGCAGGCGCGACAGGCAGACCTCGATGGCGTTGTCGCTGACACCCTGGTCCCAGGCATTGCTGGCCAGCGCGATGTGCTCCTTGGGCACGACCTTGCCGGCGCGCGCCATCAGGAAGCCCAGCACGTCCCACTCGCGCGCCGACAAGGCCAGCGGCTCCTCGTCGATGTAGGCGCGGCGCGCCTCCTGGTCGATGCGCAGGCGGGCCAGCTGCAGCTGGTTGCTGGTGCGCGCCTGGCTGCGGCGCACCAGCGCGCGGGCGCGGGCGACCAGCTCGGTCAGCGCGAAGGGCTTGACGAGGTAGTCGTCGGCGCCGCCCTCCAGGCCGCGCACGCGGTCTTCCACCGCGTCGCGGGCGGTCAGGATCAAGGTGGGCACCGACAGGCCGTCGGCGCGCACGCGGCGCAGCGTCTCGAAGCCGTCGATGCCGGCCAGGCCGATGTCGAGGATGAGCAGGTCGTAGGCGTCCTCGCGCAGCGAGCGCGGCACCGGCTCGCCGCGCGCCGTGCAGTCCACCACCCAGCCCTGGGAGCGCAACGCGCGGGCGGTGGTTTCGACGAGTTGTTCGTCGTCTTCGACGAGCAGGATGCGCATGGTGGGAAGTATGGCGCCGGGTGGGCCGGGGTGCTGACATGGGGCTGTCACATAGTCAGCTCACGGCAAGGCTTGAGTCATGCGTACGACGGCCCTGGCTCGGACACTGTCGGCTATGGAATCGTTAGAAGAGAGCCGCCCGGCGGTGCTATTGTTTCACGGCCTGTGCGCCAACCCGATGGAGCTCGCCCCGGTCGCCAAGTCGCTGCGCGAGGTCGGCTACGTCGTCGAAACGCCGGCCATGGCCGGCTACGGCGTCAGCAGCGCCACCGGCGAGCAGCTGCCCGTGCCGCCCTTCGAGCACTGGCTGGCCGAGGCCGAGGCCGCCTTCGACCGGCTGGCCGCCAAGCACGGCCGCGTGGCCATCGGCGGCCTGTGCATGGGTGCCGTGCTGGCCCTGGCCCTGGCCGCGCGCCGCCCGGCCGCGGCCCTGGTGCTGATCTCGACGACCCTGCATTTCGACGGCTGGAACGTCTCGCCCTGGCGCCGCCTGCTGCCGCTGGCCTATCTGCCGATGTTCCGCCGCCGCATGAGCTTCAAGGAGACGGCCCCCTTCGGCCTGAAGAACGAGCGCCTGCGCGCCTGGGTCGAGCAGGCGATGGCCTCCAACCGCGTCTCGGCCGTCGGCGCCGCGCGGCTGTCGGCCGCGTCGCTGTACGAGGCCACGCGGCTGATCCGCCATGTGCGCGGCCGCCTCGCCGGCCTGAGCGCCCCCGCCGTCGTGCTGCATGCCACCGAGGACGACGTCTCCGGCCCGCGCAGCGTGCGCGAACTGCAGGGCCGCCTCGGCCAGGCGCCCGAGGTGCACTGGTTCCACGACAGCTACCACATGCTGACGCTCGACAACGAGCGCATCGCCGTGGCCCGCACCGTGCGCGACTTCCTGCTGCGCCGCCACCCGCTGGCCACGCTCAGCCCCACTTCTGCATTCGGAGATTTCCATGAGCAACACGCTTGACCAACTCTGCAGCATCGCCCAGCGCGAACTCGGCGCCGAGGCGCTGAACGACAAGGTCGACACGCCCTTCTCCGAGCTCGGCATGGACTCCCTCGGCCTGGTCGACTTCATGTTCACCGTGGAAGACCATTTCCACGTCAGCATCGAGCACGACCGCGCGCTGCAGAACCCGACGCTGACCGGCCTGGCCGCGCTGGTGGACGAACTGCTCGCGGCCAAGGCCGAACCGACCGCCGCCGCGGCCTGATGACCCGGGTCTGGATCACCGGACTGGGTGCCGTCAGCGCGCTGGGCCAGGGGGCCGACGCGCTGGCCGACGCGCTGCTGGCCGGCCGCTCCGGCGTCGCCGCCCAGCCGGGCAGCGAGGAGCATGCGCTGCGGCCCTATGCCGCCGCCGCCGTGACGGTGCCGCTGGCCGCAGGCATGCCGCCGGCCCAGCGCAACCTCTACGACCGCCACGGCCTGCTGGCCCTGGAGGCCGCCGCCGAGGCCTGGGCGCAGGCCGGCCTGCCGGCCACCGCGACCGAGCCCGACCGCGCCGCCGTCGCCTGGGGCACGGGCCTGGGCGGCTCGACGTCGATGGAGCTCTCCTACACGCAGATGTTCACGGCCCGCCCGCCGCGGGTGCACCCCTACACGGTCGTGCGCGTGATGGCCAACTCGGCCGCCTCCCACCTGGCCATGCGCCACCAGCTGCGCGCGGCCCAGCTGGCCGTGTCCAACGCCTGCGCGTCGTCGGCCCAGGCCATCGGCGAGGCGCTGTGGCTGCTGCGCAATGGCCGCGCCGACATCGCCCTGGTCGGCGGCTCCGAGGCCATGCTGCACATCGGCAGCGCGCTGGGCTGGCAGGCCATGGGCGTGATGGCGCCGCTGGACGCCGAGGCCCCCGAGCAGAGCTGCCGCCCCTTCGACGACGCCCGCAAGGGCCTGGTGCTGGGCGAAGGCGCCGCGGCCCTGGTCATCGAGACCGAGGCCCATGCCCGCGCGCGCGGCGCCGCGCCGCTGGCCATCCTGGCCGGCTACGGCCACAGCGTCGACGCCGTGCACCTGTCGCGCCCCGACGCGGCCGGCCAGGCGCGCGCGATGGCGGCCGCGCTGCGCGACGCCGGCCTGGCGCCGGCCGACATCGGCTACATCAATGCCCACGGCACGGCCACCGAGGTCGGCGACGCGGTCGAGGCCGAGTCCATCGGCGCGGTGTTCGGCACGCGCGCCGTGCCGGTGTCGGCCACCAAGGCGCTGCATGGCCACCTGATCGGTGCCGGCGGCGCGCTGGAGCTGGTCGCCACCGTGCAGGCCCTGCGCCGCCAGGCGCTGCCGCCCAGCGCCCACGTGCGCAGCAGCCAGCTGAACGAACAGGTCGATATCGTCACCGGCAGCGCCCGCGCAGCGACGCTGCGCGCGGCGATGTCCAACTCCTTCGCCTTTGGCGGCAGCAACGTGGCATTAGTCACCACGCTGGCCTGAGTCGGCGTCAGCGGCGGCTGGCTATGCTGGCCGCCCCGTGACTCCCTGCTCCGCCATGCGACTGCTGCCCCGCCACGCCGCCCTCCTCCTCGCCCTGCCCCTGCTCGCCGCGGCCGCGCCGACGGCAGCACCGCTCGCTCCCGTGCGCGAGGCCGAGGGCGTGCGCGAGTACCGCCTGCCCAACGGCCTGCAGGTGCTGCTGATTCCCGACGCCACCAAGCCCACCGTCACGGTCAACGTGACCTACCGCGTCGGCAGCCGCCACGAAGGCAACGGCGAGACCGGCATGGCGCATCTGCTCGAACACCTGATGTTCAAGACGACGCAGCGCTTTGCCAATGTCGGCGCGGAGCTGTCCAAGCGCGGCATGCAGTTCAACGGCACGACCAACGCCGACCGCACCAACTACTTCGAGACCTTCCCGGCAGACCCGGCCCAGCTGGGCTGGGCGCTGGCGATGGAGGCCGACCGCATGACCGGCGCCAAGGTGCTGAGGAGCGACCTCGACACCGAGATGACCGTCGTGCGCAACGAGATGGAGGCCGGCGAGAACAACGCGCTCAACATCCTCGTGCAGCGCACCCAGGCCGCCGCCTACCAATGGCACCCCTATGGCCGCAGCACCATCGGCGCGCGTTCCGACGTCGAACATGTCGCCATCCCCAGCCTGCAGGCCTTCTACAAGCGCAACTACCAGCCCGACAACGCGACGCTGGTCGTCGCCGGCGCCTTCGACCCGCAGCGCACGCTGGCCGAGGTGCAGCGCCTGTTCGGCGCCCTGCCCCGGCCGACGCGCGTGCTGCCGCCCACCTACACGGTCGAGCCCGTGCAGGAGGGCGAGCGCCTCGTCACGCTGCGCCGCCCGAGCGGCATGCAGGGCGTGCTGGCGAGCTACCACGTCCCGCCGCTGGCCAGCCCCGACTTCGCGGCCTTCGAGGTCGCCGTCACGGCACTGGCCGACACGCCCAGCGGGCGCCTGCACAAGCGCGCCGTCGAGCCCGGCCTCGCGGCCCAGGCCTTCGGCTGGCCCGGCCGCAACACCGAGCCCGGCCTGCTCAACCTCGGCCTCGTGCTGAAGTCGGACAACGACGTCGACCGCGCCCAGCAGCTGCTGGTCGACACCGTCGAGAGCCTCGCCAAGGAGCCCATCACCGCCGAGGAGCTGCAGCGCGCCCAGGCGCAATGGGCCAAGAACTTCGACGAGCTGATGGCCAACCCGCAGAACCTGTGCGTGGCGCTGTCCGAGGCCATCGCCGCCGGTGACTGGCGCCTGCTGTTCCAGCTGCGCAACCGCGTCGAATCGACCACCGTCGACGGCGTCAACACGACGCTGCGCCAGTGGCTGCTGCCCAGCAACCGCACGCTGGGCCGCCTGTACGCGACGGCCGCCCCCGAACGCAGCCCGCTGGCCCTGCCCATCGCCGCGGCCGACGCGCTGAAGGACTTCGTGCCCAAGGCCGCCCTGGCTGCCGGCGAAGCCTTCGACACCAGCCCGGCCAACTTCGACCGCCGCACCGAGCGCTATCAGCTTGCCAACGGCCTGCGCGTGGCCCTGGTGCCCAAGCGCTCACGCGGCGAAACCGTGGAACTGGCGCTGAACCTGCACTACGGCAACGTGGACAGCCTGCGCGGCAAGCGCCCCGAGGCCGCCCTCGTCGGCGAGGCCCTGGCCCTGGGCTCCAGGCAGCACACGCGGGCCCAGATCGCCGACGGCTTCGACAAGCTCAAGACCCGCTTCTCCGCCGGCAGCAGCCCCACCGGCGACGCCCATGTCTCGCTGAGCAGCCACCGCCCGCAGCTGCAGCAAGCCCTCGCGCTGATGGCCGAGGTGCTGCGCGAGCCGAGCTTCCCCGCGGCCGAGGTCGAGCAGGCCGTGCGCCAGCAGGTGGCCCGGATCGAGGAGGCCGCCCAGCAGCCCCAGGCCGTGGCCTCGCATGCGCTGGAACAGGCGCTCAGCGCCGCCTACCCCGCCGACGACCCGCGCCACCGGGGCAGCTTCGCCGAGGGCATTGCCGCGCTGAAGGCCCTGACGCCGGAACGCCTGCAGGCCTTCCACCGCGAGTTCTGGGGCGCCGCCCACGGCGAGCTGGTGCTGGTGGGCGACTTCGACGCCGCCGAGGTCAAGCCGCAGATCGAACGCCTGTTCGGCGGCTGGAGCGCGGCCCAGGCCTATGTGCGCGTGCCCCAGCCCCTGCCGGCCGTGCAGGGCCTGAAGCTCAGCGAGACGCTGAAGGACAAGGCCAACGCGATGGTCTTCGGCGCATTGCTGCTGCCGGTGAACGACGACCACCCCGACTACGCCGCGCTGCGCATCGCCGCCCATGTGCTGGGTGCCAGCGGCTTCGACTCGCGGCTGCTGACCCGGCTGCGCCAGAAGGAGGGTGTCTCCTACGGTGCCGGTGCCTGGCTGAACGCGTCCAGCTTCGAGCCCAATGCCCGCCTCGGCATGGCCGCCATCTTCGCGCCCGAGAACCGGGGCCGCGTCGAGGCCGCGCTGAACGACGAGCTGGCCCGCTTCGTCCGTGAAGGCATCACCCAGGCCGAGCTCGACACCGCCAAGCGCGCGATGAAGGCCCAGAGCGACACCTGGCGCAGCGACGACGGCGCCGTGGCCGGCGCCATCGCCGGCCACCTGGAGCGCGCTCGCCAGTTCAAGTGGAACGCCGAACTGGACGCGCGCGGCGAGGCATTGACTCTGGCGGAGGTGAACGCGGCCATCAAGCGCTGGATCGACCCGACCAAGGCCAATTGGTCGTGGGCGGGGGATTTCGACAAGCCGCAGGCTGCGAAGTGAGGCACTGGCGGCGGCCTCAGGCGCCGCTGCCGAACTCCTTCAACCATTGCCGCAGCTTCTTGCGCCCGTCGCTGTTCGTGCCGCGGTAGGTCTTCAGCGCCAGCGCGAGGAACTGCTGCTCGGCCGGCGTCAGACCTGCGGGCTCGCGTTCCTCGTCGATCCAGCCGGCGGGCTTGTCGCAGTGATGCTCGATCTGGCGCGCCAGCTTGTCGCCGATGGCCTTCCCTTCGGGTTGCGCGAGCTGGTGGACGTGGCGCACACGCTCAAGCAGGTGGTCTGCGTGAAGGGTTGACGGGGCGAAAACCCGCCCTCGAGCGGCATTTGACGCAAGTCGGGCGCCCCTTTCTTCCTTTCGACGCTAGGCTCCCGGCCATGCGCTATCTGGATTTCGAACTCAGCGAAGGCAGCGACGGCGTCACGACGCTGGATGCGATGGCCGCCACGCCGGCCGGCCGGCATGCCGAGGTGCTGGCGGAGGCGCAGGCCGTGCTGGCCTGGTGCCGGCGCGAGTTCCCGCACACCCAGGGCCCCGTCGACGAGGGCCTGGACTGGGACCACGACCTCCACGTCGGACTGGAGGACGGCGGCTGGCACACGGTGTCGCTGACGCTGACCGGCTCGCCGCGCTTCGTCGAGGCCTTCCTGGCCGCCTTCGGCACACCCCCGGGCTGATCCGCGCTGGCGACTTCATCGGCGGGCACTACCATCGGCGGTTCGTCTGGGGCCGCCTATGAAACTGCTCGTCAAATTCAATCTCGTCTACGTCCTCGTGATGGCGCTGGGCATCGGCCTGAGCGGCTATATCGCCCGCCAGCTGCTGCAGGACAACGCGAAGCAGGAAACCGTCGCCAGTGCGCAGATGCTGATGGAGAAGGCACTGGCCGTGCGCAGCTACACCAACACGCAGATCAAGCCGCTGCTGGCCGCGCAGATGGCCGACAAATTCCTGCCGCAGACGGTGCCCAGCTACTCCGCCACCGAGGTGCTGGGCACGCTGCTGGCCAAGCACCCCGAGTTCGCCTACAAGGAGGCGACGCTCAATCCCACCAACCCGCGCGACCGCGCCACCAGCTGGGAGGTCGACATCGTCGGCCAGTTCCGCAGCGATGCCGAGCTGAAGGAGGCCGTCGGCACGCGCGACACGCCGGCCGGCCCCTCGCTCTACATTTCCCGGCCGCTGCGCATCACCGACCCCGCCTGCCTGGCCTGCCACAGCAGCGTGGACGCCGCCCCCGCCACCATGGTGGCCAAGTACGGCCCGGCCAACGGCTTCGGCTGGAACCTGAACGAGGTCATCGGCGCCCAGATCGTCTCCGTGCCGCTGGGCGTGCCGCTGCAGCGCGCCGACCAGACCTTCAAGGTCTTCATCACGTCGCTGGTGGGCGTGTTCGTCGCGGTCGGCATCGTGCTCAACCTGATGGTGTGGCTGCTGGTCGTGCGCCCGGTCACGCGGCTGTCGGCCCTGGCCGACCGCGTCAGCCAGGGCGACCTGGATGCGCCCGAGTTCAAGGCCGGCGGCCGCGACGAGATCGCCACGCTGTCCGACTCCTTCTCCCGCATGCGCGCCAGCGTCGTGCAGGCGATGAAATTGCTGGACGCGTAATTCGACGGCATGGGCGACACCAAGCATCCCGCGCAGCTCGGCAAGTACCGCATCACCGCGGTGCTGGGCGAGGGCGCGATGGGCGTGGTCTACAAGGGCTTCGACCCCGACATCCAGCGCACCGTCGCGCTGAAGACCATCCGCGCCCAGCTCGACACCGATGACGCCAGCCCCGGGGCGCCGGCCTCGCGCTTTCGCAACGAGGCCCAGGCCGCCGGCCGGCTGATGCACCCGGGCATCGTCGCCGTCTACGACTTCGGCCGCGACCAGCAGATCGCCTACATCGCGATGGAATACGTCGAGGGCCGCTCGCTGGCGAGCTACCTCAGCTCCAAGGTCCGCTTCACCGACACCGACATCCCCGGCATCATGAGCCAGCTGCTCGACGCGCTGGACCATGCACACAGCAAGGGTGTCTGGCACCGCGACATCAAGCCCGCCAACATCATCATGATGGCCAACGGCCGGCTGAAGGTGGCCGACTTCGGCATCGCGCGCATCGAGAGCACCCACCTCACGCAGACGCACTACATGGTCGGCACGCCCAGCCACATGGCGCCCGAGCAGTTCCTCGGCAAGCCCATGGACCGGCGCGTCGACATCTACGGCGCCGGCGTCGTGCTCTACCAGCTGCTGACCGGCCGCGCGCCGTTCGCGGGCACGACCGAGGCGCTGATGTACAAGGTCGTCAACGAGCTGCCGCCGCCGCCTTCCACCGTCGAGGGTGCCAGCCGCCCCGGCTGGTACGACGCCGTCATCGCCCGCGCGCTGGCCAAGCGCGCCGAGGATCGTTACCCCGATGCCGAGGCCTTCCTGCGCGCCCTCTTCGACGGTGCCGGCCAGAACATCGACGACACGGGCTGGGAGAAGACGCTGATGATGGCGCCGCCGCGCCCCGCGAGCCCGCCGCTGTCGCCGCCCACCTTCGCGCCGCCTTCGATGGGCAGCCCCTCGGCCGGCACGCCGCTGCCCGCGCACTGGGACAAGGCCCAGCTGACGCAGGCCGAGCTGACGCTGGCCAAGCATGTCGGCCCGCTCGCCAGCGTCCTCGTGCGCCGCGCCGCGCGCGAATGCGCTGACATCAACGAGCTCTACGCCAGGCTGGCCGAACAGGTCACCGACCCGCGCGCCCGCGATGCCTTCCTCGGCCAGGCCAGCCTCGTCACCGGCGGCAGCGTGCGCACGGCGGGCGGCAGCAGCGGCACGCCGTCCGCCGCGGCCTCCAAGGGTGCAGCCGGCTCCAAAGGCTCGGCCGGCGCCACCACGCTCGGCGGTCCGCTGAACGACGCCGTCATCGACAAGGCCCAGGCCCTGCTGGCCCAGCATGTCGGTCCCATCGCCAAGGTGCTGGTCAAGCGCGCCGCGGCCGGCATCGACAGCCGGGCGGTGTTCTTCAACCGGCTGGCGGAGGCGGTGAGCGACCCCAAGGCCCGCGAGAAGCTGCTGGACGAACTCGCGCGGCTGCGCTGAGCCGTCAGCCCCGGCGCGCGAACGCCAGCACCTTCAGGGCCCGCTCCTCGGACACATCGGCGAACGCCGCCGGGTTCGCCACCCGCTCCACGAACGCCAGCTCCGGCGCGTTCTCCGCGACAACGCCGCGCAGGAAGTCCAGCCCCAGCTCCGGCGCATTCAGGCACAGCAGCGCCTGCCCACCCGGCGCCAGCAGTGCCGGCAGCCGCCTGGCCAGCCGCGCGTAGTCCTTGGTCGCGACGAAGCTGCCCTTCTGGAAGCTGGGCGGGTCGCAGATGACGAGGTCGCAGGGGCCGCCGCGGGTCAGCTTGCCCCAGGAGTTGAAGATGTCGTGGGCCAGGAACTTGGCGCCCGCCTTCACACCGTTCAGCTCATGGTTGCTGCGGCCCGTGGCCAGCGCGCCTGACGCCATGTCCACGTTGACCACCTCGCTGGCCCCGGCCTGCAGCGCGACGACCGAGAAGGCGCAGCTGTAGGCGAACAGGTTCAGCACCTTGGCGCCGGGCTGCACATGCTCGCGCACCCAGCGTCGGCCCTCGGCCATGTCGAGGAAAAGGCCGTGGTTCTGGCCGCGCAGCAGGTGCACGAGATAGCGCGTGCCGGCCTCGGTGACGACGTGGGGTTCGGGCACGGCGCCGGCCATAGCCCGCGTCTCGGCACCGGCGCCGCGGCATTGGTAGACCCAGTTCAGCGGCTCGCCTTCGGGCGCGATGTCGCGCCAGCGCGCGGCCAGCGCCGCGCCGACGGCGGCGAGGGCTTCGTCCGGCAGCGGCTGGAAGCTGGTGAGCAGCAGCACCGGCGGGTAGGCGTCCAGCGCGAGATGCTCGCAGCCGGGGAGCAGGCCGCCGCGGCCGTGGAAGAGGCGCCTGGCCTCGGTGGGGAAGGCCATCGCGGCGATGGCGTCGAACAGGGCTTGCATGAGGCGGGATTCTCAAGTCCAGAATGCCGCTCATGGACTTCCAGCTCATCCTCGACGAGATCGACGCCGAACTGCGCCCGCGCCTGAGTGCCGTGGAGGGCAAGGTCGCGAGCTATATCCCGGCGCTGGCGCGCGTGTCGCCGGCCCGCTTCGGCATCGCGCTGCGCACCTGCGCGGGCGAGACGGCCCAGGCCGGCGACAGCGCCGTGCCCTTCTCCATCCAGAGCATGTCCAAGGTGTTCTCGCTGACGCTGGCCATCCGCGCGCTCGGCGAGGCGCTGTGGGAGCGCATCGGCCGCGAGCCCTCGGGCAGCCCTTTCAACTCGCTGGTGCAGCTGGAGTCGGAGCGCGGCATCCCGCGCAACCCCTTCATCAATGCCGGCGCCATCGCGGTGGCGGACCGGCTCGTGTCGCAGGGCGACGCCAAGGCCGAGCTGCTGGCCCTGCTGGGCCGGCTGTGCGGCGAGCCCATCGCCATCGACGCCGAGGTCGCGCGCTCCGAGGCCGACACGGGTTTCCGCAACACGGCGCTGGCCAATTTCATGAAGGGCTTCGGCACGCTGGACAACGACGTGGCCACCGTGCTGGACGTCTACTTCAACCAGTGCGCCATCGCGATGAGCTGCGAGCAGGTCGCCTGCGCGGCCGGCTATCTGTGCCGCGACGGCCGCCACCCGCTGGCCGGCACGCCGGTGCTCAACGCCGCGCAGACCCGGCGCGTCAATGCGCTGATGCTGACCTGCGGCACCTACGACGCGGCCGGCGAGTTCGCCTTCCGCATCGGCCTGCCCTGCAAGAGCGGCGTGGGCGGCGGCATCATGGCCGTGGTGCCGGACCGGCTCACGCTGTGCGTCTGGTCGCCCGCGCTGGACCGCACCGGCAACTCCTGGCTGGGCCGGCAGGCGCTGGAGCTGTTCGTCGCGAAGACCGGGCTGTCGGTGTTTTAGAACCTGTTCAAGGTCTCGACGACCAGGCCCGGCGTCAGGATCTGCGGCAGCACCTGGGCCTCGGCCGCGCCGGGCGCGTAGTAGAGGTAGAGCGGCACGCCGGAGCGGCCATGGGCCTTGAGCACGGCGGTGATGGTCGGGTCCTCGCGGGTCCAGTCGCCCTTCAGGTAGACGACGCCGGCCTTGGCGAAGGCGTCCTTCACCTCGGGGCGCGACAGCGCCACGCGCTCGTTGACGAGGCAGGAGATGCACCAGGCCGCCGTCAGGTTGACGAACACCGGCTTGTTCTGCGCGCGCAGTTCGGCCAGGCGCTCGGGGCTGAAGGCCTCGATGCTGGCCTCACCCGCCGCATGGGTTTCGGCCGCCACCGGCTTGATCCAGCTCGTCGCGCCCAGCGCCAGCACGACGCTGATGACGGCCGCGCCCGTGCCGACGGCGCTTGCGCCGCTGCGGTGGCGCCACCACAGGCCGAAAGCCATCAGCACCAGACCGCCCAGCGCCAGCGCAACGCCGTCCGGCCCGGCCTGCTGGGCCAGCACCCACAGCAGCCAGACGACGGCCGCAAACATCGGGAAGGCCAGGGCCTGCTTGAAGGTATCCATCCACGCGCCCGGGCGCGGCAGCCAGCGCTGCGCGGCCGGCCAGAAGGCCAGCACGAGGAAAGGCAGGGCCAGGCCCAGGCCCAGCGCGAGGAACACGGCCACCATCACCGCGGCCGGCTGGGCCAGCGCGAAGGCCAGCGCCGCGCCCATGAAGGGCGCCGTGCAGGGCGTGGCGACCACGGCCGCCAGCACGCCGGTGAAGAAGCTGCCGGCCAGCCCGTTGCGCGCGGCCAGCCCGGAGCCCAGGCCGGTGAAGCTGCCGCCGATCTCGAACAGGCCCGACAGGTTCAGGCCCACCAGGAAGAGCAGATAGGCCACGACCAGCACGAAGACCGGCGAGTGGAACTGGAAGCCCCAGCCGACCTGCTGGCCACCGGCGCGCAACGCGATCAGCACGCCGGCCAGCGCGACGAAGCTGAGCAGCACGCCGGCCGTATAGGCCAGGCCCTCGGCGCGATGGTTGCCCTTGTTCACGAGGGCCAGGGCCTTGATGGACAGCACCGGGAAGACGCAGGGCATCAGGTTCAGGATCAGGCCACCGACCAGGGCCAGGGCCAGCGCGGGCAACAGGCCGAGGTCGCTGTCGGGCGCAGTGGCGGGCGCTGCGGCCCCGGTGGCGGCGGGCGCGTTCAGGTCGGCCGGGCCGGGGCCCTTGCCGGCGCCTTCGGGCATGGGCGCGGAGACTTCCCAGGCCTGCTCGCCGGCGGCCGTCGTCAGCACGAGGACGCCGCCCAGCGGCTTGCCGGCCGCCAGCGGCTCGTCGCCGGCCGGCAGCTCCAGCGCCCAGCCGCCGCCCTCCGGCTTGAGGGGCTGGGGCGCGCTGTGCGCCACGGCGCCCCAGGTCTCGGCAAAGAAATAGGCCTTGGTGACGCCGGCGGTCGGGCCGCCGAGCCGCACGCCCTGGGCCGCGGGCTTCAGGGTCATGGCGAAGGGCGCGGGCCTGGGGATGGCGCCGCGCCACTCCTCGATCTGCGCGGCGTCGGGGCCGGCCTTGGCCTCGGCCGCCACCGGCAAATCCAACCCAAGGCTGACCTGCTCGGGGATGCAGACGTCCTTGCAGACCAGCCATTTCACGTCGGCGGCCGGCCTGAAGCGGCTGCCGGGCCTGGCGTCGGTCGGCACGGTCAGCTCGACGAGCAGGGCCGCGCGGCCCTCGTAGCCGTAGTTGACGATGGGGCCGATGGCCTGGATGGACGGCGTCGGCCACTGCAGCGGGCCGGCCTGGGCGCCGCTCCAGTCCAGGGTCGTGGCCTGGCCGGAGTCGCCCGGGTTCTTCCAGTAGGTGTGCCAGTGCGGCCTGATGTCCTGCTCCAGCGCGACCGTGAAGCGCTGCCCCGGCGCGACCGCGGCCTGGCTGGACACCAGGCGGGCCTGGACATGCTCGGTCGCGGCCTGGGGCGGCGCGGCCAGGGCCATCAGCGGAGCGGCCAGCAGGGCCGGGAAAAGGGGGCGCAGGAACGAAAGCATTCTGAAATCCTAGGCCAAAGCCATTTCACCGCGTTTAGTCACCCCGTCTCGACAGGCCCGCGCGGACGAATTCGTCGAAGGCCGCCCACAGCGGATCGAAGCGTTCAGGGATGCCCTCCAGCAGCGCCAGCGCATGCAGGCCGGCCTCCAGCGTGGACAGCTGGCCGGGCCGGTGGGCGCGGCGGATGGCGTAGCGACTGGGCTGGGGCGGCAGGCTCAGGCGCGGCAGCGCGGCCAGCCAGGGGTTGGCGGCCAGCAGCCGGCGGCTCTGGCGCCAGCTGCCGTCGAGCAGGATCAGGCGGCTGACATCGGCGGGCGGCGGGCCGGCGCCGGGGTAGAGCAGCGCCGTGCCGGGCCCGGCCAGCGCCGTATCGAAGACCTCGCCGCGCAGCAGCCGGGCCGCGGGACTCAGGCCCAGGGTCAGGAAGGCCGCCGTGTTCTTCGCATGCCCGGCCTCGGCCGGGTGCTGCAGCACGACCAGCCCGGTGCGCACCGCCACGGGCGGCGGCAGCGTCGCGCACAGGCAGGTGGCGGCCGGCCGCTCGCAGCGCGGGCAGACCGCGCGAGGCATCAGAGCTTGAGAGTTTTTCGGCCGTGCCCGAAAGGCGCGTCAAAACGCCGCCGATCTAGGCGCAAAGCACAGCCATAGCTCGGGCTATGGCGAGCATTTGCAACGACGAGCGGGGGTGTTTTGGCGTGCAAGGCGGGCATGGCTGAAAGACTCTCAAGCTCTCAGCTCGGCTGCGGCGGGACCGAGTGCGGCGCCTGGGTGGACTCGGCAGCGTCCATGCCGGCCGCGGCCGGCGGCTCGCCTTCGCCGTGACGGCGGAGCGAGCGCGTGCCGGGCAGGCCCAACTGGCGCCTTCTGGCCCAGCGCCCGGCCAGCCAGATGCCGGCCAAGACGCCGAAGATGTTCAATGCGCCGAACAACGGCGCCGCGCCGGACGACAGCAGCATGGTCTGCAGCGGCGCCGAATAGGCACGTGGCCTCAGTGCGAAGCTGAAGGCCCCGAAGATCAGCCAGCCGGCCCAGGCCACGCCCACGCCCGACATCATCCAGGCGACATAGGGCCGGTGGCGGCGGCGCGTCGGGCGCAGCGTCAGAAAGGCCCAGAAAGTCGCGAGCAGGAAGAGCAGCAGCATGATGGCCAGCGCCTCGCCGAGCATGACGGGCAGGCTGCCGCGCCCGCCCAGCGCCGTGTAGACCTGGCGCGGCAGCCCGATGGCGGCGTACTTCATCGCGGCGCCCGCGCCGAAGCAGTAGAGCAGGAGTCCCGAGACGAAGGCAATGGAACGGCGGGCAGCTTTCATGGGGGCGCATTCTCGGTGAGCCGCGCGCCGGGCCGGGCCGAGATTTCCCGACGGGCAAAACGAAGCCCGCGGTCCGGGGGGACGGCGGGCTTTGGGGGATGGCTTGTCACTCATGCCATCCGGCCTGCATGCCGGATGGCCTTCGCCGGGCGTCGCGCAGTGCGAAGGCACTGCGCTCTTGGGGGCTCATGGCGACCGGCCTGCATGCCGGTCGCCCTTCGTGAGGCGTCGCCCAGTGCGCAGGCACTGGGCTCGGTCCTCACTCAGCGCTTGCGGTCGAAGCGCAGGGCGCGGGCGAGGCCGCGGCGTTCGCCGCTGTAGAAACCGGTGTCGAAGGCTTCGTGCTTGCGGCCCTTGTCGACGGATTCCTCGGCGCCCCAGGCCAGGCCCATCTCGGGCGCGGGGATGCGGCGGTGCTGCGATTCGGTGCGGGGCTGGATCTTCATCATGGCTGTCTTGCCTGTCTCGCGGCCCGAAAGCGGCGCGATTGGGTGGCACAACGCCGGCCCGGCAACGGCGGTTGACAGGCCACTCACATTTCTTTGCATGTCGATTTATCGACAATGCCGGCTCTACGAATTCCAGGATTCCACGCCATGAGCGTCCAGCTGAAGAAATCCCTGCCGGCCAAGGCCGTGCCCATCACCGTCGTCGACCGCGCCGCCTTCCAGGCGCTGGCGCCCGGCCTGCCGGAGGCGACCCGGCAGTGGCTGGCCACGGTCGGCTTCGTCGGCGCCGCGGACAGCCATGCGCTGCTGCCGGGCGCGGACGGCCAGCTGGCCGGCGTCTTCGCCGGCGTGGCCCACGCCGCCCACCCCTTCGCGCTGAGCCATCTGCCGCTGGCCCTGCCGGAAGGCGTCTACAAGCTCGACGACGCCGGCCTGGCTCTGCACCACGAGGCGGCGGCGCTGTCCTGGGAGCTGGGCGGCTACCGCTTCGATCTCTACAAGCCGGCCAAGCGCGCGCCGGCCACGCTGGCGCTCAAGGCCGGCGCGGGCGCCGAGCGCGGCCTCGCGCTGGCCACGGCCATCGCGGCCACGCGCGACCTCGTCAACACGCCGGCCGAGCACATGGGCCCGGCCGAGCTGGCCGGCGCCGCCAAGGCCCTGGCCAGGCAATACGGCGCCCGCTTCAAGGAGGTCGTCGGCGACGCGCTGCTGAAGCAGAATTTCCCGAGCATCCACGCGGTCGGCCGCGCGAGCACGCGCTCACCTCGCCTGATCGAGCTGAACTGGGGCAACCCCAAGCACCCCAAGCTGGCCCTGGTCGGCAAGGGCGTCTGCTTCGACAGCGGCGGCCTGGACATCAAGAGCGCCGACGGCATGCGCCAGATGAAGAAGGACATGGGCGGCGCGGCCAATGCGCTGGGCCTGGCCGGTCTCATCATGGCCTTCAAGCTGCCGGTGCAACTGCAGCTGCTGATCCCGGCGGTGGAGAACGCGATCTCCGGCAACGCCTACCGGCCCGGCGACGTCATCAAGACGCGCAAGGGCCTGCACATCGAGATCGGCAATACCGACGCCGAGGGCCGCGTCGTCCTGTGCGACGCGCTGGCCTATGCGGCCGAGGGCCGGCCGGACCTCGTCATCGACCTGGCCACGCTGACCGGCGCGGCCCGCGTGGCGCTGGGCGCCCAGCTGCCGGCGCTGTTCGCCAAGCACATGGACACGGCGCGCGACCTCGTCGACCTGGGCCTGAAGCTGGACGACCCGCTGTGGCATATGCCGCTGTGGGCGCCCTACCACGCCGGCATCGAGAGCTCGATAGCCGACATCGTCAACACCGGCAAGAGCGCGCTGGCCGGCGCGATCAACGCCGCGCTGTTCCTGGAAGACTTCCTGCCGGCCCAGCAGGACTGGCTGCACGTCGATCTGTTCGCCTGGAACGACACGGCCCGGCCGGGGCGTCCGGTGGGCGGCGAGGCGCAGACCCTCCGCACGCTGCTGACCTACCTGGAGCAGCGCTACGCGGCGGCCTGAGAGCTTGAGAGTCTTTCACCCATGCCCGCCTTGCACGCCAAAACGCCCCCGCTCGTCGTTGCAAATGCTCGCCATAGCCCGAGCTATGGCTGTGCTTTGCGCCTAGATCGGGGGCGTTTTGACGCGCCTTTCGGGCACGGCCGAAAAACTCTCAACCTCTGATTACTCGGCCGGATCCTGGGCCGGCGGCTGATCGGCGGCCGGCTCGGCCTTGGCGGCACGGGTGGCGGCCTGCAGGGCCTGGGCCATCTGGGACATCTGGGCCTGGGCGGGCTGCTCGACCTGCTGGGGCGCGGGCTTGCGGCCCGGCTGCGGCGGGCGGCCGCCTTCGCCGCGCGGCTGGTCGCGCCGGCCGTCTGCGCGCTGCTCGGGGCGACGCGGGCCGCGGCCCTCGGGCCGGCCGCCACCGGGGCGGCGGTCATCGCGGCGGTCCTCCCGACGCGCGTCTCGCGGCGGGGCCGGCGGCGCCTCGGCGCGCTCCTTGCGCGCGATCTCCAGCAGGCCTGGCAGCTCCTCGGGCACGACGCCCTTGAGCACGCAGAAGTTGGCCTCGGTCAGCGTCGTGCGCTCGAAGTCCCACAGCAGCTGGGCGCGATTGCGGCGCTGCTGCGCTTCCAGCTGGTGGCGCTCCTGCTCGGCCTGCTCGCGCTCCTGGCGCGCGCCGCGGCGGCGGGCCAGCTCTTCGCGGGCCGCGCCGAGGTGTTCCTCGCTGATCTCGCCGGCCGGGTTGCCGTCCAGGTCGAAGCGGGTCCGGCCTTGAGTCAGCGCGATCAGATAGCCGGTGCTGCCGGTGTGGCGGCGCAGGAAGGCGCTGAGCTGGGCCTTGCTGAACTTGCCGGGGGCGCGCTCCTGGATGTCGGCCTGGATGCGCAGCTTGACGGGCTTGGGCTTGCCCGTGAACAGGGCGGGAAACAGCGCCTTCAGCTCCGCCGTCGCGTCGCGCACGGGCGCCGGCTCAACAGGAGCGGCGGGCGCGGCGGGCGCGGGAGCGGGGGTGTCGTCGGCCGGGGCGGCGGTTTCGGGAAGATCGGAATTCATGAACGGGGCCTGAAAACAGGGTGCGGATTGTCGTTCACGCCACCCGCCCGCCCAAGCCCAGGGCCGAACCGCCTGCAAAGGCTCAGCCGCCGAGGCCTCCGAACACCTTCTTCAGGATGGCGCTGCCGGTGCCGACCGGGTCCTGGCGGATCTTCTTCTCCTCCTCGCCGAGGATCCGGTAGAGCCCGTCCAGCGCGCGGGCCGTGACGTACTGCTGGATGTTGGCGTCCTCGCCGCCGACGAGGCCGAAGCCCGAGGCCTTCTTGGCCACCGCGTTGTACTTGTCGGCCAGCGCGACCTTCTCGGTCGCCTGGGTCACGATGGGCAGGAACTGCCGGCCCAGCGGCTCGCGCGTCTTGCCGGCGAAGAACTGCGTGACCGAGTCGTCGCCGCCCTTCAGGATCTTCAGCCCGTCCTCGACGCTCATGTCCTTCACGGCCTTGACCAGCAGCGGCCTGGCGGCCGGCACGGCGGCCTCGGCGGCGCGGTTCATCGCGGTGACGAGTTCGTCCAGCCTGCCGCCCTGGCCGGTGGCGCGCAGCAGCCGGGCGGCGTCCTTCAGGTGGCCGGGCAGCTCGATCTTCACGAGTGGGTTGCCGAGGAATCCATCGGGCCGGCCGAGCAGGGCCACGGCCGAATTGGCGCCGCGCTCCAGCGCCGTGCGGATGCCGGCATTGGCGTCGCCCTCGGTCAGGCCCAGCGCCCAGGCGGGGCGCAGCAGCAGCAGGGCGGGGGCACTGGCGATGACGAGGCGGCGTTGCATGGCGGGCTCCAGGGGGCGGGGCCGCCATCTTCCCACCGTCCGCGCCGTTCAGGCGGCGTGCTGCAGGCTGCGCTTGTGGTGGTACATGCGCTGGTCGGCCAGCTCGATGAGGCGCGCCACGTCGGCCCCATCCTCGGGGAAGCAGGCCGCGCCCATGCTGGCGCCCACCTGCAGCAGGCGGTCTTCGAACTCGAAGCTGCCGTTCAGGTCGCGGGCCAGCCGCCGCATCGTCGCGTCCAGGCCGCCGTTGGCCGCCACGGGCCGCAGCAGCACGCCGAACTCGTCGCCGCCCAGGCGCGCGGCCGTGTCGGACTGGCGAACGCCTCCCGCCAGGCGGCGCGCGAACTCCAGCAGCGCCGCATCGCCGGCGCGGTGGCCATGATGGTCGTTGATCGGCTTGAGCCCATTCATGTCGAGCATCATGACCGCCAGCGGCTGGCTGTCGCGCACGGCCTGGGCCAGGGAGGCGTGCAGGCGGTCGAGGAAAAGGGCGCGATTGGGCAGGTCGGTCAGGCTGTCGTGGGTGGCCTTGTGGAAGAGCTCGCCCGGCGTGTAGCGGGTCGCGAAATACATGGCCGACGCGACGAGCTCGGAGATCAGCCCCAGCAGCGACACATGCTTGTCGTTGAACTGGCCGGGGCGCCGGGACATCGCCTTCAGCACGCCGACCGTCACGCCGTGGTGGCGCAGCGGCACGACGACCAGCGCGCGCAACCCCAGGCGCTCGCAGGCCGCACGGTCGGCCCGCGCGTCGCTCAGCGCGTCGTCGCAACGCAGCGCCTGCCCCTGGGCGACGCACAGGCCCGACAGGCTGCTGCTGCGCTTGAGCCTCAAGCCCAGGCTGCCCTCGGCCATGCCGGTGGCTGCGCGATAGACCATGTCTTCGCCCTCAATCATTTCGACCACGGCGCCGTCGGCCTCCACCAGGTCCAGGGTGCGCCTGGCCACCAGATCGAGCAGGCGGCTCAGATCGAGGTCAAGCCCCAGACTGGCCACTTCGGTCTGCATCGCGATGACCTCAAGCAGTTTTTCCCTGCTCGGCATCCGTCCCTCCTCGATGTCGCCTGCATGCGACGGCGCGCCCTTTGTGGCCCGAGCGCTGCGTTGTCTCCCGGATCAACAGTGTCTCACGCAGGCAGAAATGATGTCGCCTCTGAAATGGACGCCATCTATGCGTGTTTTCGACGCCTTCGCGGGCTTGCGCCGCGCTCGGGCCGAGGCCTGCCGGGGTGTGGACTAGAGTCCGGCGCATGGACACCCACTTCCTCGCGCCGCTGTTCACGCCCCGTTCGGTCGTGGTGTTCGCCGGCCCGCCGGACGAGCCCGCGCGCCAGACCCGCCAGGCCCGCGTGCTGCGCGCCGCGCTGCAGGCCGCGCCGGGCGCCAGTCCGCCGCAGTTCCTGCACGGCGAGACGACCGGCACGCTGGGCGAGCTGGCGCGCTCGCGGGCCGACCTGGCCGTCATCGCGCTGCCGGCCGACGAGATCGCCGCGGCGCTGGAGGTGGCCTGCCGCATCGCCTGCCGCTCGGCGCTGATCGTCAGCGACGGCATCGAGCCCGAGCAGGCCGCCCAGCTCAAGCGCATCGCGCGCCGCGAGGGCGTGCACCTGCTCGGCCCCAACTGCCTGGGCTTCCAGCGCCCGCACCTGAACCTGAACGCGAGCGCAGCCGGCCCGCTGGCCGCCGAGGGCTCGCTGGCGCTGGTGTCGCAGTCGGGCGCGCTGACCTCGGCCATGCTGGACTGGGCACAGCAGAACCACGTCGGCTTCAGCCAGGTCGTGTCGCTGGGCCCCAACGCGGCCGTGGACCTGGCCCAGGTGCTGGACTTCCTGGCCACCGACACGCGCACGCAGAGCATCGTCGTCTACCTGGAGGGCATCTCCAGCGCCCGCCGCTTCATGAGCGCGCTGCGCTCGGCCGCGCATGCCAAGCCGGTCGTCGTGCTGAAGGCCGGCCGGCGCAGCGCCGGCAACGAGGCGGCCCTGACGCACAGCCGCGCCATCGTCGGCAGCGACGACGTCTTCGACGCCGCGCTGCGCCGTGCCGGTGCGGTGCGGGTGCGCAGCTTCGTCGAGCTGTTCTCGGCCGCCAAATGCCTGGCCGCGCGCTACCGGCCGGTCGGCAAGCGCCTGGCCATCGTCACCAACGGCGGCGGCCCCGGCGTGCTGGCGGCGGACTGGGTCGGCGAGATCGGCCTGCAGCTGGGCAGGCTGTCGCCCGAGATCGCCCGCACGCTGGCGCCCCGGCTGCCCGGCCTGGCCTCGCTGGCCGACCTGATCGACCTGTCCGCCGCCGCGACGCCCGGGCACTTCCGCATCGCCATCGAGGCCGCCGCGCAAGACCCCGCCATCGACGGCCTGCTGGCCATCTACGCGCCGCAGATCGGCTCCGACGCGACCGAGACGGCCCGCGCCGTCGCCGCGGCCAAGGCCGCCACGGCCAAGCCGCTGCTGGGCTGCTGGATGGGCGACGCCTCGGTGCTGGAGGCGCGCCGCGTGTTGAACGAGGCGGCCATCGCGAACTTCCGCACACCGGAGGCGGCGGTCGGCGCCTTCGGCAATATCGCCAGCTTCTATGCCAACCAGCAGCTGCTGCTGCAGACGCCACCGCCGATGTCCAGCCTCGCGCAGCCCGACGTCGAGGCCGCGCGCCTGCTCATCGAGAGCGTGCTGGCCGAGCGCCGCCGCACGCTGACCGAGATGGAGAGCAAGGCCCTGCTCGCAGCCTTCCACATCCCCGTCACGCAGACCGTGCTGGCGCGCAGCGCCAACGAGGCCATGATGCTGGCGACCCAGCTCGGCTTCCCGGTCGCGCTGAAGATCGACTCGCCCGACATCGCCCACAAGAGCGATGTGCAGGGCGTGGCGCTGAACATCCAGAGCGGCGCCGCCGCGCGCGACACCTACAACGAGATGGTGGCCCGCGTGAAGCGGCTGCAGCCGCAGGCACGCATCAACGGCGTGACGGTGCAGAAGATGGCGCGTGCACACCACGGCCGGGGCGGTCAGGAGGTCTGCGTCGGCCTGGTGACGGACGAGGCCTTCGGGCCGACCATCGTCTTCGGCGCCGGCGGCACGATGATCGAGCTGATCGCCGACCGCGCGATGGAGCTGCCGCCGCTGAACCAGTTCCTCGCCCGCCGCCTGATCGAGCGCGCCCGCGTCGCCGAGGCGCTGACCGAGGGCCGCGCCGGCAGCCCGCCGGCCGACCTGGAGGCGCTGGAGCGCGTGCTGCAGCGCGTCAGCGAGATGGTCTGCGAGTTCCCGCAGCTGCGCGAGATGGACATCAACCCGCTGATCGTCGACGAGCACGGCGCCGTCGCCGTGGACGCGCGCGTCGTGCTGCAGCCGGGCCAGCAGGCCGGCAGCCCCCGCGCCTTCGACTACCCCCACCTGGCCATCCTGCCCTACCCGGCCCGCTTCGAGCAGGTCTGGCCGCTGGCCGGCGGCGGCGAGGTGACGGTGCGGCCGGTGCGCCCCGACGACGCGCAGATGCTGCAGGAGCTGGTGCGCGGCCTCAAGCCGGAGAGCCGCTACTTCCGCTTCGCCAGCGCGATCAAGGAGCTGCCGCCGGGGCTGCTGGCGCGGCTGACGCTGATCGACTACGACCGCGAGATGGCGCTGGTGGCCGTCTGCTGCGAACGCAGCGCGCGCGACGACGGCGGCTTCGACGAGCGCGAGCGCATCGTCGGCGTGTCGCGCATCATCAACAACCCCGACCAGACCAGCTGCGAGTTCAGCCTGCTGGTGGCCGACGACTTCGGCGGCAAGGGCCTGGGCTCGCGGCTGATGGAAGGCATCACCGACGCCGCGCGCGAGAAGGGCCTGACGGACATCGAGGGCCTGGTGCTGAGCAACAACAGCGACATGCTCAAGCTGATGCGCGGCCTGGGCTTCTCGGTCAAGCCGCACCCGGAGGAGCCGGACTTCCGGCTCGTGAGCCGGTCACTGCAGGGCTGAGGAAAAACGCCCCTCGCCCAGCCTCGCCCCCGCTGAACGCGGGCGAGCCTGGTCGGTCCCCCGCGGGCACGGCGATGCTTGCGGCATCGAGCCGCAAGCACATCGCCATGACGGGCCGGCTTGGGGACTGGAGTCGGACACAGGCAGTCCCTGCGGACTGCCTGCGCCTACGAAAGGCCATGGGCCTCTGGCCCAGGGCAGGCCCGGCGCTCGGCCCGAAGGGTTCAGCCCAATCGAGCCAGACGCTCCGTCAGCAGCGCGAAGAAGCCGTCGGCGTCCGCGTGGCGCAGCACCTGGGCGTTGGCGGCCAGGCCGGTGACGCCCCACCAGTCGATGACGCTCATGCCGCGCGTCAGCTCGCTCCGCGTCTCGATGCGCACATTGCAGTCGCGGCTCTGGAACAGCGCGGGCCGCAGCAGGAAGGCGATCACGCAGGGGTCGTGCAGCGGGCCGCCGTCCTGGCCGTATTTCTCCTCGTCGTAGCGCTCGAAGAACTCCATCCAGGCCGCGGCGACGCTGCCGGCGCGGTTGCCGAGCGCGCGGATGGCGGCGATGCGCGCCGCCGTCGTCAGCACCTCGTGGGTGACGTCCAGCGGCGCCATCGTGATGGGCACGCCGCTCGTGAACACCTCGTGCGCGGCCTGCGGGTCGACGTAGAAATTGAACTCGGCCGCCGGCGTCACATTGCCGCCCTCGAAGAAGCCGCCGCCCATCAGCACGATGCGGCGGATGCGCGGCGCGATGTCGGGGGCCTGGCGCAGCGCTAGCGCGATATTGGTGAGGGGCCCGAGCGGGCACAGCGTCACGCTGCCGGCCTCGCGCTCGCGCAGCGTCTGCACGATGAAGTCGACCGCGTGACGGCCGTCCAGCGCCAGTGTGGGCTCGGGCAGGTCGACGCCGTTCAGGCCGGTGTCGCCATGCACATGCTCGGCCGTGACCAGGGGCACGTCCAGCGGCCGGTCGGCGCCGGCGCAGATGGGCACGTCGCGGCGGCCGGCCAGCTCCAGCACCTTGCGCGCGTTCAGCGTCGTCAGCGCCAGCGGCACATTGCCGGCCACGGTGGTCACGCCGAGCAGCTCCAGTTCGGGGCTGGCCGCGGCCAGCAGCAGCGCGATGGCGTCGTCCTGACCCGGGTCGGTGTCGATGATGATGGGCTGGCGGGTCATGGCGTGTCCGGGGCGATGTCGAGGTCGATGGCGCCGAAGAGGCTGGCGCCCTCGGCGGCCTTGAGGTCCAGGTGCAGGCTGTCGCCGGCGGCCAGCGCGAGGTCCAGCGCGCCGAGGGCGATGCCGGCGACCTGGCCGGACCGCAACGGGCGCAGTCGCGCCAGCCGGGCCAGCGCGGCGCCGGGCTTGGCGTCCACGTCGCGCGGCTCCTGCCGGCTGCCGTTGTGCAGGCGGTGCAGCCGGGCCTGCAGCCGGCCGGCGCTCCAGCCCGCGCCCAGTTCATCGGGCGTGACGGCCAGCGGCGCGAGCTGGGTGGCGATCAACTCGTCGTCGACGCGCCAGTCGATGGCCAGCGTCAGCAGGCGCAGCGCATCCAGCGCGGCGGCCGGGTCGCTGGCGGCGGCCAGGTCGCCCGCGATGGCCGCCAGCGCGGGCCGGCCCTCGGCCGGTGCGCGCAGCGGCTGCTGCGGCGCCGAGAAATTGCCGGCGTCGCGCTGCACGCCGCCGTCGGCGTCGACGACGGCCCAGCCGCAGCCGCGCGGCAGCGGCGCCACGCATTTCGCGGGCTCGAAGGGGAAGGCATGGCGCAGCTTGCCGTGGTTGAGCTGCACGGCCAGGTCTTCGAGCTGGGGCGCGACGAAGCCCCAGTCGTCGAGGACCTGCTGCAGGCGCGTGGCGATGCCGTTGGCGTAATGGGCCTGGGTCAGGTCGCGCGACACGACGACGAGGTGGCCGTCGCGCGAGCCGTCGGCGTAGCTGGCGAGTTTCATGAGCGGGAATCCGGGGAGATGGCAGCATTGTGCGATGCGCGCTCATCTCCTCCCGCCCCGCGCCGCCCTGCTCGCGCTGGCGGCCAGCCTGTTCGCGCACGCGGCGCTGCTGGGCGGCGAGCGGGCGCGCGAGGACGCCGCCCGGCCGGCGCGGGCCGTCAGCATCGCGCTGCTGCCGCCGCCCGTGCTGCCGGTCGCCCTGCCCGAGCCCGCGGCGCCAACCCCGCCCGCGGCCCAGCCCCGTGCCGCCCGCCCCGGCAAGCAGCCGCCCGCCCCCGCCGTGGAGGCGCCCGCCGCCGTACCGGACGCACCGCTGCTGCGCCTGGCCGGCCCGGCGGCCTGGCATTACCGGCTGCGCCAGGCCGGCCAGGACGGCGAGGCCGTGCTGGACTGGCGCCCCGAGGCCGACGGCCGCTACAGCCTGCGCCTGACGCGCCGCATCGGCGAACGCACCCTGCCCGCCTGGGAAAGCCTGGGCCGCATCGGCGCCGGCGGCCTGGCGCCCGAGCGCTTCGCGCTGCAGCGCGGCGGCCAGGACCGCCAGGCCGTCAATTTCGACACCGAAGGCCGGCGCATCAGCTTCTCGGCCAGCCCGGCGCAGTTGGAGCTGCCCGAGGGCGCCCAGGACCGGCTCTCCTGGTGGCTGCAGCTCGCGGCCCTGGTGCAGGCCGCGCCGGCACCGGGCGGGCGCTGGCGCGTCTGGGTGGCCAGCCCGCGCGGCGAGCTGCGCGAATGGGTGTTCGAGGCCGTGGACGCCGCGCCCGACGACGCCGGCACGCTGCACCTGCGCCGCCAGACGCTGGGGCCGCACGACCCGGGCATCGAGCTGTGGCTGGACCCGGCGCGCTCCTACTGGCCCGTACGGCTGCGCCAGGGCGATCCGGAAGCGCGGGGTTACGAAATCCGTTTGGACGCTGTGAACTCCTGACGCTTCTCGTGCGTTGGAGGCCTGGGGGATGGCCCGAACTGCCGGGCCTTCTGCCAGTATCTCCACCGACAGGGCTTGAAAACCGGGTCGCCAACCGCAGCTGAAGCCACGAGGAGCACTCCATGCACATGCTTTACAACTCCGACAGCTTCATCGTCGTCCAGTTCGACGTGCCGCCGGCCGAGCCGCAGGCGGTGGCCGCCGGGCCGCAGCTGAACCGCGGCGGCTTCGAGATCGTCGACAAGTTCGCCCGCAAGGAAATCTTCATCGAGGGCGCGCTGGCCGAGTCCTTCCAGCAGGGCGTGCAGGCGCTGATCGAGGACGGCGAGCCGTCGGAGGACGACCTCGACGCCTTCATCGAGCGCTATGCGGTGATGGGCCAGCAGCCCGTCGTGATGCACTGAACACTTGGGGATCGATCCTGCATTGATCTGCCGCCAAGCCTGATACAAGATGGGTTCGCGCCGGCCGCCGCGGCCGCGCAAGGAGCCCATCGACCATGGTGAAGCGAGCTGCCGTTGAGACAGCCCCCCGGGGACCGGGACGCGTGCTGCCTTCGCCCGGCCTGGACAGCGCCCCGGTGCTGGACCGCATGTGCTCGCAGTTCGTGCTGACGCTGACCGTCAAGCACGCCGGCCGCTTCAACCTGCGGCGCGATTTCAACGGCCTGCTGTCCTTCACCGGCCGCCACCTCGTCTGGCCCACCCGCGTGCTGCAGAGGCTGCGCGGCTATCTGACCCAGCGCTGCGCCGGCAACGAACTGTGGCGCGGCCACGAGGCACTGGGCGACGAGGCCTTCCTCGAACGCTTCGGCCAGTGGAGCGGCCCCTTCTCGGAAGGCACGCTGTTCTTCTACCTCGACGAATACGTCAAGGACGCGCCCAAGGACATGCTGGCCCTGCTCGCCACCACCTGCGAGCACCTGGACCGCCAGCTCAGGCGCGAATCGACGCTGGTCGAGAAGAACATCGACGCGCTGGGCCAGCTGCTGCAGCTGAACCCGGCCGAACGGGCCATCCTGCTCTACGGCACGCTGGCGCGCTACCAGCGCGAGCTGCGGGGCGCCCTCGTCGAGTTCAAGGTCAACACCGCGCAGGAGGCCTTCGCGGCGATCGCGGCCGTGGCCGGCGTGGACGAGCGCGAGGTGGCCGAGGCCTTGCGCGCCGGCTCGCGGCTGGAGCGCATCGGCATGGTCGAGAACCTGATCTCCGAGCACAACATCACCGACCTGGCCGACCTGATGAAGGTCAGCGACCAGCTGCCGCCGGTGCTGATGCGCGAATACCAGGGCCCGCACGACCTGATGGCCGTGTTCACGCGGCCGGCCGCGGCCAGTACGCTCGCACCCGGCGACTTCCAGTTCGTCGTCGAAGACCTGGAGCTGCTGCAGGGCCTGCTGCGCCAGGCCGTCGCGACGCATGCGACCGGCGTCAACGTGCTGCTCTACGGCCCGCCGGGCACGGGCAAGACCGAGCTCGCCAAGGTGGCCGCCGCCGCCGCGGGGCTGGACCTGTACGAGGTCGAATACGCCGACCGCGACGGCAACTCGCTGTCGGGCCGCGACCGCTACCGCTCGCTGCAGATCAGCCAGGTCTTCCTGAAGGCCAGCGCCAACGTGGCCCTGCTGTTCGACGAGGTCGAGGACGTGTTCCCGCCGCTGTCCAGCGACACGGCCTCGCTGCTGAACCGGCTGGACGCCAGCGCCGAGGGCGGTATCGGCAACTCGGTCAGCGGCAAGGCCTGGGTCAACCAGATCCTGGAAACCAACCCGGTGCCCGTAATCTGGGTCACCAACCGCATCGAGCAGATCGACCCGGCCTTCCGCCGCCGCTTCCAGTACCACCTGGAGCTGAAGTCGCCGCCGCCGGGCGCGCGCCGTGGGCTCGTGGCCAAGGCACTGGGCGACGTGGCGGTCAGCGAGGGCTTTGTCGCCAAGCTGGCCGAGCGGCCGGGCCTGACGCCGGCGCAGATCCGCACCGCGGTGCGCTTCGCGCAGCTGGCCGGCGCCGCCGGCGATGCCGAGAAGCTCATCGAGCGCCAGCTGCTCAATGCCGACAAGGCCCTGGGCCGCGACGACGGCGCCAGCTTCGTGCGGCCCTGCGTGACCCGCTACGCGCTGGAGCTGCTGAACTGCGAGAGCCGCTTCGAGATCCCGCGCATCGTCGAGGCGCTGCGGCGCAAGGGCAGCGGCCAGCTCTGCTTCTACGGCCCGCCCGGCAGCGGCAAGACCGCGCTGGCCGAACACATCGCCCAGGCCCTGGGCCGGCCGCTGATGGTGCGCCGCGCCAGCGACATCGCCAGCAAGTTCGTCGGCGAGACCGAGCAGAACATGGCGCGCATGTTCGAGACGGCGCAGACCGAGGGCGCCGTGCTGCTGCTGGACGAGGCCGACAGTTTTTTGCGCAGCCGCAGGCATGCCGAGCGCAACTACGAGGTCAGTGAGGTCAACGAGATGCTGGCCGGCATGGAGCGCTTCGCCGGCCTGTTCATCTGCACGACCAATCTGTTCGACGACCTGGACGAAGCCGCGCTGCGGCGCTTCGCGTTCAAGATCCGCTTCAAGGCGCTGAGGCCCGAGCAGCGCGCCGCCATGTTCGAGCGCGAGGCCGGCGCGGCGCCCACCGACGAGCAGCGCTCAAGGCTGGCCGCGATGGACTGCCTGACGCATGGCGACTTCGCGGCCGTGCGCCACCAGGTCGAGATCCTCGGCGAGGCCTTCACGCCGGACGAGTTCCTGGCGCAGCTGGAGGCGGAGCATCGGGCCAAGCCCGAGGTGCGCGAGCGCCGCGGCATCGGGTTCAGGGCGGGCTGAACTCAGCCGTCGACGGGGTGCTCAGGTGTATCCAGCACCAGCTGAAAAAAGCCCAAGTCCAGCCAGCGGCCGAACTTGAAGCCGGCCTGCATGATCGTCCCCGAGTGGGTGAAGCCCAGCTTCTCATGCAGCGCGATGCTGCCCCGGTTGGTCATGTCGATGCCGCCGACCATCACATGCACCTGCCGCTGTCGCGCCGCCGCGATGAGGCGCTGCATCAGCAGCAGGCCCAGGCCCTTGCCGCGATGGTCCTTGTGCACATAGACCGAATGCTCGACCGAGTATTTGTAGGCCGGCCACGCGCGGAAGCTGCCGTAGCTCGCGAAGCCGAGCAGCGCGCCCTGCGCGTCGACCGCCCCGATGACCGGGAAGCCGTTGGCCTGCTTGGTCCTGAACCAGCCGTCCATGGACTCGCGCGGGCGCGGCTGGTAGTCGTACAGCGCGGTCGAGTTGACGATGGCCTCGTTGAAGATGTCGAGGATGGCGTCGGCATGCGCATCCGGCGTGCAGGCGATGAATTCCATGCGGTCCTCCGGGATCAAAGGTGACGGAAGTAGTAGCTGGTCGAGCAGGGTTCGCCGTCGGGCATCAGCGCGTAGTTCGGGATGTCGCCGGCGCGCCGCCAGCCCGTGCGCTCGTAGAGCCGCGACGCATCGCTGCCGCTGACGGTGTCCAGCACCAGCGTCGTCCTGCCGAGTGCGCGCGCCTTGGCCTCCAGCGCGCGCAGCAGCCGCTCGGCCACGCCGCGGCGGCGCGCCCGGCGGTGGACCAGCATCTTGCTGACGTCCGCCCGGTGCGGCTGGTTGTCGGGCAGGTCGGTCACGAGGGACAGCGTGCCGCAGATGCGGCCGGCCTCGTCCTCGGCGACGAAGAGATGGCGCTCGCCGGCCGCGACGCCGGCCGCAACCTTGCGCCAGAAGGCCTGGGGCCGGCCTTGGGCCAGCGGCAGCATGAAGCCGACCGAAGCGCCACCCTCGACGCAGTCGCGCAGCACCTCGGCCAGCTCGTCCACGCGCGCCAGCGCTTCGGCGCCATCGAGTTCGCGGATCGTGCTCATGGCTTGCCGGCTCCGGTGAGGGCCACGAGGTAGCGGGCCGGCCGCGTTCCAGGATTGTGGAAACGGATGGGCGCATCCAGCCGCATGGCCAGGCAGTCGCCGGGGTGCAGTTGCCAGAGGTCCTGGCCGTGGCCGATCTCCATGACGCCGTCGATCATCCAGACGAGCTGCTGGATTTCGCCGTCGCGCGCAGCGGATTCGAAGGCCACCCGCTGGCCCGGCGGAAAGATCACGTCGACCAGTTGCAGCGGCGAAGCCCCCGCAGGCGAAACATTGCGGCGGCGGTAGCCCGAGCCCGGGTCGTCCCAGACCGGCTGGTCGGCCACGCGGGCCAGCGGCGAGGGCGCCGCCGCCGGTGCGGGACCGGCCTCGAACATCGACGCGACGCTGACGCCGAGGGCGCTGGACAGCTTGTCCAGCACGACGGCCGTCGGGCTGCTCCGGCCGCGCTCGATCAGCGAGATGTTGGAGCGGCTGACGCCGCTCTTCTGCGCCAGCGCGTCCAGGGACAGGCCGGCGGCGGTGCGCAGCTCATGCAGGCGGCGGCCGATGCGTTGGGTCAGGTCCATGCATCCAGTTTACTGAAATTCCAGTTTGCTGGATATTCCATCCATCATAATGGAATTGCACGTTCTACTGCGCGCCGCCAGGCAGGGTCGGGCCAGCGCCGGTCCAGGCGCCAGGCGGCATGGGTGAGCTTGATGACGTGGACGTCGTCGTGCTCGCAGGCAGCCGCGATCAGCGCGGGCCAGGGGCAGCTGGGCGAATGATCCAGCGTCAACGCTGGCGCGGCGCCGCTGGCAAGCAGGCCGGCCGCGGCGGCGACGCTGAAGCCACGCGCCAGATCGTGCGTCGGCCACCAGGGCTCCAGCACGCTCATCGCGTGGCAGGCCGTCAGCAAATGCAGCACGGTGAAGTTGCCGGTCGCGGCATAGGTGCGCGCGGCCAGCAGCGCAAGGTCGCGCAGGGTGTCGGGCCTGTGGAGCAGGCGACCGGCCACAGCGGCGAAGTCAGGCGAGGTGCCCCAGGCTCGCATGCGGTCGGCGATGAAGCTGCCGGCGGGATAGTCCGGGCGCGGCAGCTGCCGCAGGGCCTGGAGCCAGTCGGCCAATGCCAGCGGCGGGCCGTCGTGCGTCGTCGGCAGCGGCAGGTGGTGCGCGGCCCAGTGCGCCAGGCCGGCGGCCAGCTCGCCTTCGTGGCCGGCCAGCACGGCATGGCCGGTGCGGATCAGGCCATGGAAGGCGATGGCCCCGGCACCGTCAAGCAACACCGGCAGTGCTTCCCGTAGCGTGACCGCCGAGCCGACCGCCTCGATGCGAGCAGCGAAATGAGCGTGCCACGCGACCTCGCTGTCCGGCCGGCCCAGGTCACGCTCGAAGCCGACGCTGGCCGGACGCGCCGAGACGCGTGGTTCCAGCTGGGTCTCATAGGCCTCGCTCCAGGCCTGCAACCGCTCGACAGAAGCCCCCAGCTCCAGCAACGCCTGCTGGGCCATGGGCAAGTGGTTGCTCAGGCGGCCCCGGTAGGTGGGCGACAGCGCCGCGCCGGCGTCGAGCAGGTGGTGCAGTTGGGCGAGCGTGGCGGGAGCGGGCGTGGCGGTCTTCATCGGCATGGCAATGCGTCTCGGCTGTGGGAACATGGTGCCATGCTCGAAGTTCAAGTGGACTTGAAGTCAAGCGCCGCCCCACTGACCATCGGCCAGCTGGCGCGGCGCGCCGGCGTCGCGACGAGCGCGCTGCGCTTCTACGAGGCCGAGGGCCTGATCGCCGGCAGCCGCAGCGCCGGCGGGCATCGCCAGTACCCGCGCCATGCGCTGCGCCGCGTCGCCTTCATCCGCGCGGCGCAGGCGGTGGGGCTGACGCTGCCGCAGATCCGGGCGGCCCTGGCGACACTGCCCGACGGCCGCACGCCCACCAAGGCGGACTGGGCGCGGCTGTCGGCCAGCTGGGCGCCACTGCTGGATGCGCGCATCGCGGCCCTGCAGCAGCTGCGCGAGCGGCTGACGGGCTGCATCGGCTGCGGCTGCCTGTCGCTGAAGGCCTGCTCCCTCTACAACCCGCAGGACCGGGTCGCCGGGCAGGGCGCCGGCGCCAGGCTTCTGCGCATCGAAACGCCGTCTTGACCCATCACAACGGCGGCCATCCACTTCCCGGCGAAAATCCCCCGGGTTAACCCGCCACTTTGATCGCCATGAGTGCCTTTCACGAAGAAACCGTCCTGACCGTCCACCACTGGACCGACCGCCTGTTCAGCTTCACGACGACGCGCGACCAGGCGCTGCGCTTCTCCAACGGCCACTTCACGATGATCGGCCTCAAGGGCGACAACGGCAAACCACTGCTGCGCGCCTACAGCATCGTCAGCGCCAACTACGAGGAGAACCTGGAGTTCCTCAGCATCAAGGTGCCGGACGGCCCGCTGACCTCCAAGCTGCAGCACATCAAGCCGGGCGACAAGATCATCGTCGGCCGCAAGCCCACGGGCACGCTGCTGATCGACTACCTGCTGCCGGGCAAGAACCTCTATCTGCTGGGCAGCGGCACTGGCCTGGCGCCCTTCATCAGCGTCGTGCGCGACCCCGAGACCTACGAGCGCTTCGAGAAGGTCGTCATCGTGCACGGCGTGCGCGAGGTGGCCGAGCTGGCCTACCACGACCACCTCACCGTCGACCTGCACCAGCACGAGTTCCTCGGCGAGTTCGCCAGCGAGCAACTGCTGTACTACCCCACCGTCACGCGCGAGCCCTACAAGAACATGGGCCGCATCACCGACCTGATCCAGACCGGCAAGCTGCAGGCCGACCTGGGCCTGCCGCCGCTGGACCCCGAGAACGACCGCATCATGCTGTGCGGCAGCCCCGCGCTGCTGAAGGACATGCAGGAGATGCTGGAGATCCGCGGCTTCAAGGAAGGCAGCACGACGACGCCGGGCGACTACGTCATCGAGCGCGCCTTCGTCGAAAAATAAGCGCCCCTCGCCCGGTCTTGCCGCGCTGAACGCGGGCAAGCCCAGTCGGCCCCCCAAGGGGACGGCGATGCTCGCGGCATTGAGCCGCGAGCACATCGCCCGGCGGGCCGGCTTGGGGCGGCCCGGCGCTCGGCCCGGAAGGCGCGGCCTGGTTTCGTTCAGCCCGCCGGCAGAACCCCGCCCTGTGGCCCGCGCGCATAGCGCCGCGCGACCGACGCGCAGACCATCAGCTGCAGCTGGTGGAAGACCATCAGCGGCAGCACCAGCAGGCCCACGGCCTGGCCGGCGAACAGGATCTGGGCCATGGGCACGCCGCTGGCCAGGGTCTTCTTGGAGCCGCAGAAGACGATGGCGATCTCGTCCTCGCGCGAGAAGCCCAGGGCCCGGCTCAGCACCGTCAGCAGCGGCATGACGATGGCGAGCAGCAACGCGCAGATCGCCAGCAGCGCCGCCAGCGTGGCCGGCGGCAGATGGCGGTAGAGGCCCTCCACGGTGGCCGCGCTGAAGGCGCCATAGACCACCAGCAGGATGGTGCCCTGGTCGCTCGCGCGCACCCAGGCCTTGTGCGCCGCGACCCAGGGGGCGGTCCAGCGCTGCAGGGCCTGGCCGGCGATGAAGGGCAGCAGCAGCGTGCCGACAATGCCCTCGAAGCTGTGCCAGGACAGCTGCACGGCGCCCGCGCCGGCCGACGCGCCGACCCAGTTCGCCATCGCCGCCATCAGCAGCGGCGTCAACGCCATGCCGAGGATGTTGGACGTGGACGCGCTGCACATGGCCGCGGCCACGTTGCCGCGCGCCAGCGACGTGAAGGCGATGGACGACTGCACCGTGGACGGCAGCGCGCAGATGAAGAGCACGCCCAGGTAGAGCGTCGGGCCGACCCAGGGTTCCAGCCAGGGCCGCAGCAGCAGGCCCAGCACCGGGAACAGCAGGAAGGTGGCCGCGAACACCAGCGCATGCAGCCGCCAATGCAGCAGGCCCTGCCAGACGGCGCGGCGCGACAGCTTGCTGCCGTGCAGGAAGAACAGCAGCGCCACGGCGGCCTGGGCCAGCCCGTCCAGCACGGCGACGCCGCGGCCCTGCACCGGCAGCAGCGTGGCCAGCGCGACGGTGGCGAGCAGCATCAGGACGAGGTTGTCGGGCAGCCAGGCAGGACGTTTCATGGCCGGCATTGAACCGGAGCGGGCGCCGCTTGAGAAATGGATTAATCGGATGATTTAATCCAAGAACTCAATAGATCGACCGAGTCATGCCCTCCCCCCACGTCACGCTGCGCCAGTTGCGCGTGCTGCTCGCCGTGGCCGAGCACGGCGGCTTCGGCCGTGCGGGCGGCGACATCGGGCTGTCGCAGCCCGCCGTCAGCCAGGCCATCCGCGGCCTGGAGGCGGCGCTGGGCCTGAAGCTGCTGGACCGCACGACGCGCGAGGTGCTGCTGACCGCCGCCGGCCAGGCCCTCGTCGGCCCGTTGCGCCGCCTGCTGGGCGAGCTGGACGGCGTGCTGGACGAGGCCCGCGGCTCCGGCGCGGCGGCGCGCGGCATCGTGCACGTCGCCAGCGCGCCGACGATCTCGGGCGGGCTGATGCCCCAGGTGCTGGCCGCCGCGCGGCTGCGCTACCCGGACATCCAGGTCCGCCTGAGCGACCAGGCCCAGCAGCTCGCCATCGAGGGCGTGCACGAGGGCGCGGTGGACTTCGCCGTGCTCGTCGGCATGGAGGACGAAGACCCGCTGATCGAGCAACAGGCCCTGTTCGACGAGCGCTTTGTGCTCGTCTGCCCGGCCGGGCATGCGCTGGCCGGCCGCAAGCTGCTGAAGCTCGCGGACCTGGCCGGCTGGCCGCTGGTGCTGCTGGACCACAGTTCGGGCAGCCGCCCGCTGATCGACCGCGCGTTTGCGCGCACCGGCGTTGTGGCGCAGGTGGCCATCGACGTGGGCCATCCGGCCACCGCCTTCCGCATGGTGCAGGCCGGGCTGGGGGTGTCGGTGCTGCCGGCGCTGTCGCTGCCACTGCCGGACGCCCGCGCGCTGCGCGCCGTGCCGCTGGAGGCGGCGCTGGGCCGCCAGGTCGTGCTGGCCCGGCGTCGCCAGCGTTCGCTGTCCCCGGCCGCGCAGCGACTGTGGGACTTGATTGCCAGTCTGGCGGCTACATCCCTTTGAAGAGGTGGGTGTAGCTGCGGCTGACTTCCAGCTTCTCGCCCAGGCCCTTCACGCCGACGAGCTGGCGGCCGCGGAAGTCGCGCGTGATGCCGTCGATGGCGCGCGCGTTGACCAGGGTCGAGCGGTGGATCTGCCAGAACAGCTGCGGGTCCAGCTCGTCCACCAGCTCCTTGATGGGCTTGCGGATCAGCGCTTCGAGCCGGGCGGTCTGCACGCGGGTGTACTTCTCGTCGCTGATGAAGAAGAGCACGTCCTCGACCGGGATCATCTGGATGGCCTGGCCGACCGTGGCCTGGATCCACTGCAGGTATTGCGGCTTGGCCGAAGGGTTCATCTGCGATGACAGCTTGTGCAGCAGCTGCTGCAGCGGCACGGGCCCGGTGTCGGCGCTCTCCGCGCCCTCGCGCTGGGCCAGGCGCTTCTTGATGCGGGCCACGGTGAGCTGCAGGCGCTCGCGTTCGGCGGGCTTCAGCACATAGTCGGCCACGCCCTGCTCGAAGGCCTCGACGGCGTACTGGTCGTAGGCCGTGATGAAGACGATCTCGGGCACCAGCCAGTCGTCGTCCTCGGGCAGCTGCGCGATCTGGCGGGCGGCGTCCACGCCGGTCAGGCCGGGCATGCGGATGTCGAGGAAGACGAGGTTGGGCTTGTGGGCCTTCGTCAGCTCGACGGCCTCGAGGCCGTTCTTGGCCTCGGCCACGATCTCGAGCTCCGGCCAGACCTCGGTGAGGCGGCTGCGCAGCTGCTCGCGCATCAGTCGTTCGTCGTCGGCCAGGACGGCCCGGATCGGTGGGTTTGTCATGGCCGGCGATGCTAGTTCAGACGGCGCCCGGTTTGGCGTTCACCGCGCGGTGGCGGTTGCGCAGCACGACGAAGAGCAGCAGGCCGAGCAGTATCAGCGGCGAGCCCAGCACGGCGCCGACGCCGAGCAGCGCGGCCAGGCCCAGCCCGAACACGCCGGCCAGCATCAGCAGCGGCAGCGCCAGCCCGAGCAGCAGGGCCAGCGGCACGACGATGCAGCAGACGACGCCGGCGACGAAGAGGCCGATGCCGGCGCCCAGCCAGTCGCCGAAGTCGCCGCTGCCCAGCGACAGTTCCTCGTCGTTCATCACGATGTGCAGGTCCGGGCCGTGGTGGTGCAGCAGCGCGAAGCCGCCGAACATCGCGGCCAGCACCATCAAGGCGGTAGCGATGAACAGGATCTTGAACAGGGTCTTCATGCTGCGGCTCCTTCGTCGTTGCGGCTGCGGTAGGGCACGGTGATCGTGACCACGGTGCCCGAGGGTTGGTTCTCGGTGACGGTGACGCTGGCGCGGCTGCCATGCAGCAGCTGCAGGCGTTCGCGGATATTGGCCAGGCCCACGCCGGTGCCGGAGGTGGCGGCGCGGCCAAAGCCCAGGCCCGTGTCGGCGACCGTGACGGCCAGCTTGCCGTGCACGATCTCGGCCTTGACGCTCAGCCTGCCGCCCTCGGCCTTGGGCTCCAGGCCGTGCTTGATCGCGTTCTCGACCAGGCCCTGGATCATCATGGGCGGGAACTCGGCCGACATCAGGCCCTCGGGCACGTCGATCTCGGTCTGCAGCCGCTCTTCCATGCGCACCTTCAGGATCTCGAGGTAGGGGCGGATGACGGCCAGCTCGCGGCCCAGGTCGCGCAGGCCGCCGTTGGCATTGGCCTCGCGCATCGTCGGCATGGAGGCGCGCAGCAGCGCGATCAGGTTGCGCTGCATCTGGCTGGCGCGCGGCGGGTCGGTCTCGATCAGGTGGTCGATGCTGGCCAGCGTGTTGAACAGGAAGTGCGGCTCGACCTGGGCCTGCATCGCGGCCATGCGGGCCTCGACGACCTGGCGCTTCAGGCTCTCGGCCTCGGCCGTCTCGGCGGCCTGCGCGGCCTTGACCTCGGCCTGGATGCGGCCCTTGTACATGGCCTTGATGACGGCCGAGGCCAGGATCCACAGGATGGCGAAGTCGACCAGGGAGTCGCCCAGCTGCACGACGGTCACGCGGCGGCGGGTCGAGGACGTGGCCATCTCCTCCGCGGCGTCGTGCAGCGCCTGCTGGGCCACGGTGGCGGCGTCCTGCGCCTCCTTGACGGCCTCGGCCTCCTGCTTGAGCTGGTCGAGCTTGTCCTTGGCGGCCTCCAGCGCGGCGCGGATGTCTTCGGGCTTGGCGCTCTTGGGGAAGTCGATCGCGACGGTGGCGTTGTCGTCGGCCTCGTCCTGGCCGGCGGCGTCGCTGGCGGCCGGGCGCACCGGCTGGATGCGCACGCCGCGCTCGTCGACCTTGATCTCGTAGTGGACGCCCTTGTCGGCCTCCTTCTTCTTCTCGCTCTTCTCGACGGCCTTGCGCGCCTGGTCGGCGGCCTTCCTGGCCTCGGCTTCGAGCTTGGCCTGGCGGCGGCTGGCGCCGTGGTCATGCTCCTCGACGGTCTCGCTGATATGCCAGGTGAAGGGCGGCAGGTTCTTCAGCACGTTGACGCCGATCAGCAGGGCCAGCGCCAGCAGCACGAAGCGCTTCCAGCTGATGCCGACCAGCCAGCCGGCGTAGACATGGAAATAGCGCACCGCGGCGGCGGAGAAGCGCTGCCAGCGCTCGATCCAGAGCTTCTGCTGGGGGCTGGGGGTGAAGGGGGTGCTCATGGCCGTTTTTCGTCGTTGGAGCCACTGTACGCAGGCGATTCGGGCACAGTGGGGCCGAAGCGACACGCCGGCCGGTGCGCCGGACGAACTGCAGGGCCGCGCGACAGGCCGTGCGGCGCGGCGTGACACCCTTGTGGAAGCCCCGGCAATCGTTCACGGACGACTGCCGCGCAGCCTAAATCCGGCAGTTGAGCAGGCCCGAGGGCATGGCGAAGCGGCCGGCTGGCAAGGCGCGCCGACGAAGTGGGCTGCTGCCCACGAGGAGAAGCAACGCGGCCAGCAGGCCGAAGCGCCAGGCCAGCGGGCTTGCAGCGCTGTTCACCGAAGTGGTGAATGCCGCGCCAAGGCCAAGGGCTTGACCTGCCGAGACTTTCGATGAGCAGGAAGCGGTCAACTGCCGGATTTGGGCTTAGCAAAAAGCCCGCGCAAGGCGGGCTGGTGCAGGCGGGACGCAGCAGCGCTTACTGCTTGACGGCTTCGACCTGGATGACGATGCGGACGTTGTCCGGGATGCCGGGCACGCCGTAGCTGACGCCCCACTGGCTGCGCTGGATGGTGGTCTCGAAGTCGCCGCCGCAGACCTCGCGCTTGAGCATCGGGTTCTCGTAGCAGTTGAAGCTGGTCGCGGTCAGCGTGACCGGGTTGGCCTTGCCGCGCAGCGTCAGCTCGCCGGCCACGCTGGCCAGCTTGTCGCCGTTGAACGTGAACTTGTCGCCGACGAACTTGGCCGTCGGGAACTCGGCGGCGGCGAAGAAGTCCTTGCTCTTCAGGTGGCCGTCGAAGGGGCCGACGCCGCTGGAGATGGAGTTCATGTCGAGGGTGACTTCGACCTTGCCGGTCTTGGCGGCCTTGTCCAGCGTGATCGTGCCTTCCTTTTTGTCCCAGCGGCCGCGGTTGGTGCTGGTGCCGAAGTGCTTGGCCTCGAAGAACACGGTGGTGTGGCTCGGGTCGACCGCGTAGGTGGCGCTCTGGGCCTGAGCGGCGCCGACGGCGGCGAGCAGGGCGGTGAGCAGCAGGGCTTTCTTCATCGGGAGGGTCTCCAGGGGGTGGGTGGGATAGAAGTTGTTCTCAAAGGCCGCTGAAGGCCAGCTTGAACTTGACGGTCACGTCGTTGGCGACCATCGACGTGTCGGCCCATTCGCCGTCGCCGATCTTGAAGTCCAGACGCTTGATGGCCACGCTGCCGCTGGCGACGCCGGCCGCCAGCGTGATCGGCACGACGACGTCGCGCGAGGCGCCCTTGATCGTCAGCTTGCCGGCCACTTCGTATCTGCCGGGGCCGGCGGCCTTGATGGCGCTGGACACGAAGCTGGCCTTGCCGTTGCGCTTGGTGTCGAACCAGGGAGAGCCGGCCAGCTCCTTGTCGAAGCCCGGGTCGCCGAGGGACACGCTGCCGAGGTCCACCGTGAAGGCGATCCTGCCGGCCTCGGGCTTCCTGGCGTCGAAGTCGAGCTGGGCCTCGAACTTCCTGAACTTGCCGTCGACGGGCACGCCCATCTGCTTGAAGGTGAAGCTCAGGTCGCTCTTGTCGGGCTGCAGCGTGGCGGCCTGGGCGGCGATGGCGCCGGCGGCGAGCAGCAGGGCGGGGAGCAGGCGTTTCATGAAGGCATGTCCTTTCAGGCGCGGCCGGGCCACATGCGGGCGAGCAGGCCGTCTTGGTCGATGAAGTGGTGCTTCAGCGCGGCGCCGACATGGGCCAGCACCAGCGCGGCCAGGCCATAGGCGGCCAGCCCGTGCAGTTCCTTGAAGAGGTCGGCCAGCGCCTTGTCCTTGGGCACGAAGTCGGGCAGCGGCAGCACGCCGAACCAGACGACGGGGAAGCCCGCGGCCGAGCTGTAGGCCCAGCCCAGCAGCGGCACCGCGAAGAAGGCGAGGTAGAGCAGGCCGTGCATCGCATGCGCGGCGCTCGCCTGCCAGGCGGGCATGGGGAGGTCGGCCGGCGGGCGGTGCGTCAGGCGCCACAGCAGCCGCAGCGCGGACAGGGCCAGGATGCCGATGCCGGCCCATTTGTGCCAGTTGAAGAGCTTGAGCCGCAGCGGCGAGAACGGCAGGTCGGCCATGTACAGGCCCACGCCGAACGCGCAGACGATGGCCAGCGCGAGCAGCCAGTGCAGCACGATGGCGGTGGAGGTGTAGCGGGGGGCGGGGCTCATGGTGGCAGCAGTGTGCGGCCGGCAGCCCCCGGAGCGGTTCACCGGCCTTGTTGCCAATGTTCATCGATTTTGAATGTGCCTGCGACTGCGCGGCCAGCACACCGGTGCCGCTCGGTGCGAAGCGAGGGGGCCATTTCCGCACCCGGCGGCATCCAAACCGGTGACACTAGCGCTCAAGACGATTCAAGATGCAACCATGGCTCAGCCCCGGCCGCCGGCCGGCGGGGGCCGACAAGGGGGGTGAAGTGTCCGACGCGATGTCATCCAGCCGCAATCTGGGCGAGAGCTTCAATGAGTATTTCGAGCTGCTGCCGGCGCTCGACGAAGCCACCCGGAACGAGGTCTACCGCGTCCGCCACGAGGTCTATTGCCGCGACCTCGGCTGGGAGGCCCTGCGCGAAGACGGCATGGAGAAGGACGAGTTCGACGCCAGCGCCGTGCACTGCCTGCTGCGCCACCGCCACACCGGCGAGCCTGTGGGCTGCACGCGGCTGATCATGGCCGACGAAGCCCACCCGGAGGCGCTGCTGCCGGTCGAGGCGAGCTGCGCCGAGGTGCTGGACCGCCGCATCATCGACCCGGCCAGGCTGCCGCGCCGGACCGTGGCCGAGGTGTCGCGCCTGGCCGTCATGCGCAACTTCCGCCAGCGCAAGGGCGAGTCGCAATCGGCGTCGTCGATGAGCGACAACGACTTCGAGCCGCGCGGCCAGCAGGCGCGCTTTCCCTACATCCCGGTCAGCCTGTACTTCGGTGCGGCCGCGATCGCGCGCCGGCTCGGCCGCGAGCATGTGCTGGTGCTCACCGAGCCGCGGCTGGCCGCGCACTTCGCGCGGCTGGGCGTGCACATCCAGACCATCGGCGGCAGCATCGAACACCGCGGCACGCGCGTGCCCTCGCTGTTCCTGACCAGCCAGTTCGCGCCCGGCCTGAGGCCGCTGATCCGCACGCTCTACGACGCGATCGAGCGCGACATCGACGCGCGCTTCGACGCCCACCAGGGCTGAAACTTCAACGTCTTCCGATCAGGAAGACGCCCCCCAGCACCAGCAGCGTGCCCAGCGCGATCCACGCGTTCATCGGCTCGCCGAGGATGAAGACGCTCATCAGCACCGTGCTCATCGGCCCCACCATGCCGACCTGGGCCGACAGCGGCGCGCCGATGCGCGCGATGGCCAGCATCACCAGCAGCACCGGCGCCACCGTGCAGGCCGTGGCGTTCAGCAGCGACAGCCACAGCACCGGCTCCGGCACCCGGGCCGCCGACAGCGGCCGCAGCAGCGCGAACTGCCCGATGCACAGCCCGCAGGCCACGCTGCTGGCCAGGCCCGTCAGCCGCAGCGCACCGAGGCGCTGCACGACGCGGCCGCTCAGCGCCAGGTAGACCGCATAGCTGACCGCGCTGCCGAACACCAGCGCCGCGCCGACGGCCGTGCCCGCGCCCTCGAAGTGCAACTCGTGCGCAAACACGGCCACGACGCCGGCATAGCTGACGAGCAGGGCCAGCACCTGCCGACGCTCGATGCGGTGGTGGAAGAACAGCACCGAGATCAGCAGCACCAGCGTGGGGTTCAGGTAGAGGATGAGGCGCTCCAGGCTGGCCGTGATGTAGGCCAGGCCGGCGAAGTCCAGGAAGCTGGCGAGGTAGTAGCCGGTGAAGCCCAGCACGACGATGTCGCGCCAGTCCCGCGCCCTGAGCTTCGGGCGGCCGCGCCCGGCCCACCAGGCCAGTGCCAGGAAGAAGGGCATCGCCAGCAGCATGCGCCACATCAGCAGCGTGACCGCATCGACGCCGCCGTGGCGGTAGGCCAGCTTGACGATGATGGCCTTGCCCGAGAAGCCGATGGCGCCCAGCGCCGCGAGCAGCAGGCCGGGCCACATGCGGGGGCGTTCTGGAAGGGAGGCGGGGTGCGTCATGCCTCGCCCATGATCGTTCAGAGCGCGGTGCGCCAGGCTTCCCACTTGGCGCGGGCGGCCTTCGCGTTTTTCCGCATGTGCCTGGCCGGGGCTTGTCGTTCAATCCGCGCCACAAGACCGGGGAGCTGGAGATGGGAGTGACCGACACCTTGCGCGCAGCGCTCGGCACGGCGGCGGGCCTGCTGCTGATGCTGCTGGGCAGCGGCTGCACGACGGCGCCCAGGGTGCTGGTCTCGCCGCCGCTGAGCTGCGACGCACCGGGCAGCAACTGCGTCGGCGACCTGATGCAGGCGCTGGAGGCCTGGAAGGAGGCCTATAACCGCCGCGACCCGCGGCAGCTCCAGCAGCTCTATGCGCCGGGCGCGCTGATCACCGACGACGAATACACGGCCGTGCCGCTGGACGGCGAGGGCGTGCCGCTGTTTTTCGACGAAATGTCGCAGCGGCCGACGGCGCGCATGCGCTGGATCATCGGCAACCTGCAGCTGTTCGGCGACACGGCGGTGCGCTCGGGCGAATGCGAATTCGAGGAGCAGTCCGACGGACAGGCGCGGACGCGGCCGGTGCGCTACAGCTTCGCCTATGAGCGCATCGGTGGCCGCTGGCTCATCGTGCTGCAGCACTTGACGCGGAGGCCTTGAAAGACAAAGCCCCGCAGTCCGGACTGCGGGGCTTTTGCCTCGCGCGGAGGATCAGACCTTGGCGATCAGCGCATCCCACTTGGCCCTGGCCGCCTTTTCGTGGCGGGCCTTCACATGGCCGTAGCCGCGGATGTCCTCCGGCACGCGGGCCAGCTCGACGGCTGCATCCAGCTTGTCGGCCGTCAGCCCGGCCAGCGCCTTGTCGACACCGGCACGGTAGTCGGCGATCCAGCGGCGCTCCATCTTGCGCTCCTCGGTGTGGCCGAAGATGTCGAAGGCCGTGCCGCGCAGGCCCTTCATCCGGGCCAAGGCCGCGAAGGCCGGGCGCACCCAGCCGCCGAAGGGCCGCTTGACGAGCTCGCCCTTGTCGTTGCGCTTGGCCAGCAGCGGCGGCGCGAGGTGGTGGACGAGCTTGTAGTCGCCCTCGAACATGCCGGCGATCTTGGCCGTGAAGGCCTTGTCGGTGTGCAGGCGGGCGACCTCGTACTCGTCCTTGTAGGCCATCAGCTTGAACAGATAGCGGGCGACCGCCTCGGTCAGCCTCGTGCCATTGCCCAGCTTGGTTTCGGCCGCACGCACCTTGTCGACGAAGGCCTGGTACTCGGCCGCGTAGGCGGCGTTCTGGTAGCCGGTCAGGAAGTCCACGCGCTTGGCAACCATCTCGTCGACGCCCTGGCGCTTGACGAGCTGGATGACGGCCTGGGCCGCGTACAGGGCCTGCACGGCCTTCAGGTCGTGGGCGCAGCGGCGGCCCCATTCGAAGGCGGCCTTGTTGTTGTCGATCTGCACGCCGTTGAGCTCGATGGCGCGCATCAGCGCGTCGTAGCTCAGCGGGATGCGGCCCTGCTGCCACGCATAGCCGAGCATCAGCGGGTTGGTGTAGAGCGAGTCGCCCAGCAGCTTGACGGCCACTTCCTCGGCGTCGAAGGCGCCCAGATGATCGCGGCCCACCGCATCGCCCACGGCCTTTTCGCAAGCCGCGCCAGGGAAGCTCCAGTTCGCGTCGTTCACCAGCGTGGCCGTCGGCGAGCCATGCGTGTTCAGCGCCACGAAGGTGCGGCCCTCGCGCATGACGGCCAGCGTGCTCTTGTTGGCGGCGACGATGGCATCGCAGGCGATGACGAGGTCGGCCTCGGCCGTGCCGACCTTGGTGCAGTAGATGGCCTCGGGCTGGTCGGCGATCTGGATGTGGCTCCAGGTCGCGCCGCCCTTCTGGGCCAAGCCCGCGGCGTCCTGAGTGATGACGCCCTTGCCTTCCAGATGGGCCGCCATGCCCAGTAGCTGGCCGATGGTGATGACGCCCGTGCCGCCCACGCCGGCGACGACGATGCCCCAGGCCTCGTCGGCGTTCGGGACGACCGGCATCGGCAGGCCCGGCAGCGCCGCGTCGAAGGGGCTCTTGCGCGCCTCCTTCCTGGGCTTCCTCAGCTCGCCGCCCTCGACGGTGACGAAGCTCGGGCAGAAGCCCTTCACGCAGGAGTAGTCCTTGTTGCAGGTGTTTTGGTTGATCTGGCGCTTGCGGCCGAAATCGGTCTCCACCGGCTCGATGGACAGGCAGTTGGACTGGATGGAGCAGTCGCCGCAGCCCTCGCAGACCAGCTCGTTGATGACGACGCGCTTGGCCGGGTCCACCAGCTTGCCGCGCTTGCGGCGGCGGCGCTTCTCGGTGGCGCAGGTCTGGTCGTAGATGATGACCGTCGTGCCTTCGATCTCGCGGAACTGGCGCTGGATGCTGTCCAGCTCGTCGCGGTGGTGCACGGTGACGCCGGGCGCCAGGGCCACGCCCTCGTACTTGGCCGGCTCGTCGGTGACGATGACCAGCTTCTTCACGCCTTCCGAGATCACGCTGTTCATGATCTGGATGACGGTGTGGCCCTCGGGGCGCTCGCCGACCGTCTGACCGCCGGTCATCGCAACCGCGTCGTTATAGAGGATCTTGTAGGTGATGTTGACACCCGCGGCGATGCTCTGGCGGATGGCCAGACTGCCGCTGTGGAAGTAGGTGCCGTCGCCGAGGTTGGAGAAGATGTGCTTCTCGTCCGTGAACGGCGCCTGGCCGACCCAGGGCACGCCTTCGCCGCCCATCTGCGTGAAGGTGGCCGTGTTGCGGCCGGGCATCCAGGTCACCATGTAGTGGCAGCCGATGCCGCCGACGGCGCGCGAACCCTCGGGCACGCGAGTGCTGGTGTTGTGCGGGCAGCCGGAGCAGAACCAGGGCGTGCGGTCGGCGCCGCCGGCGGTCTTCTCCTCGGCCTTGAGGGACGCCTCCTTGGCGTCGATGACGGCCAGGCGCGCATCCAGGCGGGCGCGGATGTCGCTGTCCACACCCAGCTTCTTCAGCCGCCTGGCGATGGCGCGGGCGATGATGGCCGGCGTCAGGTCGGCCTGCGGACGCAGCAGCCAGTGGTCGCTCGGGTTGGGCACGCTCCACTCGCCGCCCTCGCCGTCGCCGGCGTCGAACTTGCCGAGCACGTTGGGGCGCACGTCGGCGCGCCAGTTGTAGAGCTCTTCCTTGACCTGGTATTCGATGATCTGGCGCTTCTCCTCGACGACCAGGATCTCCTGCAGGCCCTTGGCGAACTCGCGCGCCACCTGCGCCTCCAGCGGCCACACGACGTTGACCTTGTGCAGGCGGATGCCGATGCGCCGGCAGGTGTCGTCGTCCAGGCCCAGGTCGTGCAGCGCCTGGCGGGTGTCGTTGAAGGCCTTGCCGCTGGTGATGATGCCGAAGCGGTCGTTGCTGCCTTCGATGACGTTGTAGTTCAGGCGGTTGGCGCGGATATAGGCCAGGGCCGCGTACCACTTGAAGTTCATCATCCGCGACTCCTGCTCCAGCGGCGGATCGGGCCAGCGGATGTGCAGGCCGCCCTCGGGCACGACGAAGTCCTCGGGCAGGATGATGTCGACGCGGTCGGGGTCGACGCTGACCGAGGCCGACGACTCGACGATCTCCTGGATCGTCTTCATGCCGGCCCACAGGCCCGAGAAGCGGCTCATCGCGAAGGCGTGCAGGCCCATGTCGAGGATGTCCTGCACGCTGCTCGGGAAGAAGGTCGGGAAGCCGACCGCCTTGAAGACGTGGTCGCTCTGGTGGGCCGCCGTCGAGCTCTTGGCGATGTGGTCGTCGCCGGCGATCGCGATGACGCCGCCGTGCCTGGACGTGCCGGCCATGTTGGCGTGCTTGAACACGTCGATGCAGCGGTCCACGCCCGGACCCTTGCCGTACCAGAGGCCGAAGACACCGTCGTACTTGGCCTTCTCGGGGAAGAGGTCGAGCTGCTGCGTGCCCCAGACGGCCGTCGCGCCGAGTTCCTCGTTGACGCCCGGCTGGAAGACGATGTTCTGCTTGGCCAGATGCTTCTTGGCCGCCCACAGAGCCTGGTCGTAGCCGCCCAGCGGCGAGCCGCGGTAGCCGCTGATGAAGCCGGCCGTGTTCAGCCCGGCCAGCGCGTCGCGCGTGCGCTGCAGCATCGGCAGCCGCACCAGCGCCTGCACGCCGCTCATGAAGGCGCGGCCGTGGTCGAGCGCATATTTATCGTCCAGCGTGACATCTTTCAGCGCGCGCAAGACATGTTCTGGTAGCGGGGCGTTCATCGGTGGGTGCTCCTGTATGGCGACCGGCGCATGCCCTCGTGAGGCGGGCGCGGACGAATGAGGCCAGTGTGGTCCAGTTTGGCCGGACCGGCCAGTGTAGGAAAACCGGCGCGCGGGGTGCTTTCTCATTCGCGCCGGATTCGGCCGCATCCGGCAATTTTCTTGCTCAAATATCTAGTTAAATTCCGATTCATATCGACAACTCGCAAATCAGGGCAAACCATGAGCACCGAAGACGCAACGCCCGAGGCGCTGGACCGCTACCACATCGCCCTGCTGGCCGAGCTGCAGCGCGACGCCCGCCAGTCCAATGCCGAGCTGGCCCAGCGCATCGGGCTGTCGGCCGCACCGACCTGGCGGCGCGTGAAGTGGCTGGAGGAGCAGGGCTACATCACCGGCTACCGCGCCGAGCTGGACCGCCGCAAGATCGGCCTGGGCGTGCTGGCCTTCGTGCGCGTCGACGCCGAGCGCAGCGCCGGTGCGGCCACCAAGGCGCTGGAGGACGAGATCCGCCGCCTGCCCGAGGTCATCGCCTGCCACTACATCTCCGGCACCGGCACCTTCGAGCTGCAGGTCATGGCCACCGACCTCGACGCCTTCTCGCGCTTCTCGATCAACACGCTGCTGAAGCTGCCCAATGTGAAGGACATCCACACCAGCTTCTCGCTCGGCGAGGTCAAGGCCGGCGGCGCGCTGCCGCTCGGGCATCTGAAGGGCTGAGAAGTTGTGAACAAGCACCGCCGCGCGGCGCCACCCGGCAAGCCCTGACGCCACCGGACGGGCGCGCCGGTTAGGCTCGGCCGCATGGCGATGTCGAGCATCCGTCGGCTGGGCGATCTGTGGCTGGGCACCGAGCCCACGCTGCGCCTGCGGCTGCGCCAGACCTCGCTCGCGATGGCGTTGATGTGCCTCAGCATTCCGCTGCTGCACTACGCCGTCGACCTCGCCAACGATGGCGGCCGCCCGTTGCTGTGGGCCTGGACGGCCGTATCGCTCGGCGGCATGGCCTTGGTCTACGCAGCCATCCGCAGCGGCTGGTCGCTGCGCCTGGCCGACCCCTCGCTGACCGTCGTGCAGATCGCCTTCGCCATCGCTGCCGCCGCCACCGGCTACGCGCAGGCGGGGCCGCTGCGCGGCGCCGTCTTCCCGGTGCTGACGCTGATCCTGATGTTCGGCATGTTCCAGTTGCGCGCGCGCGGCGCCTATGTGCTGAGCCTGTTCGCGCTGACCCTGTTCGGCATGGTCATGGCCTATATGGCCGGGCGCCGCCCCGCGGCCTACCCGCCCGCGGTCGAGATCGGCCACTTCCTGATGCTGGCCTGCATGCTGCCCGCCATCGCCACGCTGACGGCGCGCCTGAGCCGCATCCGCCGCCGCCTTTCGGACCAGCGCGAGGAGCTCGCCCGCGCGCTGGCCCAGCTGCAGGCCATCGCCACGCGCGACGAACTCACCGGCCTGCCCAACCGCCGCCAGATGCAGGCCCTGATGGACCAGGAGCTGCTGCGCTCGCAACGCCACTCGCACGACTTCTGCGTCGCCATCCTCGACCTCGACCACTTCAAGCGCGTCAACGACGAGCACGGCCACGCGGCCGGAGACGAGGTGCTGCGCGCCTTCGCCCGCACCGGCCAGGCCGCGCTGCGTGCGACCGACGTGCTGGCACGCTGGGGCGGCGAGGAGTTCCTCGTGCTGCTGCCCGACACCTCCATGCCGCCCGCCCTGGCCGGCATGGAGAGGCTGCGCCAGCACATCGCCGCGCTGCGCACCGACGTCGGCGACGGCGCATCGGTCATGGTCACCGTCTCCATCGGCCTCACCGGCCACCGCCGCGGCGACCCGCTGGCCGAGACGCTGGAGCGCGCCGACCGGCTGCTCTACCAGGCCAAGTCCGAGGGGCGCGACCGCATCTGCATAGGCTAACCCCGCCGTCGGCAGAGCCGGCGCGGCGCTGGCAGAGTGGGCCGCCCACCCTGCCCACCTTCTCGTCCATGGCCGCCCTGCCCCTGCGCCACTTCCTGCTCGCCCTCGCCGTCGTCGCGATCTGGGGCAGCAACTTCGTCGTCATCAAGTACGCGCTGCACACGCTGCCGCCGATGACGCTGGCCGTGCTGCGCTTCGGCTTCGCGCTGGTGCCGGCCTGCCTCTTCCTGCGCCGCCCCCGGGTGGACTGGCGCAACCTGGCCGGCTACGGCGTGCTCATCGGCGTCGGCCAGTTCGGCCTGCTCTACCTGTCGATGCGCAGCCAGATCTCGCCCGGCCTGGCCTCGCTGGTCGTGCAGACCCAGGTCTTCTTCACGCTGCTGCTGGCCATGCGCATCCGCCGGGAGCGCGTGCTGGGCACGCAGTGGCTGGGCCTGGCGCTGGCGGCGGGCGGCATCGCCGTCATCGCCGCCCATGTCGACGGCACGACGACGGCCCTGGGCCTCGCGATGGTGCTGGCCGCCGCCTTCTGCTGGGCCTGCGCCAACCTGCTGACCCAGCAGGCCGGCCGCATCGACATGCTGGCCTATGTGGTCTGGAGCAGCGCCTTCGCGGTGCCGCCGCTGCTGGCGCTGGCCCTGCTGCTCGACGGGCCGCAGGCGATGGCCGCCGGCGTGGCCGCGGCCGACGCCGGCACCTGGGCGGCGGTGCTGTGGCAGGCGCTGGGCAATACGCTGTTCGGCTACGGCGCCTGGAGCTGGCTGCTGGCCCGCCACCCGGCCGGGCGCGTCGTGCCGATGGCCCTGCTGGTGCCGGTGTTCGGCATGGGCTCGGCCGCGGCCCTGCTGGGCGAGCCGCTGCCGGCCTGGAAGCTGGTCGCGGCGGCCCTGGTGCTGGCCGGTCTGGCGATCAACCTGTTAGGACCGCGGCTTTTGCTGGCGCGGCTGAAGTCAGCGCAGGAATAAGCTGGCACGCATGAAGCGCCGTGCCCTGCTCCTGCTGCCGCTGCCCGCCCTCGCCGCACCGCCGGCCGTGCAGCTCCTCGTCGAACTGCGCTGGGTGGACAGCAACCTGCCGCCGGCCGCCCAGGCCGGCGTGCGCGACGGCGCCGTCGTCGTCGGCACGGCCGGCGCGGTGTCGCCGCGCGGGCCGGGCGTCGTGGTCTCGACGGCCCCTGCCGCCGCCCCGCCGCTGCAACGCCTGCTGGTGCTGAACGGCCAGCGCGCCGGCCTGCGGCTGACGACGCGCGAGCCCCTGCAGTGGCTGGACGCCGTCGTCGAGATCGACCCTGCCACCGGCCCCGCCAGCGCGCCGCGCCGCGTCTACGCCAGCCCGCGTCAGGGCGAGCGCCGCAGCACGCAGAGCTTCGCCGCCACGCCGACCTGGCCCGGCGGCCGCGCGCCGGTGCGCGTCGAGTTCGACGTCGACGACGGCGACGACGCCTTCCATGCCACGCTGGCCCTGCCGATGGAGCGCTGGCAGACGGTGGCCCGCAGCGGCGGCGCCATGGCCCCGGCGCCGCGCGGCACGCTGAGCAGCGCCGACGCGGCCGGCCGCCCGCAGCGCGAGCTGCAGCTGCGCATCAGCGTTCAGCCCTGAGCCGGGGGCGGCAGGCCATGGCTCCGCGGGCCGGCGGCAGCCGCCCACCCGAAACCGCCCGAAACCACCCGGCGGCCGGGTACATCCGAGTAACAAATGCCGGCGGCCCGCCAATGTGCCAAGTCTTGCCCGTTCCGGGCCCGGGCTTGCGTGTAACGTCAATCATCTTCCGAAGCCTCGCACCTCCTCATGAAACTCGCGCTGATCGCCCACGACGGCAAGAAGGACGCCATGATCGCCCTGGCCGGCGACTACCTGCCGCTGCTGCGCCGCTGCACGCTGATGGCCACCGGCACGACCGGCACGCGGCTGGCCGCGGCCCATGGCCTCGTCGTCGAGCGCATGCTGAGCGGCCCGATGGGCGGCGACCTGCAGATCGGCGCGCGCCTGGCCGCGGGCGACCTGGACGGCGTCATCTTCCTGCGCGACCCGATGACGCCCCAGCCCCACGAGCCCGACATCAACGCCCTCGTGCGCGCCTGCGACGTGCACGACGTGCCCTGCGCCACCAACGTCGCCACCGCGCGGCTGCTGCTGGCGCGCTGGAGCGGCGCTTGACGCGGGTGCCGCAGCCCGCCCGCGGAACATGAACGAGCCGCAGCCACCGGCGCGCGGCCTGTCGCGCCGGCTGCGCATCCGCACGCGGCTGGGCCTGGCCTTTGCCGTGCTGCTAATGTTGCTGCTGGGGCTCGCGGCGCTGACGGTGCACCGGCTCGGCGGCCTGTCCGAGGCCCTCAACCGCATCGTCGACGAGCAGGCCGTCATCCGCGACTCGGTCAACGAGATCAGCCGCAATGCCGAGGCCGTCGCGCGCAAGCTGCTCGTGCTGATGAGCCCCGACGCCGAGCTGCGCGTGGCCGCCTACCCGGAGATCGCGGCCGCCAACGGCCGGCTCGACGACGCCATGCAGCGCCTGGGCCTCGTGCTGCCGCCGGGGCCGCGCAGCGAGCGCCTGGCCGAGGTCAGGCAGCGGCTGGCGGACTACCGCGCCAGCGATGCCGGCGTGCGCGACCTGATCGAGCACGAGGACTTCCGGGCCGCCCGCACGCTGCTGGGCGGCGACACCGAGGCGGCGCTGGGCCTGTTCGTCGGCGCCGTGCACCAGCTCGCCGCCAGCGAGGAGCGCGCCGGCATGGCCCAGGCCCGCGAGCTGCGCGACCAGATCGACGCCGACCGCACCGGCGTGCTCGCGCTGTGCGTGGCCGCCCTCGTCGCCGGCGCGCTGCTGGCCGTGGGCGTCACGCGCTCCATCGTCAACCCGCTCAAGCGCGCCGAGGCCGGCGCCGAGCGGATCGCCCGGGGCCAGTACGGCCACCGCATCGCGGTCGATTCGGCCGACGAGGTGGGCCATATGGCCGGCGCGATGAACACGATGGCCGCCGCCGTCGGAGAGCGCGAGGCCGAGCTGCGCCGCCTGGCCGACGTCGACCTGCTGACCGGCCTGCCGCAGCGCGCCCGCTTCATCGCCGACGGCGACCGGCTGCTGGCCAGCCTGCCCGAGCGCGAGCGGCAGGCCGTGCTGATCTGCATCGACGTGGACCGGCTCAAGGCCGTCAACGGCGTGCTGGGCTTCGATGCCGGCGACGCGCTGCTGCAGGGCGCCGCGGCCAAGCTGCGGGTGCTGTTCGAGGGCGTGGCCGCCTACGGCCGCCTGGCCGGCGGCACCTTCGCGGCGCTGGCGCCGGTGCTGCGCCCGGACCACGGCGCCGTGCTCGCGAACCAGCTGCGCGAGGAGGTCGAGCACAAGCTCTCCTGGCAGGGCCAGTCGCTGGACCTGTCGGTGTCGCTGGGCGTGGCCCACTGGCCCGAGCATGCGGCCGACACCGAGACCCTGCTGCGCCGTGCCGAGCAGGCCATGTTCGAGGCCAAGCGCCTGCACCAGGCCGTGGCCGTCTACAACCCCGGCGCCGAGGCCGCACGCGCGCTGCACCTGAGCCTGCTGTCCGACCTGGCCGCCGCCATCCAGCAGGACCAGCTGCGCCAGTTCCTGCAGCCCAAGCGCTGCCTGGAGACCGGCCGCATCGCCGGCGCCGAGGCCCTGGTGCGCTGGCTGCACCCGCAGCGCGGCTGGCTGCCGCCGGGCGACTTCATCCCGTTCGCCGAGCGCAGCGGCCGCATCCGCCAGATCACCGACTGGATGCTGGCCCGCGCGGTGCGCACGCTGGCCGCCTGGGAGGCGGCCGGGCGCGAGCCGCTGACCATCGCCGTCAACATCTCGACGCTGGACATCCAGGACCGCGGCCTGCCCGCCCGCCTGGCCGGCCTGCTGGCCGAATACCGCGTCGACCCCGGCCGGCTGCAGCTCGAGGTCACCGAGACCGGCCTGATGGCCGGCGGCGCCGACCCCATCGCCGTGCTGCACGCACTCAAGCGCTGGGGCGTGCGCCTGGCCATCGACGACTTCGGCACCGGCCAGTCCTCGCTGGCCTATCTGCAGCACCTGCCGGTGGACGAGCTGAAGATCGACCGCAGCTTCGTGCAGGACGTCGACGCCGACCCGCGCCGCCAGGCCCTGCTGAAATCCATCGTCGGCCTGGGCCAGGGCCTGGGCCTGACGGTGACGGCCGAGGGCGTCGAGACCGAGGCCGAGCAGGCCGTCGTGCGCGCCTGCGGCTGCGACCTCGTGCAGGGCTATCTGCTGGCGCGGCCGATGGACCTGCCGGATTTCGAGGCCTGGCTCGACGCCGCAGGCTAAAATCCGCGCCTTTCGTCGTTTTGCCCCTGCAGCGGGCTGAGTTTCACTGGAGCCGACATGGGCAACAAGATCATCACCGAAGCGGCGCGCCGCGCCACCCCCCGCCCCGCCGCCCCCAAGGGCGTGACCTTCACGGCCGGCCGCGGCCAGAAGTGCAGCCTGGAGCGCGGCTCGCACACCCGTTCCAAGAAGAACCCGGGCAAGCGCCCGCACTCGGGTTGATCCTCGGGCGCAACGCCTGAACGATCTCGCACACAGGCCCTTCGAGGGCCTGTTTGTTTTTGTTGTCGGCTAAATCCTGACCACCATGATCCGCATCAACGAACTCCGCCTGCCGCTGAACCACGCCGAGGACGCGCTGCGCCCGGCCGCACTGGCCCGCCTGCAACTGGCCGACGCCGAACTGGCCGGCATCCACATCGCGCGCCGCGGCTACGACGCGCGCAAGAAGAGCGACATCCAGCTCGTCTACACGCTGGACTGCACGCTGGCCGACGGCGTCGACGAGGCCGCCCTGCTGGCCCGCTTCGCCGCCGACCACCAGATCCGCGCGACGCCCGACACCGGCTACCACTTCCTGGCCCAATTTGGAAACGGTCGGGGCGACTACACCGGCCCGCGGCCCGTCGTCGTCGGCTTCGGCCCCTGCGGCCTGTTCGCCGCGCTGATCCTGGCGCAGATGGGGCTGAGGCCCATCGTGCTGGAGCGCGGCAAGGCCGTGCGCGAGCGCACCCAGGACACCTGGGGCCTGTGGCGGGAGCAAAGGCTCGACCCCGAGAGCAATGTGCAGTTCGGCGAGGGCGGCGCCGGCACCTTCTCCGACGGCAAGCTCTATTCGCAGATTTCCGATCCGAGGCATCTGACGCGCAAGGTGCTGACCGAGTTCGTCAAGGCCGGCGCGCCCGAAGAGATCCTGTTCGTCAGCAAGCCCCATATCGGCACCTTCCGCCTGGTCAGCATGATCATCAGGATGCGGGCCGACATCGAGGCGCTGGGCGGCGAGATCCGCTTCCAGCAGAAGATGACCGATCTACTGATCGAAGGCGGCGCCGTGCGCGGCGTGCAGCTGGAGTCCGGTGAGCAGATCGCCACCTCCCACGTCGTCATCGCTCTCGGCCACAGCGCGCGCGACACCTTCCAGATGCTGCATGCGCGCGGCGTGCAGATGGAGGCCAAGCCCTTTTCCATCGGCTACCGCATCGAGCACCCGCAGAGCCTCGTCGACGCGGCCCGCTTCGGCCCCAACGCCGGCAACCCCATCCTCGGCGCGGCCGACTACAAGCTCGTGCACCACGCGAAGAACGGCCGCTCGGTCTACAGCTTCTGCATGTGCCCCGGCGGCACCGTCGTGGCCGCGACGAGCGAGCCCGAGCGCGTCGTCACCAACGGCATGAGCCAGTATTCGCGCAACGAGCGCAACGCGAACGCCGGCATCGTCGTCGGCCTGACGCCCGAGGACTACCGCCAGGACGGCAGGCGCGACGGCAGCCCCGTGAACCCGCTGGACGGCATGGCCTTCCAGCGCCTCTGGGAAAGCCGCGCCTACGAGTTGGGCGGCGGCGGCTATCTCGCGCCGGGCTCGCTCGTCGGCGACTTCATCAAGCGCCAGGTCAGCAAGGCATTCGGCGACGTGCAGCCCAGCTACAAGCCCGGCGTCACGCTGACCAATCTGCAGCAGAAGGACCGCGGCTCGCTGCCGCGCTACTGCCTGGACGCGATCCGCGAGGCGCTGCCCGCCTTCGCGCGCCAGATCCGCGGCTTCGACCGCCCCGACGCGGTGCTGACCGGCGTGGAGACGCGCACCTCGTCGCCGCTGCGCATCAACCGCGGCCGCGACTACCAGAGCGTCAATGTGCGCGGCCTGTTCCCGGCCGGCGAAGGCGCCGGCTATGCGGGCGGCATCATGAGCGCCGGCGTCGATGGCATCGAGGTGGCCGAGGCGCTGGCGGCCGACCTGCTCGGCCTGCCGGACGCGGCCGTGCTGCAGGGCAAGGGGGCGAAGGCCGGCGGGCAGACCTGAACACCGCCGGGGCCCGGCTCAGAAGCTGGAGCCCGGCTGCTTCAGGAACTCCAGCTCCTCGGGCGTCGACGCGCGGCCCAGGATGGCATTGCGGTGCGGGTAGCGGCCGAAGCGGTCGACGATGGCCTTGTGCCTGAGCTCGAAGTCGTGCGTGCCCTTCTCGGCGCGCTCGCGCATCAGCGCCTCGCCGGCCGCGTGGATGGAGGCGGACTCGCTGTGCATATAGGGCATGTAGAGAAAGGCGCGCCGGGCCATGGGCAGCGCCAGGTCGGCGCCCGCCGCGACGGCCTCCTGCGCGAGCGCCAGCGCCAGCGGGTCGGCCGCGAAGGCCAGCGGGCTGCCGCGGTGGATATGGCGGGCGAACTGGTCCAGCGCGATGACCTCGGCCAGCCGGCCCGCGGGCGTGGCGCGCCAGCCGAACAGCTCGCAGCGCCCGGCCTGCTCGTGCAGCGCGCCGAAGCGGCTGCGGATCAGCGCATCGAAGCCGGGGTCGACCTTCCACCACCGGGCGGGCTGGATGTCGTCGAACCAGAAGCTGAGGACGGCTTGCGGCATGGTCAGCGCTTGCGCCCGCCGAACACCAGCAGCAGCCCGCCCACCGCGATCGCGCCGACGCCCAGCCACTCGGGCAGGTTGACCTGCTCCTTCTCCTTGGCCGTCAGCTCCAGCGGGCCGAGCTTCACGACCGTGCTGTCCTTGGTGTAGCTGAAGCCGCCGGTGGCGAGGCTGGCCGTGCCGGCGATGAGCAGCAGCACGCCGAGGATCCTGGTGAAGTTCATGCGGGCCTTCCAAGGGTTTCGAAGCCCGCAGCTTAGGGCCTCACCAGGCGTAGCTCGCCCCCAGCAACCCGTAGTTGCTGCTCGCGCCCTGCGGCCCGCGGCCGTGGCCGATGCCGGGCGTGAGCGTCCAGCCGGCGCCGGCCTGGATGGCGGCCTTCAGCTGCACGCTGCTCAGGCTGCCGCCGTCGTGCAGGCGGTCCTGCTGCAGCTCGCCGTTCAGGGCCAGGCGGTCGCTGGCGCGCCAGGTGGCGCCGAGCTGGTGGCTGCGGTCCAGCGCGGCCTCGTCGCGGTTGACGGCGGAGACGCGGTTCTGCAGCAGCGGCACGCCGGCCAGCAGGCCGCCGCCCTGGGCCGTCTGCGTCGTGCTCGTCGTGTAGCGGTTGCGCATCGTCGCGCCGTAGACGCTCAGGCGCGGCGTCAGCGCGACCGCGCCGTGCACGCCGACGCCATGGCCGCTGACGCGCTGTTCCACCGGCGTGCCCGCCAGCGTGCCGCGCGTGCGGCCGCTGCGGCGGGCCGCGTCCAGGCCCACGCCGAGGTTGCCGGTCGGCTTCCAGTCCAGGGCCGCGGCCACGTCGCTCTGGCGCAGCGCGCTGCCGTCGCGGCGCTGGCTGGCGTTGACGCTGGCCTGCCAGCGCCGACCGGCCACGCCGCCGCCGAGGGCGAGCTGCGTCGGCTGGTAGCTGTTGCCGCTGGCCGCGTCGCGGCTGCGCGACCGGCCCACGCCGGCCTGCAGCCAGGCGCTGTCGCCCACCGGCAGGCTGACAGCCGCCACGGCGCTCTGGTTGTGCTGGCCGTCGCGCTGCACGGCGAGGTTGAGGGCGCGCTTGTCGGCATTGGGCGCGGGCTCGTCGGCATGGGCGAGGCCGGCCAGCAGCAGGGCGGTGGCGAAGAGGAGGGGCGATTTCATGGCGGTTCTCGTCCGGTTCTGCGGGCCGGCCGATCCCAGCCCTTCCCACCGACAACGCCGGCCGGCGCGATTTCCTTCCGCGGCGGATGTAAGAAGCTGTTCACCGCATACTCGCTGCCGCCACCACCCCAACGTGAGGCCCGCCGTGCCCGACTCCGCCCCGGACAGCAGCATCGACGCCATCGCCGCCGGCCTGCAGGCCCAGGCCTATCTGCCCTCGCGCGAGCTGGCCACGGCGGCCTTCCTCGCGCTGCGGCTGCAGCGCCCGCTGCTGCTGGAGGGCGCGCCCGGCACCGGCAAGACGGCCATCGCCGCCGCGCTGGCCGCGGCCCTCGGCAGGTCGCTGATCCGCCTGCAGTGCTACGAGGGCCTGGACCTCGCCAGCGCGGCCTACGAATGGAATTACGCGCGGCAGATGCTGGAGATCCGCCTCGCCCAGGCCCAGGACCACCAGCGCACCGCCGACGAACTGTTCGCGCGCCGCTTCCTGATCGAGCGCCCGCTGCTGCAGGCCCTGACCACGACGCCGGCGCCGGTGCTGCTGATCGACGAACTCGACCGCGCCGACGCGCCTTTCGAGGCCTTCCTGCTGGAGTTCCTCGCGGACTTCCAGCTCAGCATCCCCGAGCTCGGCACCCTCGCCGCGGCCACGCCGCCGCTGGTCGTGCTGACGAGCAACCGCAGCCGCGAGGTCCACGACGCGGTCAAGCGCCGCTGCCTCTACCACTGGCTGGACTTCCCCGACGCCGCGCGCGAGCTGGCCATCGTGCGCGCCCGCCTGCCGGGCCTGGACGCCGCGCTGGCCCGGCAGATCGTCGGCTTCGTGCAGGGCATGCGCCGGATCGACCTCTACAAGCTGCCCGGCCTGGCCGAGACGCTGGACTGGTCGCGCGCCCTCGTCGAGCTGAACGCGGTCAGCCTGGACCCGGCCACCGTGCAGTCGACGCTGGGCGTGCTGCTGAAGTACCAGGACGACATCGCCCGCGTGCAGGGCAGCGAGGCGGCGCGGCTGCTGGCCGAGTTGCGAACGACCGCCCGCGCCTGAAGGTCGCCATGGACAGGCTGGTCGAGAACCTCGTCCACTTCGGCCGCGTGCTGCGCACGGCCGGCCTGCCCATCGGCACGGACCGGCTGATGCTGGCCGCGCAGGCGCTGCAGGCCGGCGGCCTGGCCTCGCGCGCCGACTTCAAGGCCACGCTGGCCGCCTGCCTCGTCGACCGCCCCGAGCATCGGCCGCTGTTCGAGCAGGCCTTCCATGTGTTCTGGCGCGACCCCGACCTGCTCGGCCGCATCATGGCCCTGCTGCTGCCCCAGGCCCAGGGCCGCGCGGCCACGCCGCCGCCGCCCGAGAACCGCCGCCTGGCCGACGCGCTGTTCCCGGCGCCGGCGGCGCAGGCCGCGCCGCGCGAGCAGCAGGTCGACATCGAGGCCCGCCTCGACGCCGGCAACCGCGAGCTGCTGCAGCGCCGCGACTTCGACACGATGACCGCCGCCGAGTGGGCCGCCGCGCGCCAGGCCCTGGCGGCGCTGCAGCCCCGGCTCGCCCGGCGCCTGACGCGCCGCCACGATGCCGCGCCGCGCGGGCGCATCGCCTGGCGCGCGACGCTGCGCGCCGAAGGCCGCCGCGACGGCGCGCCACCGCAGCGCGAACGCGCCCGCCGCCGCCCGACGCCGCTGGTGCTGCTGGCCGACATCTCGGGCTCCATGGGCCGCTACTCGCGCGCGCTGCTGCACCTGGCCCAGGGCCTGCTGAACACGGCAGCCGGCAGCGGCGAGCGGCCCGTCGTCGAGGCCTTCGTGTTCGGCACGCGGCTGACCCGCATCACCCGCCAGCTGCAGCAGCGCGACCCCGACGCGGCGCTGGCCGCCGTGTCCGCCGCCGTGCCGGACTGGGCCGGCGGCACGCGCATCGCGGCCAATCTGCATGCCTTCAACCGCGACTGGGCGCGCCGCGTGCTCGGCGGCGGCGCGGCGACGGTGCTGCTCGTCACCGACGGGCTGGAGCGCTCGGACGACGACCCGGGCTGCGCCCACCTCGCCTTCGAGGCCGAGCGGCTGCGGCTGAGCTGCGGCGAGCTGATCTGGCTGAACCCGCTGCTGCGCTTCGCGGCCTTCGAGCCGCGCGCGGCCGGCGTGAGGGCCCTGCTGCCCAAGGTGAGCCGGCATCTGCCGGTGCACGACCTGGAGAGCGTGCAGCGGCTGGTGGCGGCGCTGGCGCAGCCGCCGCTGTTGTGATCCGCGCGGGATTCGGCAAGACTCCCGCGCACCACTCGGGCCCAGCCCAGCACCGCAGATGAACCTCGCCGGCGAACAGATCCTGCCCGTGACCCAGGCCCAGGCCTGGGCAGCGCTGAACGACATCGCGATGCTGCAGGCCGCCGTGCCCGGCTGCGAGTCCATCGCGCCGTCGGGCGAACAGGCCTTCGACTTGGCTGTGGCCGTGTCCATCGGCCCCGTGAAGGCCAGGTTCAAGGGCAGGCTCCAGCTGTCCGAGCTGAACCCGCCGCAGAGCTACCGCCTCGCCTTCGAGGGCTCGGGCGGCGCGGCCGGCCACGGCAAGGGCCAGGCGGCCGTCAGCCTCGCGGCGCTGGCGCCGAACGAGACGCGGCTGGCCTACGAGGTCACGGCCAGCGTCGGCGGCAAGCTGGCCCAGGTCGGCTCGCGCCTCGTCGACCTGGCCGCGCAGAAGCTGGCCGAGGACTTCTTTGCGCGCTTCCGGGCCGCGCTGCTCGAACGCCATCCGCCGCCGCCCGTGGCCGCTGCCCCGGCACCCGCGGCACCCGCCGGTTTCTGGCAGCGCCTGCGCCGCTGGCTGCGCCGACTGCACGGCTGAACCGGTACCGCTTCGTGACCGCAGGAAACCAACCCGGGTTTTCCCGGCCGCCACGCTAGAATCCGCGCAAAACCGTCACGGGCCTGCACTCAGCAGGCCCGTTGCTTTTTGCCCGCCATGTACAACCCCGCCCGCCGACTGCCGCATATCGACGCCCTGAAGGCGCTCGCCGCCCAGGTCATCGTGCTGCACCACCTGGTCAGCTACGGCCCCATCGCGCGCGCCGCGCATGCGGCCCTGCCGATGCTGGCCGACCTGATGCACCAGTACGGGCGCATGGCGGTGCAGGTCTTCCTCGTCGTCGGCGGCTACCTCAGCGCGCGCGGCCTGTCGCCGCGCGGCCAGGCCCTGCAGGCCGCCGTGCCCGAGCTGCTGTGGCGGCGCTATCTGCGCCTGGTGCTGCCCTTCCTGGCCGCGCTGGCGCTGACGCTGGGCGCCTGCGGCCTGATCGCCTCGTCCTGGCCCGAGCTCGTGCCCGCCGACATCACGCCGGGCCAGCTGTTCGCGCATGCGCTGCTGCTGCACGACGTGCTGGGCTACGAGGCGCTGACGGTGGGCGCCTGGTATGTGGCCATCGACCTGCAGCTGTTCGCGCTGCTCGTCGGCCTGCTGTGGCTGGCGCGGCACGGCTGGCGCCACCCGAGCCGCCTCGTCGTCGGCCCGCTGCTGGTGGCCGGCGCGGCGCTGGCCTCGGCCTTCGTCTTCAACCGCCAGCCGGGGCTGGACGCCTTCGCGCCGTATTTCTTCGTGTCCTACGGCCTGGGCGCGCTGGTGCACTGGCTGGGCCTGTGGCGCCACCGCCGCGCCGGCCTCGTGCTGCTGGCCGCGGCCATCGGCGCCGCGCTGTGGCTGGACTGGCGCGACCGCCTCGCGCTGGCCCTGGCCACCGCGCTGTGGCTGGCCTGGGCCGGCGCCCGCCACGCCGAGGCGCGCGCGCCGCTGCCCGCGGCCTGGGCGCCCGCGCTGGCGCGCTGGGCGACGCCGTCCTATTCCCTCTTCCTGCTGCACTTCCCGGTGCTGCTGCTGACCAATGCGCTGCTGGCCAGGCTGCCCGGCGCGACGCCGGCCACCGGCCTCGCGCTGCTGGCCGCGACCTGGCTGCTGGCCAACTGCCTGGCCCTGCCCTTCCACCGCTGGGTGGAATTGCCGGCCACGCGCTTCGATCCACTCACCTGGCTGCCGCGCCTGCGCCCTGCATGATCCGGGCAGCGCCGAGAGGCTGAGTGCGTGCTAATGTCACGCGCGTTCAGCTCCGAGGACGCGCCCGATGACCATCGACACCCAGGCCCCGAGCCGCGAACAGCTGCTGCACAGCCTCTACGAGGCCGCCGAGCTGGAGCACAACCTGATGTGCACCTACCTCTACGCGGCCTTCAGCCTGAAGCGCGGCGAGGCCGAGGGGTTCGGGCCGGCAGAGGCCGAGGCCGTCGAGCGCTGGCGGCGCGAGATCACCGCCGTCGCCATCGAGGAGATGGGCCACCTCGTCGCGGTCTGGAACATCACGGCGGCCCTGGGCGGCGCGCCGCGCCTGGGCCGCGGCAACTTCCCGCTCGACCCCGGCAACCTGCCGGCGCGCATCGTCGTCAAGCTCGCTCCCTTCAACGACGCGACGTTGCAGCACTTCATCTATCTGGAGCGCCCCGAGGGCAGCAACGAAGAGGACGGCGCGGGCTTCGCGGCCGAGCGGCTGTTCGTGCGCGGCTCCGCTGAGCGGCGCGTCACGCCGATGGCGCAGGACTACGACACCGTCGGCCATTTCTACGCGACGCTGGGCGCCAGCCTGCAGGCCTTCGTCGCCGCCCACGGCGAGGCCGAGGCCTTCTGCGGCGACCGCCGGCTGCAGCTCGGCCCCGAGGAACTCAACCTTTGCGGCGCCCGCCGCGTGCTGTGCTCGAAGACGGCGCTGGCCGCCTTCGACGCCATCGTGCGCCAGGGCGAGGGCGCGCCCAGCGACAGCGAAAGCTCCCACTACCAGCGCTTTGCCGCCATCCGCCGCGAGCTGGCCGCACTGCGCGCGGCCCATCCCGGTTTCGAGCCCGCCTGGCCGGCCGCGACCAACCCGGTGCTGCGCCGCCCGCCGCGGCCGGAGGGGCGGGTCTGGCTGGAGAACCCGGCCGCCGTGGCCACGGTGGACCTTGCCAATGCCAGCTACGGCCTGATGCTGCGCCTGCTGGCCCTGGCCTATCTGCAGCCCGGGCCGTCGGCCGAGAAGAGCCTGAGCGTGGACCTGGCCATCGGCCTGATGCGCGCCTTCACGCCGCTGGCCGAGCACGCCGCGCGGCTGCCGGCCGGCCCGAGCCACCCGGGCTGCCATGCCGGCGCCAGCTTCACCGCGCTGCGCGACGCGGCCGGCTTCCCGCCCGGCCCGGCCGCGCGCCGCTTTGTGCGCGAACGCCTGGCCCAGCTCGCCGAGGCCGGCGCGGCCCTGCATGCCGAGCTCGGCGCCGAGGCGACCGGCCGCGCGGCGCGCCAGCTGCAGTCGCTGCGCGAACGCGCCGAGCGCGGGCTGGACCTGGATGCAGAGCCTCCGACCTCGGCACCGGTCGCCGCCCCGGCGCCGCCGCCCACCGCGGTCGTCGACGGCATCGAGATCGTGCAGGGCGAGAAGCTGGAGCTGCGTTTCGAGGCCAGGCGCTGCATCCATGCGCGCTTCTGCGTGACGGGCGCGCCCAGGGTCTTCCTGGCCAATGTGCAGGGGCCGTGGCTGCACCCGGACGCGATGCCCGTCGAGCGCCTCGTCGACATCGCCCACGCCTGCCCCTCGGGCGCCATCCAGTACCGCAGGAAGGACGGTGAGGCCGACGAGGCGCCGCCGCCGGTCAACCTGCTGTCGGTGCGCGAGGCCGGCCCCTATGCGATCCGCGGCGCGCTGACGCTGCGCGGCCGGCCGCTGGGCACGCGCGCCACGCTGTGCCGCTGCGGCGCGAGCCGGAACAAGCCCTTCTGCGACGGCAGCCACCACGACATCCAGTTCGCGGCGACCGGCGAGCCCGCGACGGGCCTGCTGGGCCTGCCCACCGACATGCCCGCCACGCGCGACGGCCGCGTCGACATCGAGCCCGAGCCCAACGGCCCGCTGCAGCTGCGCGGCAGCGTCGAGGTGCTGAGCGGCACCGGCCGCATGGTCTGCCGCGTCAGCCAGGCGCGGCTGTGCCGCTGCGGCGGCAGCCAGACCAAGCCCTTCTGCGACGGCACGCACGCGCGCAATGGCTTCAGCGCCGACTAGCGGACCCACGCCCGCGCCCGCCCCCGCCGCGCGCCGGCGCGAGTCGCCGCACGAGCTCGCCGCCCGCGTGCTCGTCATCGTGCTGGCCAGCGTCGGCGGCGCGACGCTGGCACTGGCCGGCCTGGAGTTCGCGAGCGGCCACACCAATGCCATGTCCGGCCATCGCGTGCTGATCGGGCTGGGCCTGCTGGCCGCCGCGGCGACCGGCTGGGCGCTGCGCCGCGCGAGGCGGCCCGGCACGGCCAGCCTCGTTGCGCTGATCGTCGCGCTGCTGACGCTGGCCCTGTACGCGCTGCAGGCGGGCCTGGGCGTGCATGCGATGACGCTGCTGGCCGGCTGCCTCGGCATCATGCTCGGCGGTGCACTGGCCGGCAGCGGCGCGGCCTGGCTGCTGACGGCCCTCTACGTCTTCATCGTCGCCATGCTGGCCCTGCTGGAGCTGCATGGCGTCATCCCCGGCCAGGGCGCGGCGCAGCAGCCGGGCCTGGCGGACCACCTGATCACCCACGGGCTGACGGCCGCGACGGCCCTGCTGGCCGCGCTGCTCATCCAGCGCATCGTCGGCGCCGCGCTGCGCAAGGCCCACGTCGAGGAGGAGCGCCTGTCGCGCCTCGTGCAGGCCGCGCACAACTGGGCCTGGGAGGCCGACGCGAACTTCCGCGTCACCTGGCTGTCCGACGAGTTCGAGCCGCTGTCCGGCCACCGCCGCGAGGACTTCCTGCGCATGGGCGAACCCGGCGGCGCCATGCTGGTGCGCGACGCCGACTACCCGGCCCTGATCGAGGACATCCACGCCAGGCGCGCCTACCGCGACCGCGTCAACGGCTTTCGCGCGCCCGACGGCCGGCTGCTGTGGACGCTGACCTCGGGCGAGCCGGTCTTCGACGCCGACGGCCGCCACACCGGCTGGCGCGGCGTCAGCCACAACATCACCGGCGAGCGCCTGGCGCTGCAGCAGCACCAGCGCACCGCCGACATGCTGGACCGCGTGCTGCGCGCCAGCCCCGATGCGATCTGCGTCGCCCGCATCGCGGACGGCCACATCCGCTTCGCCAACACCGGCTTCTGCACGCTGGTCGGCCTCGGCCGCGACGAGCTGCTGGGCCACTCCGGCCACGAGCTCGGCCTGTGGCCGGACAGCCGCGAGCCGCGGCGCCTGGCCGCCGAACTGGCCGCGACCGGCCTGGTGCGGGACTTCCGCTCGGCCATCCTCGTGAACGGCGAGTGGCGCGACCTGCTCGTGTCCGCCGCCGCGCTGGAATGGGAGGGCGAGCCGGCGACGATGCTGATCGTGCGCGACATCACCGAGCGCGAGCGCGCCCGCATCGAGGCCGAGGCCATCCTCGACCACGCCAGCGTCGGCATCGCGCTGACGCGCGGCGAGCGCTTCGAGCGCGTGAACCGCCACTGGCGGGACATCTTCGGCGGCCCCGAGCCACGGCTGGCCGAGGGCAGCGCCGGCCTGCCCGCCGCCCACGAGATCGCCAGCGCGGCGCTGGCCTTCGAGCGCGACTTCGTCCGCCCCGACGGCCGCCACATCACCGTGCAGTTCAATGCCCGCGGCCTGCCGGCCACGCTGGCCGGCCGCAGTGCCGCCGAACGCGCGACGCTGTGGGTGGCCGAGGACGTCACCGAGCGCCGCCGCCAGGAGCGCGAGCTGCGCGCCGCCAAGCAGCAGGCCGAGACCGCCAGCCACGCCAAGAGCGCCTTCCTCGCGACGATGAGCCACGAGATTCGCACGCCGCTCAACGGCGTGCTGGGCCTGGCGCGGCTGCTGCAGCAGGCCGGCCCCGACGACGCGCGCCGGCCGCAATACCTGGCCCATCTCGTCGGCGCGGCCGAGTCGCTGAACGAGATCGTCTCCAACGTGCTCGACCTGTCCAAGATCGAGGCCGGCCACCTGGAGCTGGAGAAGACCGAGTTCGACCTGCACGCGCTGGCCCAGGCCAGCTTCGAAGGCTGCGCGGCGCTCGGCCGCGAGCGCGGGCTGGACATGCAGATCGAGCTCGCGCCCGGCCTGCCGCGCATGGTCGTCGGCGACCCGCTGCGGGTGCGCCAGATCATGGCCAACTTCCTCGTCAACGCGCTGAAGTTCACCGAGCGCGGCCACATCCGCCTGGCCCTGTCGCCCGCCGGCGCCGGGCGCGTGCGGCTGGCCGTGCAGGACAGCGGCATCGGCGTGCCGCCCGAGCTGCAGCAGCGCCTGTTCCGGCCCTTCGCGCAGGCCGACGACTCCACGACGCGGCGCTTCGGCGGCACCGGCCTGGGCCTGTCCATCTGCCGCGAGCTGGCCGCGCGCATGGACGGCCGCGTCGGCCTGGACAGCGACGGCGTCCACGGCTCCAGCTTCTGGGCCGAGCTGGCCCTGCCCGCCGCGCAGGCGCCCGCCGAGCAGCCCGCCCGCGCGCCCGGCCCGGCCGTGCGCTACCCGCTGGCCGGCCAGCGCCTGCTGATCGCCGAGGACAACCCGGTCAACCGCCTCATCATCACGGCGCTGCTGCAGCGCCTGGGCGCCGAGGTCGTCGAGGCCGAGGACGGCGAGCAGGCCGTCGCCATCGCGCGCGCCCAGGCCCAGCGCCTGGACGGCGTGCTGATGGACCTGCACATGCCCCGCATCGACGGCCTGCAGGCCACGGCCCTGCTGCGCGCCGATGCCGCGACCGCCGCCCTGCCCATCCACGCCTTCACGGCCGCCGTGCTCGACCAGGAACGCCAGGCCGCGCTCGCCGCCGGCATGAACGGCTTCATCACCAAGCCCATCGCCGAGGCCGAAGTGATCCGCGTCCTCGGCAGAACATGAGGCCCCTCGTCCAAGGAGTACCTTGGCCGGTCCCCGCGGGGACGGCGATGCATGCCGGCTCGACCGGCATGCACATCGCCAGAGCGGGCCGGCTTGGGAGCGGCCCGGCGCTCGGCCCGCAGGACATCACTGAGGAGAACTTATGCCCATCCGCATCGTCCAACTCGGCAGCCCGCGCGCGCCGGACGAAGGCAGCCGCATCGGCACGGTGCGCCGCCCGCCGCGCGGCGTGCCCAGGGCCGAGTTCGCGTCGCGCGACTTCTACGACGTCTGGTTCCCGGTGCTGGCGCCCAGCCTGGAGACGATGAAGCTGGGCCAGGCCGCCGGGACGCCGGCCGACTGGACCGCGTTCACGAAGAAATACCGCAGCGAGATGGCCGAGCCCCAGGCCCGGCACGCGCTGGCGCTGCTGGCCACGCTGTCGGCGCAGACGAATTTCTCGGTCGGCTGCTACTGCGAGCATGAGGCGCATTGCCACCGGTCGGTGCTGCGCGAGCTGCTGCAGGCGGCCGGCGCGCGGCTGGCGCCGTGACGGGACGGCGCCGCCTCAGCCCGGCTCCTGCTGCGTCGTGCAATGGATGCCGCCGCCGCCCGCGGCGATGCCGTCGATGTTGAGTGCACCACCTCGCGCCGGGGGAACTGCTCGCGCAGCATGGCGCGGGTTTTCCAGCGCCGGGCGCACCCGGCCGGGGCCGCGCATGACGACCACCTGGAGCCGACGCCCGCGCGCGTCGCGGGCCTGCCGCAGCAGTTCCAGGTGGCGACGCGTCACCGCATGGTCGTAGGAGGCCGGGTCTTCATCCAGGCCGGCCACCACCACGCCGGACTGGGTGAAGCGGGCGTAGAAGTCGGTGTGGCCGTCGGTGATGTCCCTGCCGGCGATGCCCGGCAGCCTGATGTTTTTGGCTCCAATTCATCGACCGGATTCATGAAACCGTCCGGCGCCAGCTCGGCTGGGCGTGGCGCAGCAGGCTGTCGAAGACGTCCTTGACCAGCGGCTGGCGGGGCTCACCCTCGATGCGCGACATCCACACGCTGCCCATGGGCAGGCCGGAAAGCCCGCGGGGCGCATGAGCTGGCCTGCGCGCAGGCAGGCATCCAGCAGCAGCCGCGGGTCGTCGTAGATGGCGGCCTTGCGCAGGCCCGCGAAGTGTTCGCGAATGAAGGGGCCGATGCGCTCGCTGGTGAGGTCGCCCGCTCGACCACCGACTCGTCGCTCTCGTTTCGATTCCGGGAGTTCCGACCATCGGCATTCACCCCGCACCACCAGTGTTCATGCGGGTTCCAGGGGTTTTGCAGGGCCGACCATTTCGCGCAAGACGCGACCATGACGACAATGTTTTCGAACTCTATTTTCGACTTGTGAACTCTATTAATCCGCGCCATCACCGTCCCCTGGCCTGCATCCTCGACCTCGACGGCACGCTGGTCGACACACTGGGGGACTTCGTCGCCGTGCTCGGCCGCATGCTGGCCGACCTCGGCCTGAAGACCGTCACGCGCGACTTCGTCGAGCACACCATCGGCCGCGGCAGCGAGCATCTGGTGCGCACGACGCTGGCCGAAGTGGGCGCCGCGCCCGGGCTGTACGAGCGTGCCTGGGCGCTCTACCAGCAGCACTACGCCGCCGTGAACGGCGAGCACGCGGCCGTCTACCCGGGCGTCTTCGAAGGGCTGGACGCGCTGCGGGCGCTGGGCCTGCCGCTGGCCGTGCTGACCAACAAGCCCGGCGAGCCGGCACGCGAGCTGCTCAGGCGCAAGGGGCTGGACGGCTATTTCGCCCGGGTCTTCGGCGGCGACGAGTTCGCGCGCAGGAAGCCCGACCCGCTGCCCCTGCTCAAGACCTGCGAGGCGCTGGGCACGCCGCCGTCGGCGACGTGGATGGTGGGCGACTCGCGCAACGACGCCGAGGCCGCGCGCGCGGCCGGCTGCCCGCTGATTCTCGTGACCTATGGCTACAACCACGGCGAGGACATCCGCGCCGTGCCGGCGCTGCAGCATCTCGACCGACTGGACCGGATCAGCGCCGGCCGTCGCGCTTGAGGCCGAGCAGGGCTTCCTTCAGGCTGCCGTCGGCGGGCTTGTCGCCCAGCCAGATGCGCAGCAGGGCCGAGAAGAACTCGGGCTCCTTGATGGGCTCGCCGATGGGCTTGCCGTTCAGCAACACCATGGAGCCCACGCTCGGCACGTAGTCGACGGAGAAGCTGTCGCCGCTGTTGAGCTGCTTGCGGCTGGCGAAGATCTCGCTGAGCTTGAGCACGCCGTTGATGGACTTGGCGAACTCCTCGCGCGACACATTGGCCTCAATGCCCTTGGTGAAGAGCTTGCCCAGCTCGTTGCCGTCGATGTCGCGCAGCATGCTGATGTGGATGCGCTTGGGGCCGGGCAGGGCCAGCACCTCGGCCGTCGTGCCGGCCTTGTGCGTCAGGTACAGGCCCGCCGTGTAGACCTTGACGACGAACTTGTAGCGCACGCCGGCACCGTTGAGCACCAGCTTCTGGCCGGCCAGGTCCAGCGCCGTCTCGTATTTCACATTGGCCACGTCGACCGTGTCCGCCCAGGCAGCGCCGCCTCCCAGGCTGCCGGCGGCCAGCAGGGCCGCGACGATGAATGCGCGCATGTCTCGCTCCGTTGTCGTGCCGCGATGGCGGCATCTTCGTGAGCCGAAGTATGGCCCGACATCGCGAAAACCCCGCTGATACACTGGGCCGATCATGTTCATCACGCGCAAGCACATCATGGGGTCGAGCGACCGGGGAGCCTGGCCCTGGCGTCGCTGCTTCACTGCCGCCTGATGCCGCTTGGCGCGCCCTGACGCGCTCACTCCCGCGTTGCCCGTTCCTCACCGGGCTGCACGCCAAGCCCTGAAGACCCGTCTCTTTCAAGGTTTGACGTGATCACCGAACTCGAATTCCAGAGCCTCGCCACCGAGGGCTACAACCGCATCCCGCTCATCAGCGAGGCCTTCGCGGACCTCGAAACCCCGCTGTCCCTCTACCTCAAGCTCTGCGCCGGCGCCGGCCAGGGCCGCAACAGCTTCCTGCTGGAGTCCGTCGTCGGCGGCGAGCGCTTCGGGCGCTACTCCTTCATCGGCCTGCCGGCGCGCACGCTGGTCCGCGCGACCGGCTCGCTCTGCGAGGTCGTCACCGACGGCCAGATCGTCGAGACGCACGAGGGCAATCCGCTGGACTTCATCGCCGCCTACCAGGAGCGCTTCAAGCCCAGGATCCCTGCCGGCCTGCCGCGCTTCTGCGGCGGCCTGGCCGGCTACTTCGGCTACGAGGCGGTGCGCGCCATCGAGAAGAAGCTGGCCCACCAGCATCCGGGCGAGAGCCTGGGCACGCCCGACATCGTGCTGCTGCTGTCCGAGGAGGTCGCCGTCATCGACAACCTCTCGGGCCGCCTCTACCTGATCGTCTGGGCCGACCCGCGCCAGCCCGAGGCCTATTTCCGCGCCAGGCAGCGCCTGACCGCGCTGCGCGACAAGCTGAGTTATTCGGTCAGCGTGCCGCGCGTGCCGCGCAGCGAGTCGCACCCGGTCACGCGCGGCTTCGCCAAGGCCGACTACCTGACCGCGGTGGCCAGGGCCAAGGACTACATCGCCGCCGGCGACCTGATGCAGGTGCAGGTCGGCCAGCGCATCTCCAAGCCCTACAAGGCCGAACCCATCGCGCTCTACCGTGCGCTGCGGGCGCTGAACCCCAGCCCCTATATGTACTTCTACGACCTGGGCGATTTCCAGATCGTCGGCGCCAGCCCCGAGATCCTCGTGCGCGAGGAACATGCGGGCGACGGCAGCCGCAAGGTCACGATCCGCCCTCTCGCCGGCACCCGCCCGCGCGGCGCGACGCCCGAGCGCGACCTGGAACTGGAAGCCGAACTGCAGGCCGACCCCAAGGAGCGCGCCGAGCACCTGATGCTGATCGACCTGGCGCGCAACGACATCGGCCGCATCGCCCGCGTCGGCAGCGTCAAGGTCACGCAGAGCTTCGTCGTCGAGCGCTACTCGCACGTGATGCACATCGTCAGCAACGTCGAGGGAACGTTGCGAGCCGATGTGGGTCAGCTCGACGTGCTGAAGGCCACCTTCCCCGCCGGCACGCTGACCGGCGCGCCCAAGGTGCGCGCGATGGAACTGATCGACGAGCTGGAGCCCGTGCAGCGCGGCATCTACGGCGGCGCCTGCGGCTACCTCAGCTTTGCCGGCGACATGGACCTGGCGATCGCGATCCGCACCGGCATTGTCAAGAACGGCATGCTCTACGTGCAGGCGGCGGCGGGCATCGTCGCTGACTCGGTGCCGGAGCTCGAATGGCAGGAAACGGAAGCCAAAGCCAGGGCGCTGCTGCGCGCCGCCGAACTCGTCGAGGAGGGCTTCTAAATGCTGCTGATGATCGACAACTACGACAGCTTCACGTTCAACATCGTCCAGTACCTCGGTGAGCTGGGCGCCGACGTGAAGGTGGCGCGCAACGACGAGATCAGCGTCGCCGAGATGGCGGCGCTGAACCCCGACCACATCGTCTTCTCGCCCGGCCCCTGCACGCCGACCGAGGCCGGCGTCTGCGTGGAGGCCGTCCGGCACTTCCTCGGCAAAAAGCCGCTGCTGGGCGTCTGCCTGGGCCACCAGTCGATGGGCCAGGCCCTGGGCGGCAGGATCGTGCGCGCCAAGCGCCAGATGCATGGCAAGGCCAGCACGATCACGACCGACCAGCGCGGCGTCTACACCGGCCTGCCGCGCGACTTCTCCGTCATCCGCTACCACTCCCTCGTCATCGAGGAGGCGAGCTGCCCGGCCGTGCTGGAGATCACCTCGCGCAGCGACGACGGCGAGATCATGGGCGTGCGCCACCGCGAGCTGGCCGGCACGGCCACGCCGCTGGAGGGCCTGCAGTTCCATCCCGAGTCCATCCTCAGCGAGCATGGGCACGCGATGCTGCGCAACTTCCTGGAGCTGAAATGACTGACTACGCACCGTCTTCAGGCGTGGCATCTCCAGCCGTCGTCGACCTGCGCAGCGACACCGTCACCAAGCCGACGCCGGCCATGCGCGAGGCCATCGCGCGTGCGGTGGTGGGCGACGACGTCTTCGGCGACGACCCCACCGTCAACGCGCTGCAGGAGCGCGTCGCGGCCCTGCTCGGCAAGGAAGCCGCCCTGTTCATGAGCAGCGGCACGCAGAGCAATCTCTGCGGCCTGCTGGCCCATTGCGGCCGCGGCGACGAATACATCGTCGGCCAGCTCGCCCACACCTACCGCTACGAAGGCGGCGGCGCGGCGGTGCTGGGCAGCATCCAGCCCCAGCCCATCCCCAACCAGGCCGACGGCTCGCTGAAGCTGGACGACATCGCCGCCGCCATCAAGCCCGACGACCCGCACTTCGCGCGCACGCGGCTGCTGGCGCTGGAGAACACCTGGAGCGGCCATGTGCTGCCGGCCGCCTACACGACCGAGGCCTGCGAGCTGGCCCATTCGCGCGGCCTGGCCACCCATCTGGACGGCGCGCGCCTGTTCAACGCCGCCGTCGCGTCCGGGCGCCCGGTGGCCGAGCTGGCGCGGCATTTCGACTCCGTGTCCATCTGCTTCAGCAAGGGCCTGGGCGCGCCCATCGGCTCCATGCTGGTCGGCTCGCGGCCGCTGATCCAGCGCGCCCACCGCGTGCGCAAGATGGTGGGCGGCGGCCTGCGCCAGGTCGGCCTGCTGGCCGCCGCGGCCGACCATGCGCTGAGCCACCACGTCGAGCGCCTGGCCGACGACCACGCGCTGGCCCGGCGCCTGGCCGAGGGCCTCGCCGCCCTGCCCGGTGTCACGGTCACGCCACCGCAGACGAATATCGTGTTCGTGCAGGTCAGCGACGGCCGCGGCCCGGCATTGCTGGAGCACCTGAAGCAGCGCGGCGTGCTCGCCACCGGCCTGATCGGCCTGCGCTTCGTGACCCATCTGGACGTCGATGCGGCCGGCATCGAACGCGCCATCGCCTCTGCCGCCGACTTCTTCAAGAGCTGAGCCATGCCGATCACCGACACCGAAGCCCTGACCCGCGTCATCGAGCACCGCGAGATCTTCCACGACGAGATGCTGACGCTGATGCGCCGCATCATGGCCGGCGAGATGTCGCCCGTCATCGCGGCGGCGCTGATCACCGGCCTGCGCGTGAAGAAGGAGACCATCGGCGAGATCACCGCCGCGGCCCAGGTCATGCGCGAGCTGAGCAACAAGGTGCCGCTCGGGCCCCTGCCCCACCTCGTCGACGTCGTCGGCACCGGCGGCGACGGCGCGCACAGCTTCAACATCTCGACCTGCTCGATGTTCGTCGCCGCCGCGGCCGGCGCCCAGGTGGCCAAGCACGGCAACCGCAGCGTCAGCAGCAAGACCGGCAGCGCCGACGTGCTGGAGGCGCTGGGCGCCAACATCCAGCTGACGCCGCGCCAGGTGGCCGCCTCGGTCGCCGAATGCGGCATCGGCTTCATGTTCGCGCCCAACCACCACCCGGCGATGAAGAACATCGCGCCGGTGCGCCGCGAGCTGGGCGTGCGCACCCTCTTCAACATCCTCGGTCCGCTGACCAACCCGGCCGGCGCGCCCAACATCCTGATGGGCGTCTTCCACCCCGACCTCGTCGGCATCCAGGTGCGCGTGCTGCAGCGCCTGGGCGCCGAGCATGCGCTGGTGGTCTACGGCAAGGACGGCATGGACGAGATCTCGCTCGGCGCGACGACGCTGGTCGGCGAACTGAAGGACGGCGCCGTGCGCGAGTACGAGGTCCACCCCGAGGACTTCGGCTTCGCGATGGCCAGCAACCGCAGCCTCAAGGTGGAAGGCCCGGAGCAGTCGCGCCAGATGCTGGTCGGCGTGCTCGACGGCCAGCCCGGCCCGGCGCGCGACATCGTGCTGCTGAACGCCGGCGCGACGCTGTACGCGGCCAATGTGGCCGCCACGCTGCCCGACGGCATCGCCCGCGCCCGCCAGGCGCTGGACAGCGGCGCGGCGCGCGCCAAGCTGGACGCCTTCGTCAAGCAGACCCAAGAGCTGGGGAAGAGCTGATGGCCGATATCCTGAAGCGCATCGTCGAGGTCAAGTGGGAAGAGGTCGCCGCGGCGAAGCTCAAGCGCTCGCTGGCCTCGCAACGTGAGGAAGCCGAGGCCCGCCGCGGCGAGCAGCTCGGCTTCGAGCGCTCGCTGCGCGCCACCATCGCGGCCGGCCATGCCGGCGTCATTGCCGAGATCAAGAAGGCCAGCCCCAGCAAGGGCGTGATCCGCGAGGACTTCAACCCCGCGCAGATCGCCGAGAGCTATGCCCGCAACGGCGCGGCCTGCCTGAGCGTGCTGACCGACGAGCGCTTCTTCCAGGGCTCCATCGCCTATCTGCGCCAGGCCCGCGCCGCCTGCGAGCTGCCGGTGCTGCGCAAGGACTTCATGGTCGACGAGTACCAGGTCATGGAAGCCGGCGCGATGGGCGCCGACTGCATCCTGCTGATCGCCGCCTGCCTGGCCGACGCGCAGATGGCCGACCTCGAAGCCGCCGCCCACGCCATCGGCCTGGACGTGCTGGTGGAGGTGCACGACGGCGACGAGCTGGACCGCGCGCTGAAGCTGAAGACGCCGCTGGTCGGCATCAACAACCGCAACCTGCGCACTTTCGACGTGACGCTGGACACGACCCTCGGCCTGCTGCCGCGCGTGCCGGCCGACCGGCTGCTGGTGACCGAGAGCGGCATCCTCGGCGCCGCCGACGTGAAGCGCATGCGCGACGCCAATGTGCACGCCTTCCTCGTCGGCGAGGCCTTCATGCGCGCGCCGGACCCGGGCGCAGCGCTGGCAAACTTGTTCGAGTGAGAACGCCCCTCGCCCAACCTCGCATCGCTGAACGCGAGCGAGTCTGGTCGGTCCCCCGTGGGGACGGCGATGCTCGCGGCATCGAGCCGCGAGCACATCGCCGGCGCGGGCCGGCTTGGGAGCGGCCCGGCGCTCGGCCCGCAGGTTTCATAGGCTGCGCACACATGGACAACTGAGATGAAGTTGCCTCTCGAAATCCCCGACACCGACTGGCTCCCCGTCGTCGAAGCCTGGGCCGCGTCGCCGGCCGGCCAGAAGCTGGAAGCATTCCTGGAAGAACGAGCCGCTGCCGGCGCCACCATCTACCCGCCCGAGCCGCTGCGCGCGCTTCACATCACGCCGCTGGCCAGCACCCGCGTCGTCATCCTGGGCCAGGACCCCTACCACGGCCCCGGCCAGGCCGAGGGCCTGAGCTTCAGCGTGCCCGAAGGCGTACCGCTGCCGCCCAGCCTGCGCAACATCTTCAAGGAGATCCAGCGCGACCTCGGCAAACCCTTCCCGCAGAGTGGCAGCCTGGTGCGCTGGGCCGAGGGCGGCACGCTGCTGCTGAACGCCGTGCTGACCGTCGAAGACGGCCAGCCCGCCAGCCACGCCAACCGCGGCTGGGAGCCGCTGACCGACGCCCTCATCCAGGCCGCCGCCGAGAACCCGGCGCCCAAGGTCTTCATGCTGTGGGGCAGCTATGCCCAGGCCAAGGCGCCGCTGATCGAGGCGGCAGGCCAGGGCCATCTCGTGCTGAAGGCCAACCACCCGTCGCCGCTGTCGGCGCTGAAGCCGCCGCGGCCCTTCATCGGCTGCGGGCATTTCTCGACGGCCAAGGCGTGGCTGGAGGAGCGTGGCCGAGGCGCGCCGCGCAAGGGCTGAGCGACCTGCCAGGCCCTGCAGCAGGCGATTGTTCCGTTGGCTGCAACTCGCCGTTCTGCCGCGGCGGCTTTTTCCAAAGAGGCCGGCTGCCTACAGTGACGACCCATCGGCACAGCCCCGTTCCAAGAGGGCGCCGGACAGGAGAGTCATATGAACACCCGATCCCTTTTCACGCTGGTCACCGCCGCGACGGCCGTCACGGCGCTGGCGGCGGGCATGTTGCTGGCGATCAGCGCGCCGGCGCCCGTGGCCGACGATTTCGGCCAGGCCCTGCTCGCCAGCAGCGGCGGCGAAAAGGGCTGATTCCTCAGCTCGTGCTGCGCAGCTTCACGTCGCCCATCGCCTCGCGGCCGATCAGCTCGACGACCCAGTCGACGAACACCCTCAGCCTGCTGCTGAGGTGGCGGTTGGGCGGGTAGACGACATAGACCGGCAGCGGCTCGGCATCCCAGTCCTCCAGCACGCGCACCAGCTCGCCGCTCTTGAGCAGCGGCCCGGCCATGAAGCAGGTCAGCTGCACGACGCCGAGGTGGGCCAGGCCGGCATTCAGATAGGCGCTCGCATCGTTGACGGCGACGATATGGTTGCCCACGATCTCCACCGTCTCGTCGCCGCGGCGGAAGATGTCCGGCACGACCTTGCCGCTGCGCGCCGAGAAATAGCCCACCATGCGATGCGGCGCCTCGCCGAGCTCGCGCGGATGGGCCGGCATGCCGTGGCGACGCAGGTATTCGGGCGTCGCGCAGCTGATGAAGCGGAACTCGGCGATGCGCCGCGCCACCAGGCTCTGGTCGGTCAGCTCGCCGCCGCGGATCACGCAGTCGATGTTGTCGCCGATAAGGTCCGCCGTACGGTCGCTGACGCCGAGCTCGATCTGGATGTCGGGGTATTTGGCGTAGAACTCCGGCAGGTGGGGAATGATCATCTCGCGGCCGACGACGCCGGGCACGTCGATGCGGATGCGCCCGCGCGGCGTCACGCGCGCCTGGTTCATGCTGCCTTCCAGTTCCTCCAGATCGGACAGCAGGCGCGTGGCGCGCTCGTAGTAGGCGGCGCCGTCGGGCGTGACCGTGACGCGGCGCGTCGTGCGGTTCAGCAGCTTGGTGCGCAGATGGGTTTCCAGCGTCTGGATCAGCCGCGTGACGGTGGCCTTGGGCAGGTCCAGGGAGTCGGCGGCCTTGGTGAAGGTACCCGCCTCGACGACCCGGACATAGGCTTGCATCGCGGTGAGGCGGTCCATGGATTCAACCTAGAAACGGCAGTTGGGCGCGCCCGAGGGACCGCCGAGGCGGGCTGCCGGCAAGGCGCGACGGCGAAGTGGGCTGATGCCCACGAGGAGGAGCAACGCCGCCAGCGGCCCGAAGCGGCGGTCCCTCGGGCGTGCAGCGCTGCTCATCGGAGTGGTGAACGTCGAGATGGGCACAGGGTGTTGATGTCCTGAGACTTCGAGAAGCAGCAAGCGACCACCTGCCGTTTCTAGATTAATTGTTCCACGCGAAGGAAAAGTGAGTCGTTTTTCCACCCGTTTATCGTTAGGCCGTCAATCTCTATCGTTCTGGCCATGGGCGACATCGCCCCCGCTGCCAGCCTGCGCCAGGTGCTGAGCCTGCCCGCCATCGTGCCCGGCCATGCGCCGGATCCCATCCACGACTTCCTGCGCGAGGCGGCCCGCCGTTCGCTCGGCTAGCCAGCCCGAGCGCCTGAGCACGGCGACGTTCATCGTCGTGCGCGTGGCGAAACCCAGGCTTGCGTAGAGCGCGATCGCAGCGGTGTTGGTCGTCCAGGCGTGCAGGAAGGGTTGGGCGTCGCGGCGCTGGATGGCGGCCGTCACGGCGGCCGACAGCCGCCGCGCCAGGCCGCGCCCGCGGAAGTCCGGGTGGGTGCAGACGCCGCTGACCTCGACATGGCCGGGGAAGCGCATGCGCTCGCCGGCCATCGCGGCCAGGCGGCCGCCAATGCGCAGGCCGATGAAGCGGCCCATCGTGTGCGTCCTCGCGAGGAAGGGGCCGGGCTCGGTCAGCGTCGCCAGCGCCAGCATCTCGGCGGCGTCGGCATCGCCGAGCAGCTGCAGGCCGGCTTCGTCGGCCTCGACGGCGCGCGCCGCGACCATCTGCACGGCGGTCGCGGCCTTCACGGCCACCAGGCCCGGCGGCACGACGACGGGCCGCGCCTGCGCCAGGTAGACGACGTCGTCGCCGGGCCGCACGAGCTCGGCCAGCGCGGCCAGGCTGTCCGCGCCGTCGTCGCGCGCGGCGGCAAAGCGGTTGATGTCCGGCTTGAAGCGCCGCGCCAGCGCGCCGCCGTCGGCCCAATGCGGCTGGTCTTGCAGGCTGGACCAGACGGGCTGGTCGAGAGCGTGGCTCATGGCGGTGGATTCCTGATGCGCTGCGCCAGCGGCTGTTCGGCCAGCGCGTCTTCCAGTGCGGCCAGCTGCGCCAGCAGGTCGCCGTGCAGGCCGGCGCAGGCCTCGGCCACGGCGGCCTCGATGACGGGCCAGGCCCTGGCCTTGGAGCGCTGCACGAGGCCGCGGCCCTTGCGGCTCAGCGCGATGCGGCGCACGCGCCGGTCCGCCTCGGCGGCACCGGACTCGACGAGGCCGTCCTCCTCCAGCCCGCGCAGCGAGCGCGTGACGACGGGCTGGCTGACGCCCACCGCCTGGCTCAGCTCGCCGACGCTCAGGGGCCCCAGCCGGTCCAGCGCCGCCAGCAGCGGGAACCAGGCCGCCGGCTGTTCGAAGCCGCGCTCGGCCAGCACCGCCTGCGTCTGCGCCTGCAGCGTCTCGCCGATGCGCTTCAGCCGCGTGCCCAGGCTGAGATGGCCCAGCTCCTTGACGACGTCTTCGATGCCCATATGCATATCATGCTATGCAATAGATCGAAGGCCGTCAACGGCTGCATGGCGGCGGGCTCATACGGGTTTGCAATCAACGTGATAACAAGGCGCGAAGCCGCAGACAGTGCTTTAGCACGGCAAGGCGAAGCAACGCAGTTAGCGCGTTGATTGCGAAGCCGTATCAGATGCCGAACAGCGCCTTGGCGCGCAAGAGCAGGCGGCGCCGGTCGTCGAGGCCGTTGAGGCCGCCGTTGACACGCCGGGTCAGCGTCGTCAGGTCGTCGGCATCGGCCAGGCTGTTGAGGTTCTTTTTCGTCCAGAACCAGCCGGCCACGTCGACGCAGAGCTGGGGGTCGGTCTCGACGAGCTCGGGGTGGGCCAGCAGCTCGGCCTCGCGGCCGATGTCGCGGCCGTAGTCGGCGTAGTTCGCGCGGCCGGTCAGCTGGATCAGGCCGCGGCCCTTGAAGCGCGGGCCGTCGCCGGGCTGGGTGTTGCCCAGATCCAGCCGGCCTTCGTAGGCCTGGCCGCTGGCGATCTCGGCGCGGAAGCGGAACTCGCCCGACTCGTGCCCCACCTGGGCCAGGAAATGCGCCTGGCGCAGCGGCGAGTCGATGCTGCGGTCGGCCATGACCTGCTGCAGGCGCGGCGAGAAGTCTGCCGCGTCGCTGTCCTTGGCATGCAGGAAGAGCAGCTCCAGCCAGGGCGGCAGCAGCGCGTCGGGCAGGGATTCGCACAGGCTCAGCAGCGTCGCGCCGTTGGCGTCGACACGCCCGTCCGGCTCGGCCTGGGCCAGCGCGCTGCGCTGGAAGGCCATGATCGCGGTGAGGGACTTCTGGCCGAAGGCGCCGTCGCAGCTCAGCGGGCCGTCGGGCAGCGTCATGCGACCGGCCGCGCCGCAGAGGTTGAGCAGTTGCTGCACGGTCTCGACGTCGTCGTGCGCATTGCTGCATTGCACGCCGACAGGCCCCGTCGTCAGGCCCTTGCCGCGCGCCGCGGCGGGGGCGGCTGGTGCGGCAACCAGCGCGGCAGCAGGCGCGGGCGCGGCGGCACTGGCCTCGCGGCGCTCGAAATGCGTCAGGTCCTTGAAATTGCCCCAGTTGCCGCCCCAGACGTTGGCCGGATCCAGCCCTTCCCAGTATTGGCCGAGCGGGCGCAGCGTGTCGGCGTCGCTGACGAGCTGGGCGCTGCCATCGCCCGCCTCGCGGAAGAAGTTCAGGTCGATGGCCAGCCGCTTCAGGTGCTGGCTGGACATCGTCGCGCTGCGGCCGTTCTGGATGTGCAGGGCCTGCTGCTCGGGCGTGCGATAGAGCTCGCCGCCCGCGACGCCGAACCCGGCCGCGTCGGCCCGGCGCAGCAGCTCGCCGAGCTGCTGCATGAAGACCGACTGCTCGCGCACGAGGCCGTTCACGGGCGGCCCCCGCGGTCGCGCGACGGATCGGCCCGCAGCGCCTGGGTCTGCGCGCGCATCGCGTCGCCGATCCGGTCGTCCTTGGCCTTGCTGCCGGCGCTGGAGCCGAAGAAATACTGGATGATGGCCGACAGCGACACGCCGAGCAGGAAGCCCAGCACCGTGTCGATGACGCGCGAGCGCGGGTCATTGGCCTCGTAGCGCGGCCCGAACGCGGCCACGAAGATGAAGGCGAAGGTCAGCAGCGTGATGACGCTGGCATAGACGTAGATGAAGCGCCGCACCCAGGGATCCTGGTTGGCCATCGCCGCCTCCTGCATCTGGCGCGCATTGGCGCGGTCAGCGGCGGCGATGCGCTCCAGCTCGATGCGGTCGCCGTCGCCCTGCTGGCGCAGCGCCAGCAGCTTGGACTGGCCGTCGAACTCGAACTGCTTCAGCCGGGCCCACTGGGCGTCGCCGAGCTTGTTCTCGGCGGCATCGTTGATGTCGATGCCGGTCTGGTCGTGGATGAGCTGCGCCATCTCGGCGGCGCCCTGGCCGGGCGGGCCGCGGAACACGCCGCTGAGCAGGTCCAGGCCCTTCTGGGCGAGCCGGGACGCAATCGCCGGCTGCGCCGCAGCGATCAATGGGATCGGCATTCCAGGCTCCCGGTCAGGCGCGACCTGCGGAGCTTAGGCGGGCGGCCCCGGCCGCCACATCCTTCCGACTAACGAAGGTCTAAGGAAGCGTCTTGCAGCTCGGTTTGCAGACCACCTCGTTGCGGCCGAGCAGCCGGATGGACTGCAGGCTGGTCGGGGCGCGGTGCTTGCCGCACTTGAAGCAGGAGCGGGTGTGGCCGCTGCCGAGGAAGGGCGATCCGCCCACCTTGGATGCATAACGCAGGCCATCTTCGCGAACCGCGGTCACGGTGTCTTTGCTCATCTTCGTTCGGGTCGGGACGAAACGAGTATTGACGCACAGGGAAGATGACAGCACCACCTCGCAAGCCCCAGTGTCCGGCCCCGCCGGCCCCAAAACACGGGCTTTCCCTGCCCCGACCTGAGGGGACAGGCTGCGGGGACAATGCCCCCTGCTCCCTCCGACCCCATGGCCAAGCTGTTTTTCCGTTATGCGGCGATGAACGCCGGCAAGTCCACCGCGCTGCTGCAGGTGGCGCACAACTACGAGGAGCGCGGCCACCGCGTGCGCATCTTCACCGCCCGCCTGGACGACCGCTACGGCCGCGGCTACGTCACGTCGCGGCTGGGGCCACAGCGCGAGGCCGAGCAGTTCGACGCCGACACCGACTTCGTCGCGCTGATGGGCGACAACCCCGGCATCGCCTGCATCCTCATCGACGAGGCGCAGTTCCTGTCCAGGCGCCAGGTGCAGCAGCTGCACGAGATGGCGCATCTGCGCAACCTGCCGGCCATCTGCTATGGCCTGCGCACGGACTTCCAGGGTGAACTCTTCCCCGGCTCGGCCGCGCTGCTGGCCCTGGCCGACGAGATGGACGAGATGAAGACCATCTGCGACTGCGGCCGCAAGGCGACGATGAACATGCGCGTCGACGCGAACAACCGCAAGGTCACCGAGGGCGCCCAGGTCGAGATCGGCGGCAATGTGCGCTACCGCTCGGTCTGCGGCCGCTGCTTCCGCCAGGGCTGAACGCAAGGCGGCGCTGCTCGATTCATTGACGGGCCAAGGCCCGCCAATGAATCGACCCCCTTGTATGCTCGGGGGTCAGCCCGCGTACCCGCGGGCCGGGGGCCCGCTATTTAGCGGCAATCTGCGCGTCCAGCTCCTTGCAGGACGGCGAGCAGACCGGCTGGGACTTGCCGAGCAGCTTCTTGGACTTGAGCATCGCGCGCGGGCGGTGCTTGCCGCAGAGGAAGCACGACATCGTCGCTGCGCCGAAAGAGGAGGTCGCCGCGAACGGCGAGCCCGGGGCTTTGGAGCGGTAGCGCAGACCATCCGCTTCGATGGTGGTCTTGGTGGTTTCTTTGGCCACGCTGGTCCTGTCGAAGAGTGTTGTAGGGGGGGCGCCGGGCAGGCGCTCTGGCCCCGTATTTTCCACCATGCGCGAACCACCCGCCCTAGGACTTTCAACAACCCTTAAATCTGGCCGGTCGTTTGCCCGCCCAGGCGGCCTGTCCCTCGGCCAGATCGGCCGAATCGCGCGCCCTCTCGATGTCGGCCTGCAGCCGCGCCGCGTCGAGCCGGCCGGCGGCGATCGCATTGAGGTGCCGCTTCATCGGCAGCAGGGCCAGCGGCGCCATGCCGAGCAGTTCGGCCGTCAGCGCGGCCAGGGCGGCGTCCAGCGTGTCGACGTCGGGCAGCAGCCGGTCCAGATAGCCGCAGGACAGCAGCGCGGGCGCGTCCAGCGTGCGGCCGGCCAGCAGCACCTGCTTGGCCGTCGCCAGGCCCAGACGGTCGACGAAGCGGCGCAGGCCGCCGGCGTAGAAATGCAGGCCGATGCGCGCGGCCGGCACGAACATCTCGACGGCCGGCGCGCCAAGGCGGAAGTCGCAGGCCAGGCCCAGGTCGGACGCACCGCCGTAGACGCCGCCGTGCAGGCGCGCGATGGTGATCGGGCGGGCGGCCTCCAGCGCATCGGCCAGTTCGCCGAAGCGCGCGCCGGCGTCGATGGCGCCGAGCGCCCCAAGGTCGAAGCCGCTGCAGAAATGCCGGCCCTCGCCGGCCAGCACGAGCACGCGCACGGCCGCGGCGGCATTCACGTCGTCGAGCAGCCCGCGCAGCACGCCGAGGTCGCCGACCGCGAGGCGGTTGGCCTGGCGCGGGCGCCGCAGCGTGATGCGGGCCAGGCCGCCGTCGACCTGCAGCAAGGGGGGCTGGCCCCCGCTCATGCGCAAGCTCCGTGCACGGCGTGTCCAGGGGCGGATGCGGTCGGCTTCATCATGGGTTCAGCTGGCCGCATATTGTGGCGACGTAAGCTCGGGCATCCGCGTTGTCACGAAACCGTCATGCAGCACACCCGCCGCCGCCTGCTGGGCCTGACCGTCACCCTTGCCCTGGCCGCCTGCGCCACGACCGCACCACCGCCCCCAGCCCCGGCGCCCGCGCCACAACGCCCCAAGCTGCTGGTGCTGGTGGCCATCGACGGCCTGCCGATGCGCCAGGTCACCGGCTACCGCGACCAGCTGGCCGCCGACGGCTTCGCCCGCTTCCTGGACCACGGCCGCTGGTTCTCCGACGCCCACCACGGCCACGGCCACACGGTGACGGCGGCCGGCCACTCGGTGATGCTGTCCGGCGCCTACCCGCAGCGCAGCGGCATCGTCGGCAACGAATGGCGCGACCCGGCCAGCGGCGAGCTGGTCTACAACACCGGCGACGCCGCCTACACCTACCTCGACAACCCGACGGCGCCGCTGGCGGGCACCAGCCCGCGCAACCTCAAGGTCGAGACCCTGGGCGACGTGCTGCGCAGGCGCTCGCCCGAGTCCAAGGTCATCGGCATCTCCGGCAAGGACCGCGGCGCCATCCTGCCCGCGGGCCACTTGGGGCAGGCCTATATGTACATGGGCGAGACGGGCCAGTTCTCGTCCAGCACCTACTACATGGCCGCGCTGCCGCAGTGGGTCAAGGACTTCAACGCCGCCAGGCCGGCCGACGCCTTCTTCAAGAAGACCTGGGCGCCCTTGCTCCCCGAGGCGGCCTATGCCCGCTCGGTGCCGGACGGCCAGCCCTGGCAGATCGCCAGCGGCAACGGCAACCGTCTGCCCGCCGTCATCGGCGACCAGATGGACGCCCCCGGCCCACGCTTCTAMGGCAACCTGCTCGCCTCGCCCTTCGGCGACGAGCTGACGCTGGCCTTCGCCCGCGCCGCGGTCAGGAACGAAAAGCTGGGCCAGCGCGGCGTGCAGGACATCCTGTCGGTCAGCCTGTCCAGCCACGACTACATCAACCACGCCTTCGGCCCCGAGTCGCGCCTGTCGCACGACCACCTGCTGCAGCTGGACCGCCATCTGCAGGCCTTCTTCCGCTTCCTGGACCAGGAAGTCGGCGCCGGCAACTATGTGCTGACGCTGACGGCCGACCACGGCTTCACCGACACGCCGGAATGGGCCGCCACCCAGGGCCGGGATGCCGGCCGCTTCACCAATGGTCCGTCGCTGGCAGCCGTCAACGCAGCGCTGGCCGCGAAGTTCGGCGTCGACAAGCTGGCCTGGAACTTCTCCGCCTCCGGCCTGCTGCTGAACGAGAAGCTGGCCACCGACAGCGGCCTGAAGTTCACCGATGTGGAAGCCGCCGCCCGCGACGAACTGCTGAAGCTGCCCGGCGTGGCCACCGTGTTCACGCGCGAGCAGCTGCTGGGCAACGACAGCACGACGCCCTACCTCGAAGCCATGCGCAAGTCCTACGACCCGACTCGCGCGGCGCAGCTGCAGATCGTGCTGAAGCCGAACTGGATCTTCAGCTACCGCCCGGGCGGCACCACCCACGGCAGCCCGCACCGCCACGACACCCATGTGCCGCTGCTGTTCTGGGGCCCGGCCTATGTCGGCCAGGGCGAGATGAAGACCCGCGTCGAGATCGCCGACCTGGCGCCCACGCTGGCCGGGCTCGCCGGCCTGCCCGCACCGGGCCAGGCCCAGGGCCACGACCTGAAGCTCAAGCCGTAGGAGCGTGGGCGGCAGAGATAGCGGCCCGCGCCGGGGCGAGTTGCGGGGCCAGCCAAGACGCCGGTGAGGCGTTGGATGGATGCCAACAACGAGCCGGCAACGCAGGATGGCCCCGCAAATCGCCCCGGCCCGAAGGGTTGAGCCCGCATGGGGGGCGATTCGGCGTTGCGCCGCTGGCCCGGGCGGCAAGCCCGGGCTGCGCACCGCGCCTTGCCTCGCCCCCCATGCGGGCTCAACGCGGGCCGCTATCTCTGCCGCCCACGCTCCTGGCCAACAAGGCCGCGGCCGGCTCGCCCCAGACGGCCTCGGTCAGCGCCAGCGCGCCGAGCCGTTCGCCCAGCGCCGCGGCCTGCGCCGGGCCGGTGGACGGCAGCATGACGAGCAGGCGCCCATCCTCCAGCCGCATGCAGCCGTCCTCGCCACGGATGCGCGCCAGCAGCGTGGCCGCATCCGCGTCGGCGGCCAGCGTCGCGACGGACAGCGGCCAGGCGCGCGGGTCGGACAGCAGCGCCTGCAGCAGCTCACGGCCGGCCTGCGCCGCCAGCAACTGGCCCGCCGGCGGGCGCGGCCGCTCCAGCGCGCTGATGTCCACGCCGGTCAGCGCCAGGCCGCCATCGGGCAGGCGCTGCTCCACCCACCACAGCCGCCGGCCGTCGCGCCAGACCTGCTCGTAGCCGCGCTGGGCGACACGCCCGCGTGGCTCCGGCAGGTCTGCCGGCCCGGCCCCGGCCTGGCGGGCGGCCTTGACCATCTCGGCCCAGGGCGGCGCGGCGCCGTCGACCAGGCCCCAGGCCTGGCGGTAGGCGGCATTGGCCTGCAGCAGGCGGTCGCCGGCGTCGAACAAGGCCAGCAGCAGCGGGCCGTCGGCCAGCGTCTGCGACCAGAGCTTGTCTTGGTTCACGGCCCGATTCTGGGCCGTTACGTCAGCGGCGACGGATTTCGCCCGAACCGCTGACGCTCTGGCGCAACTGCGGCCGGCCCGCGTAGCTGAGGTCGCCGGAGCCGCTCAGCTGCACGTCCAGTTGCTCGGTGACCCCCAGCTCCACGTCGCCCGAGCCGTTGATGCTGACCTTGGCCGTGCGGCCCGACAGCGAACGGGCGTCGACGTCGCCGGAGCCACTGACGGTCCAGCTCTGCTGGTCGGCGCGGCCGGCCAGGCGCACGTCGCCCGAACCGCTGATGCTGACGCTCAGTTCCCGCAGCTCGACCATGCCCAGGCGCACATCGCCCGAGCCGACCAGGTTCAGGCTGAGGCTGTCGGCCTTGAAGCGCTCGACGCCGAGGTCGCCCGAGCCGTTCACGGCGATGGCCTGCAGCGCCCGCGCGTCGACGCGCACGAGCGGCGCGGAGCGCGTCGTGAAGCCGGCGTCGCGCCGCATGCTGACGACCAGCGCATCCCCCTCGACGACGGTCTCGATCAGCGGCTCGATGTTGTCGTCGGCGACCACGGTGGCCTGGTCGCTGCCGGCCTGGTTCAGCCGCACGTCGATGGGGCCGTCGATGCGCAGCTTCGTGAAGGCGCCCAGCGCCCGCTGCTTCTCGACCCTGACGCCCGAACCGCGCACGCGGTTCCGGCCGCTGCCGTAGTCCATCGGGCCGCTGAAGCTCGCCGTCCAGCCGTCCACCTCCTTCTTGATGCGCAGATGCCAGTCGTTGTCGCCGGCCAAGGCGGCGCTGGTGGCGAGGGCGGCGGCGAGGGTCAGCAGGGCGAGGCGTTTCATGCGGGCTCCGGGTTCGGCAATGCGGCGGCAGTGTCCCCAGCCGGCCCCCCCGGCCGCCCGCCTCGGGCGACGGAATGCGCCGCGGCCGGGATGGGCCGTAGGATGGCGCGACCAACAGGAGGTCGGCATGCAGCGCGGCAACGAAGCCGGCGATCTGCGGGCCTGCGACACCTTCTCCAGCCAGGCGCTGTAAGCCTCAGCCCGCGCCGTCCTCGGCCGCCTCGCTGCGCCTGCGCATCCAGGCCTTGCGCACGAGGTGGCGGACCAGCAGGCCCGCTCGCATGCGCAGCGCATGCGAGCGCACATAGATGCGCTGCCGCGCCCAGGCCGCGCGCAGGCCTGCCGCACCCGCTGACGGCGCCAGCAGCGCCACCTCGTAGGTGGGCAGCCAGCGGCTCCAGGACCCGGCCGGCCCCGGCGAGGCTTCGAGCTCGTCCACCAGCGCGCCCGGCAGTGGCGTGCCGAAGAGGCGCGCGGCGAGCCGCAGGCCCAGCGCCACCGGCCCCGCCAGGTCGTTGCCAGCAGCCACGGCCTGCAGCCGCTCCCAGAAGCCCGCCGCCTGCGCGAAGCTGCGCAGCATCTGGTCAGCGTCGTGCAGGTCGCGCAGGCCGTTGTGCAGCTCGCCCTCATGCATCAGGTGGGTGAGGCAGTGCACCAGCAGGTCCTCGGGGCAGGGAATGCGCAGCGCGGGCAGGCCCGGCAGCGGCTGCGAGCGCGCGATGATGGCGGCGGGATCGGGGGCGTTGCGGGCGGTCAGCGGCAGGATGTTGTGGTGGACGTCGAGCACCGTGCCGCGCCGCACATGGCTCATCGGCGGCAGCTCGTGCATCCATTCGCGGTAGTAGCGCTGGTCGTAGGGGTCGCTCTTGGCGCCGACCCAGCCGTTCAGCATCAGGCGGCTTTCGACATCGCCGAGAGCTTCCCGGGGCACCAGGATGTCGACGTCGCCGAACAGGCGCCCCCGGCCGATCTCCGGGTAGGCCATGACGTAGGCACTGCCCTTGAGCAGCACGACCGGGATGTCGAGCGCGCCGAGGGCGGCCTGCAGCTGGTGGGCCTCCCAGCGGATCGAGAGGTGCTGCCGCTCACCCATCCGGCGCACGCCCTCGAGGTGCAGCCGGGCCTGCGCGCAGGGCTGCACGCCGGCGGCCTCGAGGCGCTTGTCCAGCGCGCCGAGCAGGTTGGCGTCGCGCGCCGTGGCGACCAGCGTCGACCATTCAGCGACGGAGAGCGCCTGCGCACGCCGGGGCTCGCGCAGCGTCTGCAGCAGGGCGATGCGGGGCGAGTTCATGAGGCGCAGATCCGCCGGATGCCTTCCAGGCCCGCGTCGGTCGACCCATAGACCAGCTCGTGGCAGCTGACGTGGTCGAACATCGCGCAGAGGGCCTCGAAGCCGGGGGCGCCCATGCGCTCGCCGTTGAAGGACTGCTCGGAGATCAGCGTGAAGGCCTCGACACGGCTGAGCCGCTCGATCTGCAGCGAGGCACCGGCCTCGAAGCGCGGAAACACCATCCAGGCGGCTCGCGCCCGCTCGGCGGCCCGGGCCATCGAAGCGGGCGGACAGGCCGCGTGGGTGATCGTCCCCTTGCGCGTGTCGCGGTAGATCGGGCCGAGCTGCGCGCCAGGGAAGGCGGCGACGACGTCGATGGAGTGGTTCTTCAGGCTGATGGGCCGCGGGTGGGGCAGCAGCAGGCCATCGGCCGGGTCCAGCACGGTGAGTTCGTCCGAGAGCAGCCGCCAGCCCTCGATGAAGGCGAGGGAGGCGCACAGCGTGCTCTTGCCGGCGCCGGGAAAGCCGGGCATGACGAGGGCGGCACCGTCGCGCGCCAGCACCGCCCCGTGCATGACGAGCCAGCCCATCGGGCGCTGGGCGACGCACCAGTTCATGCCCCACTCGAACATCGGCGCGGCCTGCGCGGCGGGCAGCGGAAAGAAGGGCTCGGCGCCGTCCAGCAGGAAGCGCGCCTGCGGCCGCCAGACCTTGCGCAATCCACGGCCCGGCAGGACCTGGATGTCGAAGTCGATGAAGACGTCGCCGTCGTCCGGCCGCATGGCCTGCGGATAGAAGGCCTGCACATGCCGGCGCACGGCCGCGAACGACGAGCGGAGCCGGACGTTGAAGGGCGGGACGTGCAGGATGGCGTCGAACACCGTCGCTCAGCAGGAGGGGCCGCGCGCCGCCTGGATCAGGCCCGCTTCCTGCAGCCGTGCGAGCACAGGTTCCAGCCCTTCGACACCTCCGGGGAGGCCGGCCTCCGGCTGCAGGGTCTCGGCCGACAGCACGCCGCTTTCAAGCAGGCGCTGCACCACATGGTGTCCTAGTTCGTCGAGCACCCAGTAGTCGCCCGAGCAGGCATCGAAGGCCAGGCGGTCGCCCGACTCCGGCCAATCCGGCCCGAATTGAAGCAGGCGCCCGGAACGGATGGACCATGCTGCCGGCTCGGCAGCAGACCTATCCGCTATTTCTTGCACAGGTTGTCGACGGGCGCGTTCGTGTCGTACATGTTTTCGATGTACCTGATCACGTCCGAAGCCGTCCAGGGCTGGATGCAGCTCAGGGAGCCGGGGCAATAGGTGCCCTTGCTCCTCAGCTGCCCCCACATGTCGACGACTTGGGCCTTGGTCAGCGGGTATTTGGCCGCGGAGCCCTGGAAGTAGCCCGCATTCAGCCAGGCACAACTCAGGTGCCGCAGCAACTGGCCCAGGCCGCCCGGCCCCCCGAACATGGCGTCATTGGGCGACTTGATGACCCACCAGAGGCTCACATCCCCCTGATATGTGCCGATCGGGGTCCAACCCGTGAAGAGGCTCTGGATGGTCGTTCCCTGGTTGCTGATGTCGGCGAACGAGACCTGGTTCAGGCTCGTCGTACAGGTGACGATCGTGCCGTTGAACTGCGGGAAGACGGCCCCGGCCGTCTGCCAGTTGGGCGAATGCTGGGGCTGGACCCAGTAGCCGGGCGAGAGGCCGCCGGAGCAGGTGGTGCCGGTACCGGGCCGCGGGCTGGTATTGCCGCTCATCATCGCGGACGGGCTCTGGCAGACCCCGCCGCCCAGCGCCGATTTGGCGCTGACGGCCATCAGCACGCCCGCGCCGCCACCGACGGCGCGGAACAGGCGCCGGCGGCCGACGTTCACGGGCGTCGCCGACGAGGTGCTGACCACTTGCGGCGCGCTGGGCTGCACGCCCTGGTCACCTTCGAGCCGATTCTTGATCATGCAATTCCCCTGCGTGCCTACGGTGTGCAAGCCAAACGCTTGCGGTCAAATTATCAGGTGGAGCTGCGCCCGCCGCTCCCCCCCCAATCAGGGTGAGGAGCAATCCGGCGGATGATGAGAGACCTCGTAACGGCCCAGCCGTTGCAGCGATGGCGGCTCCGGCTTGCCGACGCCGAGCCGGATTCGCAGAAGCTCAGGCGCTGCGCCGCGAAAGCCAGCCCAGCGGCGAGTCCTGGGACGCGCGCGGCGCCTGGGATTCGAGGAAGTCGCTTGGCGGCTGGCTGCGGTATTCGCTGACGTCGCCGTCGTCCAGGCAGGCATCGAGGCCGAAGGCGGTGCCGAGGTCGGCCGGATCGGGCTCGCGACGCGCGGCAGCGTCACGGCGGAAAAAACGCAGCGCTGGGACGAATCGCATGGCAAACCTCTTGGGGTGGACTGCCGACAACCGCATCGGCTCCGTGCAGCCAGTGTGGGGGATGTGCATGACAGCGGAACGCCCATCTGTGAGTAAATATTGCCGCTTGTGCAAATACCACACACCCCGCACGGGCCGCCACCCCAATAGGCATCGGGGTTCGTGGCCGATCTGCATCGGCCGGCCGGCGTTGCTCGATTGCAAATCGAAGACATTGCTCCCCAGCTCTGTTGATCCAAATGGCGGTCGATGGGATTAAGCTCCGCGCTCCGTCTGCCCCCGGGCTTTCCCGCATGACATCAGCAGTACTCAAATGGCTCGCCAACGGCGTGATCGGCCTCGTCGTGGCCAGCACGCTCTGGATGGCCGAGGCAATTCCATCCAGCCCGCGCGGCGCCGCATCACTGATGCTGGCCCAGATGGCGGCCTCGGCCGACCATGCCGCCTCGGCGCCGTCCACCATCCCGCATTGATCAACCCAGGGCCTGCCGCGCGCCTTCGGCCAGGGCCAGGCCGATCTGGTCCAGCAGCGCGCCACGCCCCTGCAGCTGCCACTGATGCCAATACAGGGCGACGTCGATGCCGGTCTCCGGCTTCAGCACGACGAGCCGCCCCACCTGCACCCAGGGCCGCACCTGGATCTCGGGCGCCACGCCCACGCCCCAGCCCATGACGGCCGCGTTCACATAGGCCTCGCTGGACGGCACGAAGCGCTCGCGCAGCCGCGGTGAACGCACGCCGAAGGCCTGCGACACCCACTGCGCCTGGCTGTCGTCCTTGCGGTTGAAGACCAGGAAGGGCGTGTCGGCGAAATTGCCCGCATGCAGCCCGTCGGGCAGGCGGGCGGCGCAAAAGTCAGGGCTCGCTACCGCCACGTAGCGCATGACGCCAAGCGCCTGCACGCGGCAGCCCCGCAGCGCCTCGGCCACGGTCGACACGCAACCCAGCACGGCGCCCTGGCGCAGGCTGTCGTGGGTGAAGTCCTGGTCGTCGACGACCAGCTCCAGCCCGTAGCCCTCGCGCAGGCCCCGCTGGACGAGGCCGTCCAGCGCCGGCAGCACCCAGGTCGCGAGGCTGTCGGCATTGACGGCGATGGCCAGGCGCGACTGCGGCGCGACGCGCTCGCCCAGCTCCCGGGCAACGTCCACGCGCAAAGCCTGCAACTGGCGGGCGAAACGCAGCAGCACCTTGCCGGCCTCGGTCAGGCGCAAAGGCCGCGAACGCACCACCAGCGGCTGGCCGACCTGGGTCTCCAACGCCCGCAGTCGCTGCGAGACGGCGCTCTGGGTGATCGCCAGCCGCTGGGCGGCACGCTCGAAACCCTGCTCGTCGGCCAGCGCGGCAAGGCAGTCCAGCGCGGCGGGGTCGAATTCATTCATAAGAACTACTAATGTACTGGGAAGAATATGAATGAAACTTCTTTAACACGGTCCGGCTGAGCAGAATTCGCGGATGCCCGCGCCGCCCGCCACCGCCGTCTTCGCCCAGGGCTGGGCCATGGGCGCCGCCCTCATCCTCGCCATCGGCGCGCAGAACGCGCTGGTGCTGCGCCAGGGCCTGCGTCGCGAGCATGTCGGCGCCGTCATCGCGGTCTGCACGCTGTCGGACTGGCTGCTGATCGCGCTGGGCGTCTTCGGCCTCGGCGCCCTCATCCAGGCCAGCCCTGCGCTGCTCGAAGCCTTCCGCTTCGGCGGCGCCGCCTTCCTGCTCGGTTATGCGCTGCTGGCGGCGCGGCGCGCCTGGCGGCCCGGTGCCGGGCTGCAGGCCGCCGGCAGCGCGTCCAGCCTGGGCGCGACGCTGTCGGCCGCCTTCGCCTTCACCTATCTGAACCCCCACGTCTACCTGGACACCGTCGTGCTGCTCGGCGGCCTGGGCGCACGCCAGCCGGCCGGGCTGCGCGCGGCCTTCGCGGCCGGGGCCGGCCTCGCGTCGGCGATGTGGTTCGGCCTGCTCGGCTTCGGCGCGGCGGCCGCGGCGCCCAGGCTGCAAGGCCCGCGCGCCTGGCGGCTCATCGATGCCCTCGTCGCTTTGCTGATGGGCGCCTTGGGTTTACAACTCCTGCTGCAACCGCTCTAAGAAAACAAGAAGGGCCTCCCATGAAGATCGTCGTTCTCGGCGCCGGCATCATCGGCATCGCCACCGCCTGGTATCTGCTGGACGAAGGCCACGAGGTCGTCGTCGTCGACCGCCAGGCCGATGCCGCGCTGGAGACCAGCTTCGCCAACGGCGCGCAGATCTCGGTCAGCTTCTGCGAGCCCTGGGCCAATGCCGGCGCGCCCTTCAAGGTGGCCAAGTGGCTGCTGCGCGACGACTCGCCGCTGCTGTTCCGCCCGCGCCTGGACCCCAACCAGTGGCGCTGGGGCCTGGCCTTCCTGATGCAGTGCACGACGGCGGCCTTCGAGCGCAACGTCGAGGAACTGGTGCAGCTCGGCCGCTATTCGCACCAGTCGCTGAAGGCCCTGGTCGACCGCACCGGCATCGAGTACGACCGCCTGGAGCGCGGCATCCTGCACTTCTTCTCCAGCCAGGCCGACTTCGACAACGGTGCCGCCGCCGCCGAGATCATGCGCCGCCACGGCGTGGACCGCCGCGTGCTCGGCCGCGACGAGGTGCTCCAGGTCGAGCCGGCGCTGGCCGCCTTCGGCAGCCGCATCTTCGGCGGCACCTTCACGCCCAGCGACGAGAGCGGCGACGCCAAGGTCTTCACGCAGAAGCTGGCGCGCCTGTGCGAGCAGCGCGGCGCGCAGTTCCTCTACGAGCACGACATCCTCGGCCTGCAGCGCGCCGGCGACGCCATCGAGGCCGTGCAGCTCGCGCACACGCGCAGCGGCGAGCGCAAGGCCTTGAAGGCCGACGCCTTCGTCGCCGCGATGGGCTCCTACACGCCCGGGCTGCTGCGCCCGCTCGGCGAGTTCCTGAACATCTACCCGGCCAAGGGCTACTCGGCCACGCTGCGGCTGAAGAAGCCCGAGGCGGCCAGCGTCGTCAGCCTGCTGGACGACACGCGCAAGATCGCGATCTCGCGCCTGGGCGGCCACATCCGCATCGCCGGCACGGCCGAGCTGTCGGGCTTCGACCTCAACCTGAACTCGGCCACGGCCAAGGTGCGCTGCGCGGCGCTGGTGCGGCGCTACGAGGAGCTCTTCCCCGGCGTGGCCGACACCAGCGAGCCCAACTACTGGACCGGCCTGCGCCCCAGCACGCCGACCAACATCCCCTGCATCGGCCGCAGCCGGAAGGCGCGCAACCTGTGGATCAATGCCGGCCACGGCACGCTGGGCTGGACCCACGGCGCCGGCTCGGGCCATGCGCTGGCCGAACTGGTCGCCGGCCGCCGGCCGGACATGGCCTTCGGCTTCTACGGTCTTTGAGGCCCCTCGTCCAAGGCGTACCTTGGCCGGTCCCCCGCGGGGACGGCGATGCTCGCGGCATCGAGCCGCGAGCACATCGCCAGGAGGGCCGGCTTGGGGCGGCCCGGCGCTCGGCCCACTTGTGGATGACTCAGAGCGTCTTCAGCAGCGCCTCGACCTGCTTCTGCTGCGGGAACTTCGGCCCCAGCTTGGCCAGGTCGTCCAGCTCGGTCTTGGCGGCGGCCTTGTCGCCCGACTGCAGCAGGATCTGCGCGAGGTTGAGGCGGTACATCGGCTGGTCGGGCTGGTCGCCGACCAGCTGGCGCTGCACGCTGATGGCCTTGGAGAAGTCCTTGTCGTTGGCCAGCACGGTGGCATAGGTGTCGCGCAGCGCGCCGTCCTCGGGGTTGAGCTTGAGGCCGCGCTCGGCCAGCTCGCGCGCGCCGGGCTTGCCGGCCTTGCTGCGCAGCCAGGCGACGTTGTTGATGAAGACGATGGCGTCGGGGCTGCGCTTGAGCAGGGCCTCGTAGCGCGTCAGCGCCCCGTCCAGGTCGCCGCGCGCCAGCGTCACGTCGGCCGCGGCGACCGCGAAGGCACCGTCCTGCGGATGGGCGGCCTGCCACTGGGTCTCGAAGGCCAGCGCCTCGTCGCGCTTCTTCGCGGCCAGCAGCAGCGCGAACAGGCGCGGCGCGGCATCGTGGGGCTGGCGCAGCAGCGTGGCCTTGCGCAGCGCGGCGATGGCCGCGTCGAAATGCTGGCGGCCGGCCTCGATGTCGGCCTCGGCGATCAGCGCATAGGCTTCCTGCGGGTGCTTCTTCTGGCGCTCGCGCAGCGCGGCCAGCGCCTCGTCGACGCGGCCCTGGCGCGCGGCCAGCTGGATCAGCAGGCGCTGGGCGGCGACGGATGCCGGCTCGGCCTCCAGCGCACGCCTGACCTCGCGCTCGGCGCCGGCGTAGTCCTGCTCGACGACGCGCAGCTGCGCCAGGCCCAGCCAGCCGGTCGCCCGCGACGGCGACAGCGCGGTGAGCTGGGTGTAGGTCTTGCCGGCCTGGCCCTTGTCGCCGGAGGCGAGCTGGGTGCGCGCCAGGCGCTCCAGCAGGTCGGGGTTCTGCGGCAGCGCGGCGGAAGCTTCCTGCGCGGCCTGGGCCGCGCCGGCGGTGTCGCCCAGGCGCAGCTTCTGGTCGATCAGCGCCAGCCGCAGGCCGGGCTCGGTGGGCTCGGCACGCACGGCGGCGGCCAGCACCTCGGTCACGCGCTCGGGCGGCGCCTGGGTCTGCAGCAGCAGCTCGGCCAGCGCCAGGCGGGCCTGCGGCGAATGCTCCTGGCTCGCGATGAAGCCCTCCAGGCGCTTGATGGCGGCCTCGTTGCGGCCCGCCTGCGTGTCGATGGCGACCAGGCCGAGCACGGCCGGCAGATAGCCGGCATCGGCCTTCAGCGCCGCGTCGAAGGCCGCCTGGGCCGCGGCCACGTCCTTGCGGGCCAGCTGGATGCGGCCGCGCAGGCCGTCGGGCACGGGGCTGCCCTTCATCTTGGGCGCGAGCCTGTCGACGGCGGCCAGCGCGGCGGACAGGTCGCCGCGGCGCGCCAGCGCGTTGATCAGCATCAGGTCGTAGCCGCTGCCGTCGACGTCCTTGGCGGCGATGTCGCGCAGCTGGTTCAAGGCCGCGTCGGCCTTGGCGCGCGTGGCGCCACCGCCCGCGGCGCCGTCGCGCGCGATGGCCGTCAGCGCCAGCGCCGCGCTGGTCTTGGGGTCGTCGGGACGCAGCTTGGCGGCGGCGCCGAAGGCCTGGTCGGCACCCTCGAAATTGCCCTGCATCAGCTGGGCCTTGCCGGCCAGCAGCAGGGTCTCGGCGTCGGCCTTGCCGCTGTCCAGCAGCGGGCGCAGCGTCTCCAGCGTCTTGGCCGGCGCGCGGCGCTGCAGCTGCAGGCCGGCGAACTGGCGGCGCAGCGCCAGGTCCTCGGGCGCGAGCTTGATGGCCTGGTTCAGCAGGTTCTCCGCATCGGGCAGTTCGCCGAGCTGCTGGTGGGCGCCCGCCGCCAGCCGCAGCAGCGGCAGGTAGTGGGGCATCAGCTTGAGCAGCGGCAGGGCCAGCTCGCGGGCCTTGGCGGCGTCGCCCTTGGCCAGCGCGAGCTGGGCCTGCAGGAAGCGGCCCTGCGGCTTCTTCGCGAGCGCGGGCGGCATCGCGTCGACCAGCCGGGTCGCCACGTCGAGCTGCTGGCGGCCGAAGGCCATGCGCACGAGCAGGGAGCGGGCGTCGTAGCTGCCCGGCTCCACCGCCAGCACCTGGGTCAGCACCGGCTCGGCGGCGTCGGGCTTGCCGCGCGCCAACAGCACCTCTGCCTTCAGCAGCAGGGCCTTGGCCGCCTTGGGGTTGCGCGCGAGCAGCTCGTCCAGCGCGGCCAGGGCCTCGTCCGGCAGGCTGGCGGCCAGCTTGGTGCGCGCGCCGGTGATGACGGCGCCCTCGGCCTCCGGCGTCAGCTGCAGCGCGCGCGCCGCGGCCACCTTGGCTTCGGGCAGGTTGCCCTGGGCCAGATAGGCCAGGGCCAGCTGCTGCTGCAGCCGGGACATGGCCTGCGGGTCGGCCAGGCTCTGGTCGCCGAACTCGGCGATGAGCTTGTGCGACTGGCCCGAGTTCAGCAGGGTCTCGGCCAGCAGCGGGATCAGCTCGTCGCGCGGCGCGCCCAGCTCCTGCGCGCGGCGCAGCTCGATCTCGGCACCGGCCAGGTCGCCCCCCTCCAGCAGCGCCCTGCCCAGCCATTGCCGGCCCTTCACGCTGTCGGGGTTCTGCTGCAGCAGGTTCTTCAGCTCGATGGCGGCCCCGGCCGTGTCCTTCTGCTCCAGGCGCTTCTGCGCGGCGGCGAGCAGATCCTGCTCGGAGCGTTGGCCGCAGGCAGCCAGGGCGACAACCAGGACGAGGGCAAAGGCGCGCGATTTCATGGGGTCTCCTTGTCGGCGCGGATTGTGTTCCAGGAGGCTGTCGGGCTTGGGACCGGGTGCGCGCCGAGGCGAGTTGCGGGGCAAGACTAGGCGCCGGCGAGGCGTTGGATTCTCCCCAACAACGAGCCGGCAACGACGAATTGCCCCGCAAATCGCCTCGGCCCTTCGGGTTGGGTCTGCCAGGGGGCTGAGGCGTTGTTGCTCCTCCTCGCGGGCGCGAGCCCGCAGCGTCGTCGTCGCCTAGCCTCAGCCCCCTGGCAGACCCAACGCGCACCCGGCCCCAAGCCCGACAGCCTCCTAGAATCCCCGCCCTTTCTCAGGGCTGGCCCCAGGCCGGCCCGCCGACACCCAAGCGCCATGACTGCCCCCATCCCCTTCTGCGCCATCGACTTCGGCACGTCGAACTCGGCGGTCGCCGTGCCCGACGGCGCGGGCGCGATGCGCCTCGTCGAGCTGGAGCCCGGCCAGCGCACGATGCCGACGGCCGTCTTCTACTTCAGCGAAGGCCCGCACGACGCCGACGGCCCGCCGCGCGCCTTCGGCCGCGCCGCCGTGGCCGCCTATGTCGAGGGCCACGACGGCCGGCTGATGCGCTCGATGAAAAGCATCCTCGGCTCCAGCCTGATCGACCAGACCACCGACGTCGGGGGCGGCCGCGGCGCCAGGTATTCGGACATCGTGGCCGGCTATCTGAAGCGGCTGCGCCGCCTGGCCGGCGAGCCGGCGCGCGCCGTGCTGGGCCGGCCGGTGTTCTTCGTCGACGGCGAGCCCGCGCGCGACGCGGCCGCCCAGGCCCAGCTGGAGGCCTGCGCGCGCGCCGTCGGCTTCACCGACGTGCAGTTCCAGTACGAGCCCATCGCGGCGGCCTTCGACTTCGAGCAGCAGGCCATCCGCGAAGGCCGGGGCGAGCAGATCGTGCTGGTGGCCGACATCGGCGGCGGCACCAGCGACTTCTCCATCGTGCGCGTCGGCCCCGAACGCGCGCAGCGCCTGGCGCGCCGCGACGACATCCTGGCCAGCCACGGCGTGCATATCGCCGGCACCGACTTCGACCGCCACATCGAGCTGGCCGGCCTGCTGCAGGCCTTCGGCTACAAGGCCACCGGCCCGAGCGGACGCGAGCTGCCCAGCGGCCTCTACTTCGACCTCGCCACCTGGCATCTCATCAACACCTGCTATGCGCCGCTGCGCGTGGCCGAGTGGCGCGGCATGAAGAGCTGGTTCAGCGACGTGCGCCAGCACGCGCGGCTGATGACGGTGCTGGAGGAGCGCCTGGGCCACGAGCTGGCCGCGCGCGCCGAGGGTGCCAAGATCGCCGTCTCCGGCGGCGCCGACACGACGGTGGACCTGAGCCACGTCGAAGCCGGCCTCGTGCTGCCGCTCAGCGAGAGGACCGCCGTCGACGCGCTGCGCGCCGACCTCGACCGCATCATCTCGACGGCCCACGAGACCGTGGCGCTCGCGGGCCTTGCGCCTCGGCAGATCAACGCCCTCTACTTCACCGGCGGCTCGACCGGCCTGCGCCTGCTGGTGGACGGCATGGCCGCCGGCTTCCCGCGCGCGCTGCGCGTCACCGGCGACCGCTTTGCCTCGGTCGCGACCGGCCTGGGCCTGCACGCCCAGCGCCTGTTTGCAAAGGCTTGAGCGGGCGGGACACATCGGCCAGCATCAGCACCGCGCTGACCAGGCCCTCGACAGCCTCCTCCAGGTCGCCCGGCGGCTCCAGCGACTCGATCTCCTCCAGCAGCGCGTCGGCGTCCTCGAGGTCGTCCGGGTCCAGGTGCAGGTAGATCGCGGCCAAAGGCTCCAGCAGCAGCTCCTCGGGCAGGCGCATCAGCGCCGGGTGGGCGTCCAGCGCGTGCGCGAAGCCGGCCACCCAGGGCAGCACAGTCTCGCTGGGGTCGGCAGCGTCGTCCAGCTCGAAGATCCAGGGGTCGAACCACTGCCGGCCGGCGATGGCGACGTTCAATTCCTTGTGACGGCGGCGCAGCAGGCCGACCAGCTCATCATCGACGCGCGCCGGCGTCGGCCGCCCCTCGCTGTCGAGGATGGGCGGCAGCCAGGCCGCCAGCGGCACCGCCTCGGGCTGCAGCAGCACGCCGCACAGATAGCCGTCCAGCATGCTCGCGTCCAGCGGCTCCAGCGGCGCCGGCAGTGCGTCCAGCAGGGCCTGCAGCCGCTCCAGGTCGGCTTCGGACAGGGCTTCGGGGGCGCGGTGCGGGGGGGCGGACATGGCCGCATTATCGGCAGCGGCGCCGTGAATATTCCCTGCCCGGCGGCGGGGGCGCGCCCTACAGTGCCCGCATCCCAACGACGCCCTCATCCCGAGGGCTTGACGCCCGGCAGTTCGCTGTCCGGGCTTTTTTTGCTGCAGCGCGGCAATATGCGGCATCCCGGCCGCCGCCGGTCGAGCGCAATCCATGCCGGGCCCGGATGCTACCGGCTGCGCCAGTCGCTGGACGCCGCCACGACGGAACTGCAGGCCCTGGTGCTGCGCGATCCGTTGACCGGCCTGGCCAACCGCCAGTTGCTGGACGACCGCCTGCAGCACGCCGCCGCGCGCAGCCAGCGCGAAGCCGTGCGCCTGGCCCTGCTGGCCGTCAACCTGGACGGCTTCAAGCCCATCAACGAGGCCTTCGGCCACGCCACCGGCGACGCCGTGCTGCGCGAGGTGGCCGCGCGGCTGCAGGCCCAGACTCGCAACCACGACACGCTGGCGCGCATCGGGGCCGACGAGTTCGCGCTGCTGCTGGAGGGCGAGGCCGGCGAGACCGCGCTGGCCCAGGTGGCCCGGCGCCTGCTGGATGCGCTGGCCCGGCCGCTGTCGCTGGGCGACGCCGAACGGCCGCTGCCGCTGTCGGCCTCCATCGGCATCGCGCTGCACGACCGCAGCGCCGAGCCCAGCCAGCCCCTGGTCTCGCAGGCCGAGTCGGCCGCCCAGGCCGTCATCGAGCTGGCCCGCTGGGCCATGCATGCACAGGCCCTGGGCGAGAACGCGAGGCTGGGCTTCGCGGACTCCACCTTCGCCGAACCAGGTGCCTAGACCTTCATGCGGTCCGGCGCCACATAGAAGCGCCTGAACTCCTCGAAAGGCAGCGTGTCGGCCGCCTCGATGCGCGCCTGCGCGGCCAGCGACTCGGCCGCCTCGGCCGCGAAGCGCTGCTGCAGCGCCTCCGGATAGGGCAGGGCCAGCAGGGCCGCGCGCGTCGCGTCGCTCTGGCGGCGCATGAAGCCGACATGGCTGTCGTCGAAGTCCTGGGCCATCACGGCCAGCATGCGCGCCGACGGGCAGAGTTCCGGGCGGCGCAGCCGCTCGCCGACGCGGGCCAGCGCCGCGCGATGGGCATTGCCGCCGTGGGCCGCGTCCAGCGCCTCGGCCTGGGCCGCGCAGGCGGCCAGGATCTCGGCGGCCCAGTCGGACAAGGACCGTTCGCCGCCCCGCCAGTGCTCCAGCATCAGGCCCGGCTCGCGGCCGCGCGCGGCGACGCGGTGCTGGTTGCGCGCGTTCGCGGCGATCTCCTCGGGCGTGTCGTCGGGGCTGTGGCTCTTCAGGCAGTGCAGCAGGAAGGCGTCGAGCACGCGCATCGTGTCGGCACCGATGCCGACCGGCTCGAAGGGGTCGAGGTCCATCAGCCTCACCTCGATGTATTCGACGCCGCGCTCGCGCAGCGCATGCAGCGGGCGCTCGCCGGGGCGGATCACGCGCTTGGCGCGGATGGTGCTGTAGAACTCGTTCTCGATCTGCAGCAGGCTGGTGGAGAGCTGGTTGTAGTCGCCGCCGGGCGTGCGCACGCCGATGGCCTCGTAGGCCGGATAGGGCCGGCTCAGCGCGTCCTGCAGCGAGGCTGCATAACTCTCCAGGCAGTTGTAGCTGACGGCGATGCTGGCCTGGGCGTCGCTCTGGTAGCCCAGACGGCCCATGCGCAGCGAGGTCGCGTGCGGCAGGTAGAGGGTGTGGCCCGACAGCCGCTGCAGGCCGTGCTCACGGCCGGCGACGAAGCTGTCGCACAGCGCCGGGCTGGCGCCGAAGAGATAGAGCAGCAGCCAGCCCTCGCGGCGGAAGTTGCGGATCGCGCCGAAATAGCCGTCCGTGCCGACGCCGGGCAGCGACCAGTTGTAGTGGATGCCCGAGATGGTCTGCATGCGCCGGCCATAGCGCTGGCCCAGGCCCATGCGGTAGATGCTCTTGGCGCGGCCCACGTTGCTGCTGCCATAGCGGCCGATGGGGATGGTCTCGTCGATCGGCAGGCCGCAGGGCATGGAGCCCACCCACAGCCGCTCGTCACCCAGCGCCTGGTAGACGGCCTGGTGGATCTCGGTCAGCTCGCGCAGCGCGTCGTCCACGCCGGCATGCACGCCGGTGATGAGTTCGAGCTGGGACTCGCTGTAGTCCGTCGTGATGTGCGGGTGGGTCAGCGCCGAGCCGAGCGCGGCCGGGTGGGGCGTCAGCGCGAGGCTGCCGCCGGGCAGCGCGCGCAGGCTTTCCTTCTCGATGCCACGGCGGATGCCGAGCAATGTCTCTTTGTCGTCCATGGCGTCCGGTTCGGCTGCAAGGCGCGACACGGTAGCAGAAGCAGCTTGAGCCTGTACGACACCGGAAATGGCTCCATGGGATAGGACAGGGACGGCCGGCGCTCAGCCCGGCGGGCCGGCGGCCATCGCCGCCGCCGCGCGGTGGATGGCGGCCCGCACCCGGACATAGGTGCCGCAGCGGCAGATATTCGTCATGGCCGCGTCGATCTGCGCGTCGCTCGGCTGCGGGTGGGCGCGCAGCAGCGCCGCGGCGCTCATCAGCATGCCGGACTGGCAGTAGCCGCACTGCGGCACCTGCTCGGCGATCCAGGCCTGCTGCAGCGCGGCCTGGGGCGTCGAGGCCAAGGCTTCGATGGTGGTGACGCTGTGGCCCGCAGCAGCGCCGACCGGATAGCTGCAGCTGCGCACCGCCTCGCCGTCCAGGTGCACCGTGCAGGCGCCGCAGGCCGCGATGCCGCAGCCGAACTTGGTGCCGGTCAGCCGCAGCTCCTCGCGCAGCACCCACAGCAGCGGCACATCGGCCGGCACGGCCACCTGGCGCGGCTGGCCGTTGACCTTCAACTTGATCACGACATCGTCTCCTGTTCGAAATGCAGGCCGCTGCGGGCGATGGGCATGGCGCGCGGGCGCCGGCCGCCGGCGGCGTGGATGGCGTTGGCCAGCGCGGGCGGCACGGTCACGGGCCCGATCTCGGCGATGCCGCCCAGCGGCCGGCCGCTCTCGACGAAATCCACGACGATGGGCGGCACCTCGGCCAGATAGGGCGGCGTGTAGCCGCCGAAGTTGTCCTGCAGCAGCCGGCCCTGCTCGAAAGTGACCTCGGCCTTCGCATAGGCCAGGCCGAAGACGGCGCCGCCCTCGAGGTTGGCGCGCGCGATGCCAGGGTCCAGCACGCGGCCGCAGTCCGCCACGCTGACGATGCGCAGCAGCCGCACCGCGTCGCCCCTGACCTGCACGTCGACGACCGTGGCCAGCAGCGAGCCGAAGGCCTCGGCAAAGGCCAGCCCCCGCCCCTGCCCGGGCGGCAGCGGCTGGCCCCAGCCCGACAGCTCGGCCGCGCGAGCCAGCACGGCCAGGCAGTCGGGCCGGTGCGCCAGCAGCCGCCGGCGCAGCGTCAGGCCATCGCTGCCGGCCTTCAGCGCCAGCTCGTCGATGAAGCTCTCCAGCCCGAACAGATTGGGGCCGAAGCCGGTCGTGCGCATCACCGAGGTCGGCACCGCAAGCCGGGCGAGGTGGAAGTCCAGCCGCCGCGCCTCGAAGCGATAGGGCGGCGGCTCCAGGCCCTCCAGCGCGCTGGGGTCGACGTGCTGCTCGTCCAATACCTTCTGGATCGGCGGGAAGACCGGCCCGAGGATGGTGGGCGACACCAGCCGCGCCCGCAGCGCGCGCGGCAGGCCGTCGGCCGCCAGCGTGGCCGACAGGCGCAGCGCGGACGCGGGGCGGAAGGCATCGCGGCGCATGTCCTCCTCGCGGCTCCAGATCAGTTGCACCGGCGCGCCCACGGCCTTGGAGATCAGCGCGGCCTGCACGACGAAGTCCGGCAGCAGGCGCCGGCCGAAGCCGCCGCCGAGGTAGGGCGTGCGGTTGACCTCCACGCGCTCGGGCGGCAGGCCCAGCACGGCCTGCAGCGCCGCCGCGGCCAGGTCCTGGCCCTGCGTGGGCGCCCAGATGACGCAGCGCTCGGCCGTCACATGGGCCACGCAGTTCATGGTCTCCATCGTCGCGTGCGCGGCGAAGCCGTTGAAGTAGTCGGCCTCGAAGACCTCGCCTTCCACCGCCGCGCCCTCGTTGACCGGCGTGGCCCACGGCCCGTCGGCCAGCGCGCGCCGGTAGTCGGCCTCGATGCGGGCCGAGTCCACGCCTGCCGAGGCCGGCGTGGGCTTGGCCGTCACGGTGAGCTTGTCCAGCGCGCGGCGCGCCTGCCAGTAGCGCGTCGCGACGACGGCCACGCCGTCGGGCAGCGGCAGCACGGCCTTGACGCCGGGCTCGCGCGCGGCGCGGCGCGTGTCCACGCGCTGCAGCTCGCCGGCGATCAGCGGCATGGTCCTGATGGCCGCGACCAGCATGCCGGGCAGCGCGAAGTCGATGCCGAACACGGCCGAGCCGTCCACCTTGGCCGGCACGTCCACGCGCGGCAGCGCGCGGCCGACGAGGCGCTGGCGGGCCGCCTCGCGCAGCCGCGGCTGGGCCGGCACGGGCAGGCCGGCCGCGGCCTCGGCCACGTCGGAGAAATGCAGGCGCCGGCCGCTGGCGGCATGCACGACCTCGGAGTTCTCGGTGTCGCACCCGTCAGCCGCCACGCCCCAGCGGGCGGCGGCGGCCTGCACGAGCATCTCGCGCGCCGCCGCGCCCATGCGGCGCATCAGCTCGTAGAAGCCCTGGATGCTCTCGCTGTTGCCCGTGAACTGCCACTGGTACTTGGGGTTCTTGAACTCGGCGCGCCGCGGTGCGGTGACGAGGTCCACCGCGGCCCAGTCCGCGCCCAGTTCGTCGGCCAGCACGGCCGGCAGCGTCGTGCCGATGCCCTGGCCGATCTCGGCCTGCGACACGACCAGCGCGACGCTGCGGCTGCCGGGCGTGATGCGCACCCAGGCGGTCAGCTCGATGGTGTCGGCAGCGGGCGCGAGCGACGCCGCACCCACCAGGCGCGCGGCCTGGGCACCGACAAGGAAGCCGCCGAGCAGGCCCGCGGCCGAGGCCTGCAGCAGGCGGCGGCGCGTGGGGTCGGGAAGAAGCTGGGTGTCAGTCATGGGCGGGTTCATGGGGTGGGGCGACGGCGAGCGCGACGACGGCCGTGCGGCAGTGGCTGGCGATGGAGCGCTCCAGGCCGACGAGGCGCTCACGCCAGCGCGGCAGCAGCGCATCCACGCAGGCCTGCACCTGGGCGGCCTCGTAGTCGTCGTGCAGCAGCCAGGTCGAGCCCGGCGCGTGGGCCTTCAGGAAGGCCGGGAAGGGCTGGGCCGCGGCGCCGCGCCGCGCCGTGGCCAGCAGCTCGCGCGTGAAGCGCTGCGAGGCCAGCACGTCCTCGCGCGTGCCGAGCCGGTCCACATGGCCGGCCACCAGCGTGTCGAAGTCATAGGCCAGCGCCTGGTCGTGCGCGTTGAGGTAGCCCTGCACGTCCGCCGCGATGCCCAGCTCCGGGTAGGGCGCGTAGCCGGGGTAGACCACGTCCACCAGCATCAGCACGCGCTGGCGCGGCAGGTGGATGAAGAGATTGCCCGCGGCGTGGTTGAGGCCGCGATCGTCCAGCTCCACGCGCTGGCCGCCGACGTCCAGGCTCAGGTGGCGCTCGAAGCGCTGCGTCGGCGGCGGCCGGCGCGGGTCGGCAGCACGGTCCAGCGCCTCGCCCACCTGCTGCTGCGCGATGACGCGGGCCTCGCGCGGGAACAACAGACCCGCCGCGCCGATATGGTCCAGGTGGGCGTGGCTGTAGATGACGTGGGTGACCGGCAGCGGCGTGACCTCGGCAATCGCCTTCAGGTAGTTGGCGCCCAGCGTCGGCAGCGGGTCGACGGCGATGACGCCGGTCTCGCTCACGACGAAGAGGGTGTTGTAGGCGCCGTCGCAAACCCACCAGGCGCCGCCACCGAGGTCGCGCAGCGCATAGCCCTTCGCGGAGATCTGTGCGGCGTCGGCCACCGGGATCGCCGACGCGCTGCCCAAGCCCAGCAAGGCCAGCAGCACGACCCACAACTTCCATCCCGGCATGGCCCTTCCCGTTCGCAGTGGCGATGGCCGGCATGTTGCGAGGCAGCCTTGGCAGCGGCAATGTCTGCGCGTCGCGATCTCTTGTCGGAATGTGCTGGCTTGCCAAGCCACGCCGTTGCCGCCAGCATCCCACCCGTTTTCAACAGAGGGATGCGATGGCGAAGCCACCCACCAAGGTCTATGCCGAGCTGGCCGGCTTCGACGTGCTCAGCGAGGTGCTGGGCACGCTGGGCCTGCGCTCGCGCGTCTACTGCCGCACCCAGCTGGCCGGGCCCTGGGCCATCGAGGTGCGTGGCTCGGAGCTGCTGCACTTCCATCTCGTCGAGCATGGCGAGGCCTGGCTGAGCATCGCGGGCCGCGCCGAGCCCGAGCCGCTGCGGCCGGGCGAAGTGCTCGTCATCCGCAGCCCGGCCGGCCACCGACTGGCCGACCAGCCGGGCAAGCGCCCGGTCGCGCCCATCGTCTTCGCCGCCGGGGATGACACCGGCCGCATGCAGCTGCTACGCCACGGCCATGCCGCCGAGCCGGACAGCATCATCGTCTGCGGGTCCTTCGCCCTGCAGCACGCGGCCGACCACCCGCTGATGCGCCTGCTGCCGTCCGTCATGCGGCTGCGCCCCGACCCGGCGGCCGACTGGCTGGGCGCCGTCGCCGGCCTGCTGAGCCGCGAGGCTGGCACGCTGCAGCCCGGCTCCGAGATCGTCATCTCGCGGCTGACCGACCTGCTCTTCATCCAGGTGCTGCGCGCCTGGATGCGCGAGCACGCACCGCGCCAGGGCTGGCTGGCCGCGCTGTCGCACCCGCAGATCGGCCCCGTGCTCGCCGCGGTGCACGAGCAGCCCGAACGCGCCTGGACCGTGGAGGCGCTGGCGGCGCTGGCCCATCTGTCGCGCTCTGCCTTTTCGGCGCGCTTTGCCAAGGTGGTCGGCGAGCCGGCCCAGACCTATCTGATGCGGCTGCGCATGCAGGCCGCCGCCCGCCTCGTCAGCGAACGCCGCGCCTCATTGGCCGAGATCGCCGCGGCGACTGGGTATGAGTCCGAGGCCGCCTTCAACAAGGCCTTCAAGCGCTGGCACGGGCTGGCGCCGGGGCAGTTCCGGGAATTGCAGGCGGAGGCGGCTTAACGATGATGAATTCAGAGTATTTTTGGCGTTGGCAACAACAGGTCGGAATTGGGCAGGTTTCGGCCACCGGCCTGTAGCGGCCGTCTGATTTGCCGTAGCGAATGTCGAATGCTTGTTGGTTCTCGATCCCAGGGGCGCCGGGCGAGCACAGGGCCCAGGGCATTGGCTGTGGCAAGCTAGGGGCTGTTCAGCGAAATCGCGTCGGAGATCACCATGACCACCAGCCTCGAATTTCTGGAAGCTGAAGCCCTGAAGCTTGCTCCTGCGGACCGTTCGCACCTGCTCGAACGACTCATCGCGAGCCTCGACTCCAACCCCGAAGTCGACGAAGCCTGGGAATTGGAAGCGGATCGACGAGAGGCGTCGTTGGAATCGGGCTCCGCAGTCGAAGTCCCCGCGCAAGAAGCCATGTATCGTCTTCGGGCAAGGTTGGCTCGGTGACCTATGCGCTTCACCCTGGCGCTGAGCAAGACATCGCTGACGCCTTGGACTTCTATGCGGAGCAGGCTGGCCTGTTGATAGCACAGCGGTTCCTTGACGAGTTCGAACGCGTTGCCGAACTGCTGGCCACGCATCCCGGCTTCGGCACGCCAACCACCAAAGGTCGCCGCGTATTTCCGCTACGCGTTTTTCCGTACTCCGTCGTCTACCGGAGCCTTGAGGCAGGCATTCGAATCGTCGTCGTACGTCACCAGCACAGAAGGCCTGGCTACGGCGGCACAAGGCGGTAGTGTCGTGGCGCACTCTCGCGGCCAGCCCGGTAGGCTGGGGTGAGCATGGCGCACCCCAGCGCTTGCACGATGGGACCGTTGGGGTTCACTTCGTTCACCCCAACCTACGTTGAACCGCTTCAGGGCGGCGAAGCAGTCCAAACGGAAGTCTGCATCGGGTCGACAACCACCCTAACCACCCCGTACCGCGCCTACAACTGCCCCGGCGCATCATGATCCGCCAGGCTCGGCCGCAGCGCATGCTCGCCGGCCTGGATGCCCTCGTGGTGGCTGAGGTAGAGCGACACGTCGTAGTGCTCCAGCCAGGCTATGGCCTTGAGGCGGTCCAGCACCGGGCCCTTGACCTCTGAAAACTCCAGCCGCAGCGATTCGGCGGCGAGGGCGCCGCGCAGTTCCTGCAGCGCGGTGAGGCCCGACACGTCGATGTGGTTGACGGGCGCCATCAGCATCAGCACGCGCTGCGGCTCGCCGACGCTTCGGCGGTGCTCGCGCACATGGGCCAGCACGACGTCGCTCAAGCCGCGCGCGTTCGTGAACACCAGGCTCTCGTCGATGCGCAGGCCGACGACCTCGGGCCGGCATTCCACCGCGAAGCGCTCGACGTTGCGGAAGTGCTGGGTGCCCGGCACGCGGCCGATGCGCGCGACATGCGGCCGCGCGGTGCGCTGGATCAGCAGCGCGATGGAGCCGACCACGCCGAGGGCCAGCGCCGCGGCTATGCTCCACAGCAGCACGGTCGCCGTCACGGCCACCATCATCAGCCCCTCGGCGCGGGCATAGCGCCAGGCCTCGCGGTAGTGGCCCAGCGTGAAGCCGCCCAGCACGGCGACGACGATGGTCGCGGCCAGCACGGGCTTGGGCAGGTGGGCCAGCGGCCCGGCCAGCAGCAGCATCGCGAGGAACATGAAGCCGGCGACGAAGACCAGGCTCCAACGCGTGTGCGAGCCGGCCTCGTGCAGCAGGATGCTGCGCGAGAAGCTGCCGGCCACGGGCATGCCGCCGGTCAGCGATGCGACGACGTTGGCCGCCGCCAGGCCGCGCAGTTCGGCCGCCGGCAGCAGCTTCTCGCCGCGGCGCTGCGCGAGCGATTCCGACACCGCGAGGCTGGACACGAAGGCCATCAGCGCGACCAGGGCCGCGGACGGCAGCAGCCGCAGCCACAGCGCCGCGTCCAGCGGCGGCAGGCCCAGCGGCAGGGCCAGCGACGGCAGCGCGCCGACCTGGGCCACGCCCTGGGCCGCCGGCGTGAAGGCCGACACCAGCATGGCCGCGACCAGCAGCAGCAGCGGCGCCAGCCGCGCCAGCAGGCGCGAGCCCGCCCGCCGCGACAGCAGCAGCAGCGCGATGGCCGCGCCCCCCCAGGCGGCGCTGGCCGGGTTGAAGCCGCCGTGGCGCGCCGACAGCAGCAGGTCGGGCAGCGTGAAGCCGGCCGCCGCGCTGCCCAGCAGCACCGGCAGCTGGCCGGCCGCGATCATCAGCGTCGCGCCGTTCTCGAAGCCGCGCAGCGCCGGCACGGACAGCAGGCTGGCCAGCGCATCCAGCCGCAGCAGCGCGGCCAGGCCGAGCACCGCGCCCACCTCGGCGGCCAGCACCAGCGCACCGGCCTCCGGCGCCACGCCGGCCGGCAGGCTGCCCAGGGCCTGCGCGATCATCAGCGCGAGCACGGCCACCGGCCCCAGGCCCAGCACCGGGCTGGAGCCCAGGGCCGCATAGGCCAGCAGCGGCAGCAGGCTGGCATAAAGACCCACCTGCGGCGGCAGGCCGGCCAGCATCGCGTAGGCCAGGCTCTGCGGAATCAGCAGCACGGCGACGACGGCGCCGGCCATCAGGTCGGCGCGCCAGTGGGCGTTCTTGTTGTCCATCAATCGACCTTCGCACCAGAGAGCTTGACGACCCGGGCCCATTTGGCCGTCTCGGCGGCGATCAGCGCGGCGAACTCGGCCGACGTGCCGCCGCCGGCCACGGCGCCCTGGCTGGCCAGGCGCTCGCGCAGCGCCGGCGTGGCCAGCGCCGCGGCGGCCTCGCGCTGCAGCCGCGCGACCTGCTCGGCCGGCTGCTGCGCCGGCGCCAGCAGGCCGAACCAGGAGCTGGCCTCGTAGCCTTTCAGCGCCGGGCCGCCGGCCTCGGCGATGGTGGGCAGCTCGGGCACGGCGGGGCTGCGCCGGGCGCTGGTGACGGCCAGGGCCAGCAGCTTGCCGGCCTTGATCTGCGGCAGGGCCGAGGGCAAGTTGTCGAACATCAGGTCCATATTGCCGGACACCAGGTCCAGCAGGGCCGGGCCGGAGCCGCGGTAGGGGAAATGCAGCATGTGGCTGCCGGTCATGCTCTTGAACAGTTCGCCGGCCAGATGGATGGAGGTGCCGTTGCCGCTGGAGGCCATGTTGAGCTTGCCGGGGTTGGCGTGCGCGACGCGCACCAGGTCGGCCACGCTGCGGATGCCATAACGCTCGGCATTGGCGGGGTTGAGCACCAGCACATTGGGCACGGCGGCCACCAGCGTGACGGGCGCGAAGTCCTTCACCGGGTCATAGGGCAGCCGCGGGTAGAGGGCCGCGTTGATCGCATGCGTGCCCACCGTGCCCATCAGCAGCGTGTGGCCGTCGCCGGCCCGGGCGACCTCGGCCGCGCCGATGTTGCCGCCGGCGCCGGCGCGGTTGTCGACGACGACCGGCTGGCCCAGGCGCTGCTGCAGCTCGGGCGCCAGCGCGCGGGCCAGCAGGTCGGTCGTGCCGCCGGGCGCGAAGGGCACGATGAGGCGGAGGGGCCGGCTCGGCCAGCCGGCCTGCGCCGAAGCAATGGGTGACGCGGGCAGCGCAAGGCTGCCGGCCAGGGCGGCGACCTGGCGACGGGTGAAGCTCATGGCGGTCTCCTCTCACATCGCCGTCCCCGCGGGGGACCGACAAGGCAGGCGCCGCGTGCAGCCAGGCGCGACTGGGCGAGGGGTCACTCTATCTGTCGACCTTGACGCCGGAAAGCTCGATGACCCGCGCCCACTTGACGGTCTCGGCGGCGATCAGCGCGGCGAACTCGCCGGCGCCGCTGCCCTGGGGCTGCAGGCCCAGCGCGCTCATGCGTTCGCGCAGCGCCGGCTGGGCCAGCGCGGCGACGGCGTCGTGCTGCAGGCGCGCGAGCTGCTCGGGGGGCTGGCCGCCGGGCGCGAACAGGCCGGCCCAGGCGCTGGCCTCGTAGCCCTTCAGCGCCGGTCCGCCGGCCTCCTCGATGGTGGGCACCTCGGGCAGGCTGGGGCTGCGCCGGACGCTCGTCACGGCCAGGGCCCGCAGCTTGCCGGCCCTGATCTGCGCCAGCGCCGCGGGCAGGTTGTCGAACATCAGGTCCATATTGCCCGCCACGACGTCCTGCCGGGCCGGGCTGTTGCTGCGGTAGGGGAAGTGCAGCATGAAGGTCTGGGTCATGCGCTTGAAGAGTTCGCCGGCCAGGTGCGTGGCGTTGCCATTGCCGCCGGAGGCGACGAGCAGCCGTCCGGGCCGGGCCGCCGCGACGCGCACGAGGTCGTCGACGCTGTGGATGTCCAGGCTGCGCGCGACGGCCGGGTTGACGACCAGCACCAGGGGCATGGTCGCGACGAGGCAGACGGGCGCGAAATCCTTGACCGGGTCGTAGGGCAGATGGCCCGACAGCAGCGGGTTGATGACGTGGGTGCCGGCGCTGCCCATCAGCAGCGTGTGGCCGTCGCCCGCGCCGGCGACCTCGGCACTGCCGATCTTGCCCTGCGCGCCGGGCCGGTTCTCGACGAACACGGGCTGGCCCAGGCTGCGCTGCAGCTCGGGCGCCAGCAGGCGCGCGGCCATGTCGGTCGCGCCCTTGACCATATAGGGCACGACGATGCGCAGCGGCCGGCTCGGCCAGGCATGGGCCGCGCCGGGCTGGGCCGCGGCCACCGACGTGCCGGCCAGCCACAGCAGCAGGCTGCGACGCTGCGTGCCCGGTGGTCGCGTCATGCCGGCCCCAGCAGCAGCGTCAGGCGCACCTGGCCGTTCAGGCAGGCGGCATCGAAGTCCTGCAGCACGGCGGCCAGCAGGTCGGCGTCGGATGCGTCGACGGCCGCGATGCCGACGGCGCGGTTGCGGCCCTCGGCCTTGGCCTTGTAGAGCACCATGTCGGCCCAGTTGACGGCCTGCTCCCAGTGCAGGTGCAGGCCCGGGCCGGCCGAGCCGCCGAGCGGAAAGCTCGCGAAGCCGATGGAGGCCGTCACGCGCAGCGGGCCCTCGTCCGTCGCGATCGGCTCGGCGCCGATGCCGCGCAGGACGCGCTCGGCCATCTGCGCGAGGTCGCCGCCGGGCAGCTCGGGCGCGAAGACGAGGAATTCCTCGCCGCCCCAGCGCACGACGAGGTCGGTGTCGCGCACGGCGGCCCGGATGCGCCGCGCGACCTCGACGATGACGGCATCGCCGGCCGCATGGCCATGCCAGTCGTTGACGTTCTTGAAGTGGTCGATGTCGACCATCATCAGCGCGCCGCGGAAGCCCTCGGCGCGGGTCGGCTCGTCGGCCGCGCGGTCGCGCTGCTCCATGACGGCGAGGAAGTGGCGCCGGTTGGACAGGTCGGTCAGCGGGTCGCGCTCGCTCTGCGCCCGCAGCAGGCTCTGGTTGGCCGTCAGCCGCGCCTGCGCGCGGCGCATGCGCAGCAGCGTGACGGCGACCAGCGCCAGCGACAGCAGCAGCAGCACGCCGACGGCGATGCCGACCTTCTGCGCCAGCTGCTGGTTCGCGAGCTGCTGGTCCTTGAGCTGGCCGTCGCGGGCCAGCAGTTCGAGGTCGCGCTGCTTGGCGGCGCTGTCGTATTTGCGGCGCAGCTCCTCCAGCGCGGAGGCGCGGTTGCGCTCGTTGGCGCGCGCGTTGAGATCGCGCTCGCCGGCGAAGGCGGCCAGCGCCTCCTTGTACTGGCCGGCCTCGGCCCAGGTGTCGCCCAGTTCGCGCAGCTCGCGGGCGCGCGGCACCAGTTCGGCCGGGTCGACGCCATACCCGTCGACCCTGGCGAGCTCCTGGCGCGCGACGTCGAACTGGCGCAGCTTGATGTGGGCGACGGCGAGGTTGTGGTGGAGCAGGCGCTCGTATTCGCGGTCGTGGAAGCGCTGCAGCACCGGCAGCGCCTTCTGGCCGCTGGCCAGGGCCTCCCTCAGCAGGCCCAGGTGCATATAGGAGTCGACGAGGTTGGAGCGCAGCAGCGCGGCGTAATGCGCGGCGCCGGCCTGCTCGGCCAGCAGCAGGGCGCCCTCCAGCGCGCTGCGCGTGGCGCCGAAGTCGCGCGCGCGGCGTTCGACGACGGCCGCGTAGTTGCGCACGCGGGCGCCGGCCAGCAGGTCGCCCTGGGCCTCGGCCTCGGCCGCGCGCAGCTCGGCGCGCGCCGCGTCGCCATGCTCCTGGGCCTGCAGCACGACGGCCAGCAGGCCCAGGCTCTGCGCGGCCAGGTATTTGTCGCCGCCGGCGCGGGCCAGGGCCAGGCTGCGGCGCGTGCTCGCCTCGGCGCCGACCAGCTCGCCGCGGTTGGACTGGTCGCGCTGCACGATGCGTAGGGCCTCCCAGGCGCTGCGGAAGTCGCAGCCCAGCTCGCGCACGGCGCGCACCTCGTCGCCGGCCGGGCAATGGGCGTTCAGGCCGCGCAGCGCGCGCGCGGCCAGCGCGCTGCCGGACCTGCCGGCGCGCTCCTGGGTCAGCGCGCGCAGCAGCCAGCTGCGGTCCGCGCCATCGGCGCGGCCCATCAGCTGCATCGCGACGGCGTCGGCCGCATCGGCCTGGCCGGCGGCCAGCAGCAAGCGGCCGCGCGCCAGCAGCCAGGCCGCCTCGCGCGGCTGGCCGGGCCCGGCATGGGCCGGCCAGCGCTGCTTGAGCTCTGCGAGCATGGCGTCGGGGTCGTCGAAGGCGCGGCGCGCGACGTCGGCCAGCCAGGCGTCCTCGTCGGCCGGGTCGGGCGCCGTGACGGGCACGGCCGATGCGAGGGCGGCCAGCACCGGCAGCAGCACGGCGAGGAGGAAGCGGCCGGGCTGGCTCATGCGGCGTTCGCGGCGGCGCCGGGGCCGCCCGTCTGGGGTTCGCCGGCCGTGCGTGCGGGGCCGCTGAGCAGCTGCAGGCCGACGAGGCCCTCGCTCCAGGCGGCTTCGAGCCGGGCCGTCAGCTGGGCGGCGGCCAGCGCATCCTCGGCCTGGATGCGGTCGATGCCATAGGCCTTGTTGCGGCCATGGGCCTTGGCGAGGTACATGACGGTGTCGACGAGGTCGATGGCGCGCTCCCAGCTCAGGCGCAGGCCGTGCGGCGGGATGGGCAGGCTGACGAAGCCGATGGAGGCGGTGACCTCGATGTCGTTGGCCGCGTGGCGCACGGGCCGGCCGCCGATGAGGTCGAGCAGGCGCTGCGCGAGCTGGGGCGCGAACATGCCCTCGCGGGTGCGCGCGACGATGAGGAATTCCTCGCCGCCCCAGCGCACGATGAGGTCGTCGTCGCGCACGGCCTCGCGCAGCCGGCGCGCGATCTCGACGAGGACGGTGTCGCCGGCGGCATGGCCGAAGCCGTCGTTGAGGCGCTTGAAGTGGTCGATGTCGATCAGGAAGACGCTGGCCGCGAGGCCCTGCTGGCCCGACAGGCCCTTGATGGCCGCCTGGAAATGGCGCCGGTTGGCCAGGCCGGTCAGCGGGTCGGTCTCGCTCTGGCGCTGCAGCGACGCATTGCTGTGGGCCAGCGCCTCGTTGGTGCGGCGCACGCGGCGGAAGGCCTGGTAGAGCAGGCCCAGCGACACGACGACGCAGCCGCCCAGCGCCGACCACAGCGCCAGCGCGAGGTTGCGCTGGCGCACCTGCCCGGCCTTGAGCGCGTTGTCGCGGTTGAGCAGCTCGATGTCGCGCGCGCGCTGCTCGGCGTCCTGGCGCTCCTGGGCCTCCAGCAGCAGCTTGCGGGTCTCCTCGCGCAGCACGCGCTCGCTCATGCGGCGGTGCTCGCCATAGGCGGCGACGGCGCCGGCCAGGTCGCCGGCCCGCTCCAGGTAGCCGGCCAGCTCCTGCCAGCCGGCCGACGCGTAGGCCAGCGAGCCCTGCTGCTCGTCCAGCGTGATGGCGGCGCGCACGTCCTCGCGGCCCTCGGCGACCCGGCCGATGACGATCTTGGCCAGGCCGATGTTGGCGCGGGCCGTGCTCTCGGCGGAGGTGTTGCGCGTCGCGCGCGCCAGCGGCAGGGCCTGCTCGGCCAGCTCCAGCGCGCGCGCCGGGTGGCCCTGGCGCAGGTGGTAGTCGGCCAGGTTGGCCAGATTGAGGGCACGCACGGAATCGGCCCCCGCGCGCACGGCCTGGTCGAGGGCGTCCGACCAGGACTGCAGCACGATGGCGGGGTCGCCGCCCTCGTCTGAGTACAGGATGCCGCGAGTCGTGTAGACGCGGTTCAGCGTCATCGGGTCGGGATCCTTCTGGGCCTCGGCCAGGGCCTGGGCGGCGATCTGGCGCGCCCGCGCCGGCGTGTCGGCACGGTAGGTCGTGAAGGCCAGCCCCATCAGGGACAGCGCCTCGCGCCAGGGCTGGCCGATCTGCTCGGCCAGGCGCAGCGCCGCATGGCCGTGGTTGAGCGCGGCGTCGAGTTCGCCGGCATCGCCGCTGATGGCGGCGAGCAGGTAGAAATGGCGCCAGCGGTAGACCGCCCCGGCGCCATTGACCTGGGCCTCGTCGAGCGCCAGCAGCTGCTTGCGCGCCTCGCGCAGATCGCCGTTCTGCAGCACGTATTCGGCGTCGATGCTGGCCGCGGCGACGGCGGCGGTCGCGCGCAGCTCGCCGGCCGGCCAGCGGCGCAGCTGCCCGGACAGTTGCTCGCTCAGCGCCCGGTCGCGCATCAGCGCCGCGAGCAGGCCACGCAGCGCGATGACGTCGAGCTGGGCGGCGCTGCCGGCGGGCAGGCCTTCGCCGCGGGCGCGCAGCTCCTGCTCCAGCCGGTCCGGCCGGGCCAGCGCGGCGCGCTCGATGCGCTCCAGATCCCGGGCCAGCGCGGCGTCGACCGGGGCCGAGGCGCCCGCCGCCGGGCCCGCGGGCGCAGCGCCGTCGCCGCCCGAACAGGCGGCCAGCAGCGTGAGCGCGGACAGCGCCACGCAGAGCTTGAATCGGGAGGCCAGGGATCGGTGCATCGAGGCGGCAGGCGCGGGGGGGCGTGACCCCGCTGGCTGGATTTCAGCGCGGTTCAGCATGCCAGGAGCGCTCGCCACTGCAAAGTCCGTTCAAATTGCACGCGCAAGCGTTGTCAGCCCGCCCGCCCCTGGTAGCCGCGCGGCACGGCGCCCAGCAGCCGGCGCGTGTAGTCCTGGCGCGGCGCGGCGATCAGCTCGCGGGTCGGGGCCTGCTCGACGACGTCGCCGTGCTGCATGACCAGCACCTCGTCGGCGATGAACCTGACGACGGCGAGGTCGTGGCTGATGAAGATATAGCTCAGCCCGAACTCGTCCTGCAGGTCGCGCAAAAGATTGAGCACCTGGGCCTGCACCGACACGTCCAGCGCCGACACGGGCTCGTCCAGCACCAGCACTTCAGGTCTAAGCGTCAGGCAGCGCGCGATGGCGATGCGCTGGCGCTGGCCGCCCGAGAACTCGTGCGGGTATTTGCCCATCGCGCCCTCGTCCAGGCCGACGCGCTGGAGCAGCGCCACGGCGCGCGCCTCGCGCTCGGCCGCGTCCCGGCCGATGGCGTGGATCTGCATCGGCTCGCACAGCGTCTGGGCGATCGTGAAGCGCGGGTTCAGCGCGGCATAGGGGTTCTGGAACACGACCTGGATGCGGCGGCGCATCTGCTGCCAGCCGGCGCCGCCGAGCGTCAGCAGGTCCTGCCCGTCGAAGCGCACCTGGCCGCCCATGCTGCCGCCGCTGGGCTCGTGCAGGCGCAGCAGGGCCAGGCCCATCGTCGTCTTGCCCGAGCCGGACTCGCCGACGACGCCCAGCGTGTGGCCGCGCTTCAGCTGGAAGCTGACGCCCTTGACCGCCCTGAACTCGCGCCGCCCGAACAGGCCGTCCTTCAGCCAGAAGCTCTTGTGCAGGCCGCTGACCTCCAGCACGACGGGCGCGTCCGGATCCTTGGCCCGGGCCTCGCCGGTGGGCTCGCGGCCCGCGATGTGGTCGTCGATGACCATCAGCCGCGCCGGGTTGCCGGCCAGCGACGGCCGGCAGGCCAGCAGCGCCTTGGTGTAGGCGTCCTGCGGGTCGTTGAAGATCCTCTCGACCGGCGCCTGCTCGCGCACCTGGCCGTGGCGCATGACGACGACCTGGTCCGAGAGCTCGCCGACGACGCCCAGGTCGTGCGAGATGAACAGCAGGCTCATCTTCAGGCTCTGCTTGAGCCGGGCCAGCAGCTCCATGACCTGGCGCTGGATGGTCACGTCCAGCGCCGTCGTCGGCTCGTCGGCGATCAGCAGCTTCGGGCCGCAGGCCAGGGCCACGGCGATCATCACGCGCTGCTGCTGGCCGCCGGACAGCTCGTGCGGATAGGCGCCGAGCCGCCGCCTTGGCTCGGGGATGCCGACCTCGTGCAGCAGCTCCTCGGCACGCCCCCGCGCCTGTTGGCGCGACAGGCCCATGTGCTTCGTCAGCGGCTCGCAGATCTGCGTGGCCACGTCGAAGACCGGGTTCAGCGAGCTCATCGGGTCCTGGAAGACGCAGGCGATGTCCCTGCCGCGGATGGCCTGCAGCTCGCGGGTCGAGGCCTGCAGCAGGTCGCGGCCCTGGAAGAGCACGCGGCCCTGCCGCTCGGCGTTGCCGGGCAGCAGGTTGAGGATGGACATGGCCGTCACGCTCTTGCCCGAGCCGGACTCGCCGACCAGGGCCACCGTGCCGTTCTCCGGCACGTCGAAGCTGATGCCCTTGACGGCCAGCTGGCGCTGCATCCGGCCGTCGACACGGCCCATGCGGAAGGCGACCTGCAGGTCCTGGATGCTCAGCAACGCGGTCATTCCAGGCCTCGCAGTTTCGGGTCCAGCGCATCGCGCAGCGCATCGGTGAACAGCGCGAACGCGGTGACGAAGACGGCCATGAAGGCCGTCACGGCGGCCAGCTGCCACCAGTAGCCGAGGATGAGCTCGTTCTGCGCCTCGCTGAGCATCGTGCCCCAGGAGACCTGGTCCACGCCGACGCCCAGGCCGAGGTAGCTCAGGATGACCTCGCTCTTGATGAAGCCGACGACATGCAGCGACAGCTGCACCAGCGCGACGTGCGACACATTGGGCAGGATGTGCCTGAACATGCGCGACCAGGGGCTCGCGCCGATGGCCTCGGCCGCGCGCACGTACTCGCGCACGCGGTGCTTGATGAACTCGGCGCGGATCAGCCGGTAGATGCCGGTCCAGCCGGTCAGCGCGAGGATCAGCACGACCGAGCCGACGCCGCGATGCACGATGGCCGCGAACGCGAAGATCAGCAGGATGTTGGGGATGGCCGTGAAGACGTTGTAGACCCACTCCAGCACGTCGCCCACGCGGCCGCCGAAGAAGCCCGACAGCGCGCCCAGCACGGTGCCGATCAGCGTCGCGGCCAGGGCCGCGGCCAGGCCGACGAAGATGGACACCTCGGCGCCCTTGACGACCTTGGCCAGCACGTCGCGGCCGAGGCGGTCGCCGCCCAGCGGCAGCGTGTCGGACCTGGGCGCCGCCTCGGTCTTGAAGGCCTTGGCGCGCTCGGCCCACTCGGCATAGCGCGGCGCCAGCGGGTCGATGTCGGACAGGTCGACGTTGGGGCCCTTGGGCGCGGCGATGGCGCTGCCGTCCTCGGGCGGCTGCGGGCCGACGACGCCGGGCGGCGCGTTCGGCACGCCGACCTCGCGCTGCCAGCCCGCCGCGACGAGGCCGGTCGCGGCCAGCAGCACGAGCAGGAGGAAGGCGGCGACGATGGCCATGGCCACGATGCCGACGCGGTCGGTCTTCAGGCGCCGCCATGAGGCGGCCCAGACGCCGCCGGAGGAGGAAGAGAGGGCTGCGTTCATGTGGGTTGTTCGTGGCGCACGAATTCTGCGGGCCGAGCGCCGGGCCGCTCCCAAGCCGGCCCGCCTTGGGCGATGTGCTTGCCGGTCAAGCCGGCAAGCATCGCCGTCCCCTCGGGGGACCGGCCAAGGTACTCCTTGGACGAGGGGCTCACTTCAGAACCACCCGCGGGTCGGCGAGCTTGTAGAGCATGTCCACGACGAGGTTGACCGTCATCGTCAGCATCGCGAGGTAGATCGCGAAGGCCTGGATGACGGGGTAGTCGCTGCGGTTCACGGCCAGCAGCAGCTCGCGGCCCAGGCCCGGGATGGAGAAGAAGACCTCCAGCAGGAAGGAGCCGACGAGCACGCCCGGCAGCAGCACCGACACATTGGTCAGGATGGGGATCATCGCGTTGCGCAGCACATGGCGCAGCAGCACGACGCCCTCGGTCATGCCCTTGGCGCGCGCGGTGCGCACGTAGTCGTGGCCGATCTCGTCGAGAAAAAAGCTGCGGTAGAGGCGGATCTGCGGCGCCATCGACACCATCACGGCGACGAGCACGGGCAGCGGCGCATAGGTGCTCAGATTGGTCCAGTGGTTGCCCGTCCAGCCCTGCACCGGAAACCAGCCGAGGCGGAAGGCGAAGACGTATTGCGCCAGGATGACGTAGACCAGCAGCGACACCGACACGGCCACCGTCGAGCAGATCATCACGGCGCGGTCGGTCAGGCTGCCGCGCACGCTGGCGACGGCCAGCGCGAAGGGCACGGCCAGCAGCACCTCGAGGCAGAGGATGGGCAGCGTGATCGTCAGCGTGGCGGGCAGGCGCGTCGCGAACAGCTGGGCCACCGGCTCCTGCGTGGCCCAGCTCCGGCCCCAGTCGAAGCTGACGATCTGCCCGACGAAGATCCACAGCTGCTCCCAGACCGGCTTGTTCAGGCCCAGCTGCTCGCGGATGGAGGCGATGGTCTCGGGGCTGGCGTTCAGGCCGGCCAGCGCGACGGCCGGGTCGCCGCCGAAATACTTGAACAGGAAGAACACCAGCAGCACGACGCCGATCAGGGTCGGGATCATTTGCCACAGGCGACGGATCAGATAGGCCGCCACGACGACTCTCCAGCCTTGGGCCCTGCAGGACGGCCCTCGCCAAAAACCACCAGCCCCGCCGGGTGAGCGGGGCTGGCACGGGTCGGGGGCGGAGTCTATGCGAGCGGGGCGCCCCGCGAACTGCCGGTTTCACTAGACTCCGCGCTTTTCCGTCCCCGCCCCGCCGCACCCGTCGATGACGCTCCCGCCCCTGCCGACCGCCCTGCCGCTGGCCTGCGCCGAGACCGGCTTCGATCCGGCGCAGGTCACGGACAAGGATTCCAAGGACGTGATCGCCGACATCTTCGACGCGCCGCCGGATCACGACCTCGGCGCCCGCCCCAAGGCCCACCGATGAAACTGCTGCTCGCCGCCCTCGCCACCTGCCTGTCCCTGCTCGCGCCGGCCCGCGCGGCCGAGCCGCCCGCCGACCCGGTCAGGACGCTGCGCTACGCGCTGCCCAACGCCGAGACCGGCCTGGACCCGGTGCGCCTGTCCGACATCTACTCGCGCGCGCTGACCAGCCACATCTTCGAAAGCCTCTACACCTACGACCCGCTGGCGCGGCCGACGAAGATCGTGCCGCTGATCGCCGCCGCCGAGCCCGAGATCAGCGCGGACTTCAAGACCTTCACGATCCGGGTCCGCCCCGGCATCTATTTCGCCGACGACCCGGCCTTCAAGGGCAGGCGGCGCGAGGTCACGGCGGCCGACTTCGTCTACAGCATCAAGCGCTACGCCGACCCGGCCAACAACGCGCCGGGCTGGTCGCAGTACGAGGAGACCGGCATCGTCGGCCTCAACGAGCTGCGCGAGCAACTGGCCCGCTCCCGCAAGCCCTTTCCCTACGACGCCGTCGTCGAGGGCCTGAAAGCGCTGGACCGCTACACGCTGCAGATCAGGACCAAGGAGGCGCGGCCCCGCCTGGTCGAATACATCCTCGCCGGCAACGACCTCTATGGCGCCGTCGCGCGCGAGGTCGTCGAGTTCTACGGCGAGCAGGTCTCGGAGCATCCCGTCGGCACCGGCCCCTTCGTGCTGAAGGCCTGGCGGCGCAGCTCGCAGCTGGTGTTCGAGCGCAACCCGGCCTACCGCGAGCGCCACTACGAGGCCCAGCCCGCGCCCGGCGACGCCGAGGCCCAGGCCATATACGCCAGGCTCAAGGGCCGCCGCATCCCGATGGTCGACCGCGTCGTCGTCGACGTCATCGTCGAGAGCCAGCCGCGCTGGCTGGCCTTCCTGAACAAGGAGCACGACTTCATCGAGCGCGTGCCCGAGGACTTCATCACCCAGGCCGCCCCTGGCCGCAAGATCGCGCCCAACCTCGCCAAGCGCGGCATGCATGCGCTGTTCACGCTGGCGCCGGACTCGACGCTGACCTGCTTCAACATGGACGACCCCGTCGTCGGCGGCATGGAACCCGCCAAGGTCGCGCTGCGCCGCGCGATCTCGCTGGCCTACGACGCCGCGCGCGAGATCCAGCTCGCGCGCCGCTGCCAGGCCGAGCCGGCGCAGTCGCCGCTGATGCCCAGCACCAGCGGCTTCGACCCCGCCTTCAAGAGCGAGATGGGCGACTACGACCCGGCGCGCGCGCGGGCCCTGCTGGACATGTACGGCTATGTCGACCGCGACGGCGACGGCTGGCGCGACCTGCCCGACGGCAGCCCCCTCGTCATCACGCGCAACACCGAGCCCAAGTCGCTGAACCGCGCCATCGACGAGCTCTGGGACCAGTCGCTGCGCGCGGTCGGCATCCGGCTGCAGCTCAAGATCCAGCAATGGCCCGAGAACCTGAAGGCCGCGCAGTCCGGCCACTACCAGATGTGGCCCGTGGCCTTCTCGGCCGCCCAGCCCGACGGCCAGGGCTCGCTGCAGCTCTACTACGGCCCGGCGGCCGGCACGACCAACCTGGCCCGCTTCAAGGACGCCCGCTTCGACGCCCTCTACGACCGCATGCAGGCCCTGCCCGACGGCCCCGAGCGCGAGGCCCTGTTCCGCGAGGCCAAGCGCATCGCGGCGGCATACATGCCCTACAAGGTGCAGGCCCACCGCGTCATCACCGACATCGAGCAGCCGTGGATGACCGGCTACTACCGCCCGCTGTTCTGGCAGGACTTCTGGCAGTTCGTCGACATCGACCCCGCCAGGCAGCCCGTCCGTTGATTTCCGCGGCCGCATCCCATCGAATCGACCGACCGTCGCAACGCGCTGGCCCGCAGGCGCCACGCCATTAGGCTTGCCTCATCAAGACCGAAAGGAGCTCACCATGAACGACGCAGAAGAACTCGACAAGCTGGCCGACCTGCATGCCCGCGGCGTGCTCAACGACGAGGAGTTCGCCAGGGCCAAGGCCCGCGTGCTGAACGGCGCGGGCGCCGCCACGGCTGGCGCCTCGGCAGGCCCAAACGTCGGCGCCGTCAACGGCCTGCGCCGCAGCCGCATGGACCGCTGGATCGGCGGCGTCTGTGGCGGTATTGCCCGCGCGACGGGGCTGGACTCATGGGTCTGGCGCCTGATCTTCACGCTGCTCTTCCTGGCCTTCGGCAGCGGCATACTCCTCTACATCCTCCTCTGGATTTTCGTGCCGGAGGAATAAGCCCACCCCCTACCGGCTTCGCCGGCCCCCTCAAGGGGGCGCCACTGGCGGCCCGGCGGAGCCGGTTCCGCGGTGGCTGCTGGAGGGGTCGGCCCGGAGGGCCTCCGCGGGTTTCGTCGGTATGCTGGGCTCACAACTGGAGACAGCCGATGAAACAGCTCGCCGGCCTCGATGCCAGCTTCCTGTATCTGGAGACGCCGCAGATGCCGATGCATGTCGGCGCGCTGCATCTGCTGGAGCTGCCTGATCGTTATCGGGGCTGCGACGGCGACTACGTCGAAGACCTGCGCGAGCACATGCGCGCCCGCATGCCGCTGCTGCCGGCGCTGCGACGGCGGCTGCTGGCGATGCCGCTGGGCCTGTCCAACCCCGGCTGGGTGGACGCCGAACCCGACCTCGACGAGCACATCGTCGAGATCGTGCTGCCCGAGCACAGCGGCATGGCCGAGCTGGAGGCCCAGGTCGGCCTGCTGCATCCGGTGCTGCTGGACCGCAGCCGGCCGCTGTGGAAGTTCCATGTCTTCACCGGCGTCGAAGCCGGTCCCGAAGGCCAGCCGCGCGTCGCCCTCTACACGCAGCTGCACCATGCGGCGGTGGACGGCCAGGCCGCCGTCGCGCTGGCCCAGGTCATCCTCGACCTCAGCCCCGAGCCGCGCGCCATCGACGCCCTCGCCGCACGCGGCAGGAGGCGTGGCCAGCTCGGCACCGTCGGCATGCTGCGCGCAGCCGTCAGCCAGCAGTGGAAGCAGACCGTCAAGCTGGCCCGCTCCCTGCCCAACGCGGCCACCATCCTCGGCGGCATGGCGGTCAAGTCGCTGGGCGGCGCGGCGGCCGAGGCCTCCGTGGACAAGCTGCGCACGCTGCTGTCCAGCGTGGCCGCGCAGACCACGGCCGTCGTGCGCGGCAAGAAGTCCGTCGCCAGCCTCGGCCCGGCGCCGCGCACGCGGCTCAACGTCAGCCTGTCGGCCACGCGCTCGTTCGCCGGCGTCACGCTGCCGCTGGCCGAGCTCAACCGCACGCGCAAGCGCCATGGCGCGAGCCTGAACGACGCGGTGCTCTTCGTCATCGGCGGCGCGCTGCGGCGCTACTTCGCCAAGCACGGCCCGCTGCCGCGCCGCAGCCTGGTCGCCGCCGTGCCGGTGTCCACGCGCGCGGCCGGCGACACCACGTCCAACAACCAGGCCACGATGAGCTTCATGAGCCTGGGCACGCAGTTGAGCGACCCGGCCGAGCGCCTGGCCCATGTGATGGCCTCCAGCAAGGCCATGAAGGCGCAGATGAGCCAGCTCAAGAGCCTGATGCCGACCGACTTCCCGAGCCTGGGCATCCCCTGGCTGATGCAGGCCGGCGCCATGCTCTACGGCCGCGCCCGGGTGGCCGAGAAGCTGCCCGTCATCGCCAACGTCGTCGTCTCCAACGTGCCCGGGCCGCAGCTGCCGCTCTACCTGGCCGGCGCGAAGATGCTGACGAACTACCCCACCTCCATCGCCGTGCACGGCCTGGCGCTGAACGTCACGGTGCAGACCTACAACCAGTCGCTGGACATCGGCCTGATGGCCTGCGGCGAGGCCCTGCCCGAGACCGCCGAGCTGGCGGCCTATGTCGAGGCGGCCTTCATGGAGTTCCAGGCCCTGCCGGCGGCCGAGGCGCCGCCGGCGCCGGTGGCGAAGAAGGCGCCGGCCCGGAAGGCCGCGGCCAGGAAGCCCGTCGCCAAGGCGACACCCAGGCCCCGGGCAAGCACGGCCCGGAAGAAGGCCGCCGCTGGCTAACAATGATCGGGCCTTGCCCGATCCCGACCGACTGATGCCCGCCCCCCGCTCGCCGCACTTCCCGCGCTGGAACCAAGCCACCGCCCTGCCTCATCCCGACTGGTCCGACCTGCGCGCCCCCAATGCCTGGCTGCTGATGCTGGAAGGCCGCGCGCCCTGGGAGTACGCGGCCCTGCTCGCCACCATGCCGTGGATGCGCAAGCTGCCCCAGGGCGACGGGCATCCGGTGCTGGTCTTCCCCGGCCTGGGCGCGCACGACTTCACGACGGCGCCGCTGCGCGCCATGCTCGACTCGCTGGGCTACGCGACCCAGGGCTGGGGCCAGGGCTTCAACTTCGGCCCCCGCGCCGGCGTGCTGGAGCAGATCGAGCAGGACCTGCAGGCGCTGTACCGGCGCCACCACCGCAAGGTCAGCCTGCTGGGCTGGAGCCTGGGCGGCATCTATGCCCGCGAGCTGGCCAAGGCCTGCCCGGAACTCACGCGCTGCGTCATCACGCTGGGCACGCCCTTCACCGGCCACCCGCGCGCGACCCATGCCTGGCGCTTCTTCGAGATGGTCAGCGGCCACGCATCCAACGACCCCGAGCTGATGGCCCAGATCCGCCAGGCGCCGCCGGTGCCGACGACGTCCATCTACTCCAAGACCGACGGCGTCGTGGCCTGGCGCTGCAGCGTCAACGAACCCTCGCCGCAGGCCGAGAACATCGAGGTGCAGGCCAGCCACATCGGCCTGGGCGTGAACCCGGTCGCGCTGTATGCGCTGGCCGACCGGCTGGCCCAGCCCGAGGGCGAGTGGAAGCACTTCGAGCCCAAGGGGGCGCGGCGCTGGTTCTACAGGACGCCGGCCGGCGCCGAGAAATGATGGACGGCACGGGTGCTACCGGCCTGTCGGTCCGCTGCTATTGCGCGGCGGTGAGCATCGCGGCCAGCGCGGCACCGAAGAGCGTCGTCAACTGCCACTGCGGCCAGTGCCGCCGCCTGAGCGGCGCCGCCTTCAGCACCTGGGTGAGCTTCCCGAGGTCGGCCCTCGCCGTCACCGGCCGGGAGCCGTTGAGCGCCTTCCAGGCCACGGCTAACGTCAGGCGGCATTTCTGCCGCAACTGCGGCTCGCATGTCTTCACCGAGGATCTGCGCCTGCCGCAGATCCTCGGCGTCCCGGCGGGCGCGCTGGAGGGCCAGCCGCCGCCGCCCAGCGCCCATTACTTCGTCGACGACAAGGCCGCATGGCACGGCCTCTGCGACGACCTGCCCCGGTTCGGCGGCGAGTCAGGCATGGTGCCCGCCACCACGCCGCGCGACTCGCGGTAAGGTATCGCTCTTGAACTGGATTCCGACCATGCACCACCACACCCTCGCCGCCGAAGACAAGCCCGCCAAGAAGGACGCCCCCGAGAAGATGGAGGAGCAGCTGCTGTTCAAGAGCCGCTTCGTCATGGTCTTCGGCGAGATCGACGACAAGATGGCCCATGCCACCTGCCGCCGCCTGCTGGCGCTGTCGCAGGACTCCGACGCGCCGATCACGCTGCTGATCTCCTCGCCCGGCGGCCATGTGGAGAGCGGCGACGCCATCCACGACATGATCCGCTTCGTGCGCGCGCCGGTGACGACGGTGGGCACCGGCTGGGTCGCCAGCGCCGGCACCCACATCTACCTGGCCGCGCCGAAGGAGCGCCGCCTGGCGCTGCCGAACACGCGCTTCATGATCCACCAGCCGGCCGGCGGCGCCGGCGGCCAGGCCAGCGACATCGCCATCCAGGCCCGCGAGATCATCCGCACCCGCGAACGCATCGCCGCGACCATCGCCCGGGAAACCGGCCAGCCGCTGGAGCGCGTGGCCGTCGACATCGAGCGCGATTTCTGGATGAGCACCGGCGAGGCCATCGAGTACGGCCTGGTGTCGCGCGTCATCGAACGCCAGTCCGATCTGAACTGATGCAGGTCTCGGCCAACGGCGTCCGCATCGAAGTCGACATCCACGGCCCCGACAGCGGCGAGCCGCTGCTGATGATCATGGGCCTGGGCATGCAGCTCATCGCCTGGCCGGACGGGCTGGTCGACGAGCTGGTGGCGCGGGGCTTTCGCGTCATCCGCTTCGACAACCGCGACGTCGGCCTGAGCCAGCCCTTCGACCCGCTCGGCCGGCCCAGCATCCCGCTGGCGGCGCTGCTGCACACCCTGCGGCTGCCGGTGAAGGCGCCCTACCAGATCGCCGACCTCGCGCGCGACGCGGTCGGCGTGCTGGACGCGCTGGGCATCGCCAAGGCCCATGTCTGCGGCGCGTCGATGGGCGGCATGATCGCCCAGCACCTGGGCTTCGCGCACGCCGGCCGCGTGAAGAGCCTGACGCTGATGATGACGACCAGCGGCCACCGCGGCCTGCCCCAGGAGAGCCTGAAGGTGCGCCGCGCGCTGCTGTCGCGGCCGCGCCCCGGCAGCACGCCCGAGCAGAAGTTCGAGAACGTGCTGGACCACTACGTCGGCCTGTACGGCGTCATCGGCAGCCCCGGCTACCCGCCCGAGCCGCGCGCGCTGCGCGAGCGCATCGCGCAGGGCGTGCGGCGCGCCTTCCGGCCGCAGGCGGTGGCGCGCCAGCTGGTGGCCATCGCGGCGGACACGCATCGCGCCGAGCGCCTGCCGCGCATCACGGCGCCGACGCTGGTCATCCACGGCGAGGCGGATGCGCTGATCCCGGTCGCCGCCGCACACGACCTCGCGCGGCGCATTCTCGGCGCGCGGCTGGCCCTCATCCCCGGCTGGGGCCACGACCTGCCCGAGCCGCTGTGGCCGCGGCTGGCCGCCGAGGTGGCGCGCACGGCCGGGCTCTGAGCCATCACCCGCGGCGGCTCAACGCGCGCCGCGCGCCTCGGCTTTCACCTCGACGGCCGTGCGCTGCCTGTCCTCGCCCTCGACGGTCAGCGTCAGCGGCACAGTCTCGCCGGCCTTGATCGGGCGCTGCAGGCCCATCAGCATGACGTGGTAGCTGCCGGGCTTGAGCGCCACGGCCTGGCCGGCCGGCAGCGGCAGGGCCTCGACGGCGCGCATCTTCATGACGCCGTCTTCCATCTTCATCTCGTGGATCTCGACCTGGGCCGCCAGCGGCGAGCTGGCCGCGACGACCTTGAGCGGCTTGGCCGAAGTCAGCTGCATGAACGCGCCGGTGGCCGTCTGCGGCGCGACGGTCGCGCGCACCCAGGCGTCCTCGACCTTGACGGGGCCCTGGGCCTGCGCGGCGAGCGTGGTGGCGAGAAGGGCGGCGGCGATGAGCAGGCGGGGCATGGCGGCAGGCGGAGAGCAACAGAAGCCGCCATTGTGCGCAGCCCGGCCGCGGCCTGCCGGAATGCACGCTTGACCCGACCGTTCATGTGTACTATCGTACTAGTACACACAGGCAGACAGCCATGGAAGCCGCACACTTCGTCCAGATCAACACGGGCTCGCCCGAGCCCATCTACCGCCAGCTCATCGAGCAGGTGCGGCGGCGCATCGCGGCCGGGCAGCTGAGCGCCGGCGACGCGATCCCGTCGGTGCGCGAGCTGGCCCAGGCACTGGCCGTGCACCCGATGACCATCTCCAAGGCCTATTCCATGCTGGAGATGGAAGGCCTGCTGGAGCGCCGCCGCGGCCTGTCCATGGTGGTCGCGGCCCGGCACCGGCGCGCCCAGCCGCCGGCTTCGCGCATCGAGCTGCTGCGCCCCACGCTGCAGAAGGCCGCCGACGAGGCCCGCCAGCTGGAGCTGCCGGCGGCCGAGGTCATCGCCCTGTTCACCCAACTCCTCGCCGAGAGCCAAGCATGACGCCCCACTTCCCCCACACCGAGACGCCCAGCGCCGCACTGGCGGGCGTGAGCCTGAGCTACCCCCGCGGCGGCGCCGTGCTGCGCGGGCTGGACTGGGCGCTGTTGCCCGGCCAGGTCGTCGGCCTGCTGGGCCGCAACGGCGCGGGCAAGACGACGCTGCTGGAGACGCTGCTCGGCCTGCGCCAGCCCCAGGCCGGCCAGGTGCGGCTGTTCGGCCAGGACGTCGGCCGGCTCGACGACGCGGCCCGCGCCCGCATCGGCTATGTGCCGCAGCAGAGCGACCTGTTCGAGGGCTTCACGCCGGCCCAGCTGCTGGCCTATTTCCGCAGCTTCTACCCGCGCTGGAACGAGGCCAAGGTCGAGGGCCTGCTGTCGCGCTGGGAGATCGCGCGCGACAGGCCCATCCGCCGGCTGTCGGGCGGCCAGCAGCAGCGCCTGTCCATCATCCGGGCCCTGGCCCACGAACCCGACCTGCTGGTGCTGGACGAGCCCGTGGCCAGCCTCGACCCGGTCGGCCGGCGCGACTTCCTGCGCGAGCTGGTCGACCAGGTGCTGGACCGCGGCACGACGGTGGTGTTCTCCACCCACATCCTGTCCGACCTGGAGCGCGTGGCCTTCAACCTCGCCTTCCTCAGCGAGGGCCGCATCGCGCTGCAGGCGCCGCTGGACGAGCTGCTGGAGCAGGTGCGCGCCTTCACGGGCACGGACACCGAGCTGGCCGGCCTGTTCGCGCGGCTGCAGGCCCAGCCGCTGAAGCGCACGCCGCTGGAGGCCGGCCGCGAACGCGTGCTGGCGCGGCTGCCGGCCGGCGTCGCCGCGCCGCAGGACGCGCAGGCCGTCAACCTCGAAGACCTGTTCGCGGAGCTGACCTGATGAACGCCGCCACGTCCGGCCAGATGCTGCTGGCCTTCTGGCGCCAGCGCGACCGCGAATCGCCCTGGGGCCGCCGGCTGCTGATCGCGCTGACGCTGCTGGGCCTGGGCGCCAGCCTCTACGCCGCGCCCGGGCTGTGGGCCGCCGTGCTGGCCGGCAGCGCCACGCTGGCCTTGGGCGGGCTGTGGACGGCCGTCGCCGGCAGCCTGCTGACGCAGAACCACCCGCATGCCGCGCGCTTCGTGCCCGGCCATCTGCGCCAGCTGCGCCAGGCTGCGCTGTCGGCCTGGGCCGTGCTGTCGCTGGCCTGCGCGCTGCTGGTCTGGGCGGCCTTCGAGCGGCTGCCGTCCTTCCCGGCCCTGCTGCTCATCGTCGCGGCCACGCTGGCGTTCGCGGCCTGGGCCCTGCGCGCCTGGGCGCTGTGGTTCGTGCTGTCCTTCGGGCCGGCGCTGTTCTTCGCCTTCGGCCTGGACCGGCGCCTCGCGCCGCTGTGGGCCGCGCTGCGCGAGCTGTGGGCGGCGCAGACCGGGCCGGTGCTGGCGCTGTGCCTGCTGGGGCTGGCCTGGTCCATCACGCGGCTGTTCGGCAACGGCGACGCGGCGCACGGCGCGGGCTATGCGGCCCGGGCCCGCATGCGCCGCGCCGCGCGCGAAGGCGCCACCGGCCATCGCGGCGGCCTGGCCACGTTCGGCCGTCCGGGCGAATGGCTGGGCCGGCCCTTCGAGCGCGCGGCGTCGGCCTGGCTGCGCCATGTGCTGGCCCGCGCCCGGCCCACGCCCGCCAGCGTGATGCAGCGGGCCGAGATCGTGCTGCACGGCCAGCAGCACTGGCTGCGCCAGGCGCTGGCCGTGCTGCTGGCGCTGGCCATCGCGGCGCTGAGCCTGGGCACCGTGGCCGCGCTGGGCGGCCTGGGCAAGGCCTGGACCCATGGCGCCTTCGGCATGGCCATCGGCCTCGCGAGCATGGGCATCAACCCGAGCTTCGCTTTGCCCGGCATGCTGTGGCACGGCCGCCGCGAGCAGGCGCTGCTGCAGCTGCTGCCGGGCATGCCCCAGGGCGCCGCGCAGAACCGCGCGGTGGCCTGGCTGCAGCTGCGCCATGCGCTGCTGGCCTGGACGCTGACGACGCTGGCCCTGGCGCCGCTGGCCTGGGCGGCCGACGACCCGGCGCTGCTGTGCCTGGCTTTCGGCGCGCTGCCGCTGAGCGCCGCCTGGCTGCTGCGCGCGCCGGCCGCCATGCGGGCGCCGTCGTCATGGACGGCCGTGCTGCCGGTGCTGGCCTTCCTGCTGCTGGCCTGGGGCCTGTACGCGGCCAAGCGGCAGCTGGGCCTGCCGCTGGCCGCGCTGGCCGGCCTCAGCGTCGGCGCCAGCCTCGCGCTGGGGGCCTGGCGCTGGCGCCGGGTCTGCCGCGCGCCGCGGCCGCTGCCGGCCGGCCGACTCGGCTGAGGGCGGCCGCGGCGGGCGATATTTCGCGCCACCGGCAAGGCGGCAGCAAGCTCGCCCCAGGTCGAGGTGGCAAGCTGCCGCCGCCTGAGCGATGCTTGACCCATGCCGATGACGACCGCCACCGATTCCTCCGCCGACGCCGCCCACACGCCCCCACGCCACGGCCTCGCGGCGCTGACGCTGGGCGCCATCGGCGTCGTCTACGGCGACATCGGCACCAGCCCGCTGTACACGGTCAAGGAGGTCTTCACGCCGGCCACCGGCGTCGCGCTGGCGCCGAACGAGCTGATCGGCGCGATCTCCGCCATCGTCTGGGCGCTGATGCTGGTCGTCACGCTGAAATACGTCGTCCTCATCCTGCGCGCCGACAACCGCGGCGAGGGCGGCGGCCTGGCGCTGACGGCCCTGGCCACGCAGGCCGTGCGCCACCGCCCCGGGCTGCGCCGCTTCCTGCTGCTGATGGGCGTGTTCGGCGCGACGCTGTTCTACGGCGACAGCGTCATCACGCCGGCCGTCTCGGTGATGGGCGCCATCGAGGGCCTGGAGATCGTCAGCCCGCAGTTCACGCGCTATGTGCTGCCGCTGTCCCTGGTCGTGCTGGTGCTGCTCTTCGTCGTGCAGAAGCACGGCACCCACGTCGTCGGCCGCATCTTCGGGCCGGTCATCCTGCTGTGGTTCGGCGTGCTGGCCGTGACCGGCGCGCTGCAGATCGCGCAGCAGCCGGCCATCCTCGCGGCGCTCAACCCCGTCCGGGCGCTCGAATTCCTGGCCGGCCGCGGCTGGCAGGTCTTCGCCGTCGTCGGCGCCATCGTGCTGGCGCTGACCGGCGCCGAGGCGCTGTACGCCGACATGGGCCACTTCGGCGCCAGGCCCATCCGCATCGCGTGGACGGGCATCGTCTTCCCGGCGCTGGCGCTGAACTACCTCGGCCAGGGCGCGCTGCTGATCGGCGACCCCGGCGCCATCGACAACCCCTTCTACCGCCTCTTCCCCGCGCCGCTGGTGCTGCCCGCCGTCGTGCTGGCCGCGGCGGCGGCCGTGATCGCGTCGCAGGCCGTCATCTCGGGCGCCTACTCGATGACCAAGCAGGCCATCCAGCTCGGCTTCCTGCCGCGCATGCCGGTGCGCAACACCTCGGCGGCCGAGGCCGGCCAGATCTACATCGCCAGCGTGAACTGGGCGCTGCTGGCCGGCGTCGTCGGCGCGGTGCTGCTGTTCCGCAGCTCGTCGGCCCTGGCCGGCGCCTACGGCATCGCCGTCACGCTGACGATGATGATCACGACGGTGCTGACCTTCTTCGTCATCCGCAACGGCTGGCGGCTGCCGGCACCGCTGGCCTGGGGCGCGACGGCCTTCTTCCTCGCGCTGGATGCGCTGCTGGTGTCCGGCTGCGCGATCAAGATCGTCGACGGCGGCTGGTTCCCGCTGGCCCTGGGCGCGCTGCTGTTCGTGCTGATGAGCACCTGGGCGCGCGGCCGCAGGGCGCTGCAGCTCCATCTCGCCGACGAAGGCCTGCCGCTGCTGCCCTTCGTCGAGAGCCTGCACAGCTACGGCGACGCCGAGCGCCCGCGCGCGATGCGCACGGCCATCTACCCCGTCGCCAACCCCGAGCTCGTGCCGCCGGCCCTGCTGCACAACCTCAAGCACTACCAGGTGCTGCACGAACGCAATGTCGTGCTGACCGTGACCTTCTGCGAACGCCCCTATGTGCCCGACGCGGAGCGGCTGCACCTGGAGGCGCTGGCGCCGGGCTTCTGGCGGCTGACGCTGACCTATGGCTTCATGGACCAGCCCGACGTGCCGGCCGCGCTGGCCCTGTGCAGCACCAAGGGCCTGCAGACCGAGCCGGCCGAGACCAGCTATTTCCTGAGCCGCGAGACCCTGGTGCCGCGCGCCGGCATGGCGCACTGGCGCGAGGCCCTGTTCGCCACGATGAGCCGCAACGCCAGCAGCGCCGCGGACTACTTCCGGCTGCCGGGCAACGCCGTCGTCGAGCTGGGCACCAAGGTGCAGCTGTAGGCGGCGCGCGGCGTCAGAGCGGCAGCTCGGTGAAGTAGCGCCCGCCGTGGAAGATCAGCGGCTGTGCGCCGGCGCGTGCCGTGCAGCGCTCGACCTCGCCGACGAAGATGACGTGGTCGCCCTCCTCGTACTGGCTGCGGTTGGCGCATTCGAAGGCCGCGACGACGCCCTCCAGCACCGGCGCGCCGCCGGCGCCCTCGCGCCAGGCCACGCCGGCGAAGCGGTCGATGTCGCGCGTCGCGAAGCGCTGGGCCAGCTCCTTCTGGTCGGCCGCGAGGATGTTGATCGCGTAGTGCGTGCCGCGCGCGAACACCGGCAGCGAGCCGGCGCGGCGCGCCAGGCTCCACAGCACCAGCGGCGGGTCCAGCGACACGGAGTTGAAGGAATTGGCGGTGAGGCCGACAAGGCCGCCATCCGCCGCGCGCACGGTGATGATGGTCACGCCGGTGGCGAACATGCCGAGGGCGGCGCGGAATTGCTGGCTGTCCATGCCAACATTGTCGCCAGTACGGGCAACGCACAATGCCGCCATGGACGCCGACTTCACGCTGACCGATCTCGACCTGCCCCATGCGCCCGCCGGCTGCGCCTGCTGCGGGCCGCGCCTGAACCGGCGCCTGTTCACCGGCCTGCTCGGCATGGCCGCCTTTGCGCCGGCCTGGGCGCGCGAGGGCGTGGACGTGGGGCCCAAGAGCAAGTTCGTCGGCCTGATCTCCGCCGACGACATCGAGCGCTCCGGCGGCCAGCAGTACGCGCAGATGATGAGCCAGGCCGCGCAGCAGCGCGCACTCGCGCCGATGCAGCACCCGCAGCTGCAGAGGCTGCGCTACATCGCCAAGCGCATCGTCCCGTTCAGCTACGAGTGGAACGAGCGCGCACGGCAGTGGCAGTGGGAGGTCAACCTGCTCGGCGACACGCAGCTCAACGCCTTCTGCATGCCGGGCGGCAAGATCGCCTTCTATTACGGCATCCTCGAAAAGCTCAAGCTGGAGGACGACGAGGTCGCGGCCATCATGGGCCACGAGATCTCGCACGCGCTGCGCGAGCATGCGCGCGAGCGCATGGGCAAGACGACTTTCACCAATGGCGCCATCGAGCTCGGATCGGCGCTGCTCGGTCTCGGCAACTTAGGTCGCGGGCTGGCGGGGCTGGGCGGCCAGCTGCTGACGCTGCGCTTCAGCCGCGAGGACGAGACCGAGGCCGACCTCGTCGGCATCGAGCTGGCCGCCCGCGCCGGCTATGACCCGGCCGCCGCCGTGCGGCTGTGGCAGAAGATGCTGTCGGCCAGCAGCGGCGCGCCGCCGCAGTGGCTGTCCACCCACCCGGCCAGCGAGACGCGCATCCGCGACATCCAGGCCAACCTGCCCAAGGTGGCCGGCCTCTACGAGCGCGCGCCCAAGCCGGACAGGCGCTTCCCGGTGGCGCCGCCGCTCAAGCAGCGGCCGCAGCCGGCGCCGGACAACAACTGAAGCCGGCGGCCGCCCGGGCTCACCAGCGGGCCGAGCGCTGGGCCGCTCCCGAGCCGGCCCGCATCCCCTTGGGGGATCGGCCGGCGTACTCGCCGGCCGTGGGGCTCCATGCCGTCACCAGCGGGCAGGCAGGGCCTTGAGGCGCTGGTATTCGCCCGCCGCCACGCGGCGCAGATAACCGCCCAGCTCCAGGTCCTTGACCAGCTTGGACACCATCTCGCGCGAGCAGCCCAGGCGCTGGGCCATGCCCTGGTGGGTCAGTTCCAGGTGGCGGCCATCGCCGGTCGTCTCGTCGACGAGGTTCTTCAGCCGGCCGTAGACGTCGTTCAGCGCCAGCTGCTTGGTCGACAGCGTCGCGGCGCGCGCGCGGCGGATGACCTTGGTCAGCAGCTCGAACGCGAACTCGGGGTGCTCGCTGATATGGGTCAGCAGGCTGGCCCGCGTGACCATCACGAGGCGGCTGCCCTCCTCGGTGATGACGCTGGCCGAGCGCGGCCCGCCGTCCAGGCTCATCTCGCCGACGTATTCGCCGGGGCCGTAGACGCCGTAGGTGATCTCGCGGCCGCGCACGTCGGCGCTGTAGGCGCGCAGCGAACCGGACAGGATCAGGTAGAGGTTGTCGCCGACCGAGCCCTCCTCGATCAGCACGACGCCCTTGCGGTAGCTGCGCGCCATGCCGCGCGCGGCCAGCAGCCGCAGCGACGGCGGCAGGGCCTGGAATTCGGGGTCGGGAGAGGCGTCGGGCATCGAGCAGCGGGCGGGCAAGAGGCCCGCCGCGTGCCCGGATGTTAGTGCTTGCCGGGCCTGCTTCAGTTCACCAGCTTGGCCGGCCGCAGCGACGACACCAGCGGCGGCAGCAGCGCGAGCTGGCGCATCAGCTCGCCGATGCTGTCGGCCCCGCTCTTGGCGCGGATGCTCTGGATCTGGCTGCGCACCGTCGAGATGGCCACGCCCTGGCGCTGCGCGACCTCGGTGGGCTTGACGCCGTTGGACAGGGCCTTGAGCACCTCGGTCTCGGCCGGCGTCAGCTGGTAGCGCAGCGCGAACCACTGCGCGGCCAGCTCGCCGCAGAGCTGGCGGCGCTCCAGGATCAGCAGCACCGCGGCCTGGCTGACGTCGCGGTTCAGCGGCACGACGACGACGTTGGCGCGCCCGCACTCGGCGCGTTCGTCGCCAAGGCGCAGCAGGCAGCGCCGCCCGCCGGATTCCGCGCCCGCCAGCGCCTCGGCCAGCGGCACCGCGTCGGTCAGCAGCCGCGCGCGCAGATGCTGGCCGACCATCTCGAGGGGATGGTTGTCGTCCAGCGATGCGCGCGCCGCGAGATTGGTGTGCAGAACCCGCGCCGCACCGTTGAGCAGCACGACGCCATGGTCGAGCTCCTCCAGCACCAGGCCCAGCCACTGGCTGGACAGCGAGGCCGCGGCGCGGCGCTCGCGGGGACGAGGGCCGGGGGCCTGGCCCGGCTGGACAAACTCCGACAACCACATCGCAGCACTCCTCGGCCCACCCTGCGGGCCATCCTCAAAGCGTAGGAGAGCACGTTTCGCGCGGGGCGTAAATGTTGCGAGGCGCGCCTGTGAACGAATTACGGCGGTGCGCCATTCAGGCGTCGAAACCGCCAACATAGGGATTGTGTTTTCGCTCGCGGCCGATGGTGCTTTCGGGGCCATGGCCGGGAATGAAGACGGTGTCGTCGCCCAGGGGCCACAGCCGCCGGCGGATCGCGTCGAGCAGCTGCTGGTGGTTGCCGCCGGGGAAGTCCGTGCGGCCGATGCCGCCGGCGAACAGCACGTCGCCGACGAAGGCGCGCCGGGCCGGGGCCGAGTGAAAGACGACGTGACCCGGCGTGTGGCCCGGGCAGTGGCGCACGGCCAGCGTCTCGCGGCCGATCTGCACCGTGTCGCCGTCGTCCAGCCAGCGGTCGGGCGTGAAGCCCTCGGCGGGCGGGAAGCCGAACATCCGGCTCTGCTGCGCCAGGCCGTCGATCCAGAACTGGTCGCCCGGGTGCGGGCCGATGACGGGCAGGCCCTGCTCGCGCGCCAGCTGGCCCGTGCCACCGGCATGGTCGATGTGGGCATGCGTCAACCAGATCGCCTTCAGGTCCAGCCCGCGCTCGCGCACGGCCGCCAGCAGCCGCGGCAGCTCGCCGCCGGGGTCGATGACGGCGGCTTCACGAGTGGCGTCGCACCAGACGATGGAGCAGTTCTGCTGAAAGGGTGTGACAGGCAGGGTCAGGTACTGGAGCATGCGGCATTGTGGGAGCTGATAACAAGTCAGACCTGCGCCGAATCAGCATGCGCTGATCCCAGACCGCCTTGTCGGTGCGACGGATGGACCGCAAGACTATGCCCGTCGCACCGCCAGGCCCTCAAAGGTCGTCGACAAGACCCAGTCGAGTATTTGCTCGTTCGTGTACTGCCCCGAGTCCTTGAGCAGGGCCACGACGGGATCGCAGGCGCGAGCGAACAGCGTGTAGAGCACCAGATCAGGGGGCAGGGTGGCGTTCAGTTGGCCGCCCGTCTGGGCTTCGGCGATCCAGATGCTGAGCCGGTTGCTCAGTGACATCAGGCGATCCATGTAGGCGTCGTTGGACTGCAGCGAGGCACTGAGGTTGGAGTTGTGCGACGGCAGCGAGGGCATCTCGCCTTCCAGCTGCGTCGCCATGGCCCACCGCGTCACGGCCTTGAGCTGATCGATCGGCGATACCGGCCGGCCGGCCTGGGCGAGTTCCTCTGCGCGAGCACGCAACGCTTCCGAGAAGGCCAGCGCGCGGTCAAGCACGCCGACCATCGCGACGCCCGCGAGCTCCTCCTTCGAGCCGAACATCTTGTAGAGGCTGCCCTTGGCCATGCCCGCCTCCGCGGCCACCTCGTCGACCGTCATGGCGTCGTAGCCCTTGGTGGCCAGCAGCCGATTCACGGCGCCGACGATGGCGTCCTCGCGCACGCGCTGTAGTTGAGCTTTGATCGACGGACGGGCACCCATGGCGTAATTCTAGACCGCGAAGGTCGCGCATAAAACCAAGTAGTGCAAATTTAGGACTTATGAGTTATTGTGTGAACTACGCAGTTCACATTTTGATCTATTCAGTCCATTTCGGAGTCGTCATGCATCGAATCGCTGTTGTCGGATCCGGCATCGCGGGCCTGGCCGCCGCCCATCGCATCGCGACGGCGCCGGGCGAGCACCGGGTCACGCTGTTCGAGGCGGGCGGCCATTTTGGTGGGCACGCCAACACCGTCGATCTCGAGCTCGAAGGCGTGGTGCATGGCGTGGACACCGGCTTCCTGGTCTTCAATCGCCGCACCTATCCGCTGCTGATCCAGCTCTTCGCCGACCTCGGCATCGCGCCGGCGGAATCGGACATGTCCTTCTCGGTGCAGGTGCCCACGGCCGACGGCCGCGCCGGCCTGGAGTGGAGCGGCAGCTCGCTGCGCAGCGTGTTCGCGCAGCGGCGCAACCTGCTGAGGCCGCGCTTTTGGCGCATGCTGTCCGAGATCCTGCGCTTCAACCGGCTGGCGACGGCCCTGGCCGAAACCGCCCCTGAAGCGACGCTTCAGGGGAGCATCGGCGACTTCCTCGATGCCCAGGGCTTCACGCCGACCTTCCGCGAGCACTATCTGCTGCCGATGATCGGCTGCATCTGGTCCTGCCCGACCGGCCAGATGCTGAAGTTCCCCCTCGGCACGCTGATCCGCTTCTGCCACAACCATGGCCTGATCCAGGTCGCTGACCGCCCGCAGTGGTACACCGTGCGCGGCGGCTCGCGGGAATATGTACGCCGCATGGTGGCCTGCATCCCCGATGCGCGCCTGCACTCGCCCGTGCTGGGCCTGCAGCGCTGCGGCCACGCCGTGCGCCTGCAGACGCGCCACGGCAGCGAGACCTTCGACGCCGTCGTGCTGGCCTGCCACAGCGACCAGGCTCTGGCCCTGCTGGGCGAAGGCGCAAGCCGTGACGAGCGCGCGGTGCTCGGCGCCATCCGCTACCAGCCCAATACGGCGGTGCTGCATGGCGACGTGGCCGTGCTGCCGCGGCGCCGTGCGGCCTGGGCCTCGTGGAACTACGAACGCGCGAGCGACACGGCCACGGAGCAGGCCCCGGTCTGCCTGCACTACCTCATCAACCGCCTGCAGCCCCTGCCTTGGCGGCAGCCGGTCATCGTGTCCCTGAACCCGGCGCGGCCCATCGCGGAGCACCTCGTGCACCGCCGCATCGACTACAGCCATCCGGTATTCGACCTCGCCGCCCTGCAGGCCCAGGGCCGCATCGGCGAACTGCAGGGCCGGCAGCGCACCTGGTTCGCCGGCGCCTGGTGCGGCTATGGCTTCCACGAAGACGGCCTGCGGGCCGGCCTGCAGGCGGCCGAGGGCATGTTGCAGGCCTTGAGTGCCTGGGCGCCGCAAACCGAAAGGAGCGCGGCTTGAACTCGGCCCAGATCGGATTTGGCTCGGTCTGGCACCGGCGCCTGCGCCCGGTTGAGCATGCCTTCCGCTACCCCAGCTATTTCCTGCTGCTGCCGCTGCGCAGCCTGCGCGCGCAGCCCTGCACGCCGCTGAACCGCAACCGTTGGGGCTGGTTGAGCTTTCAGGACCGCGACCACGGCGTGGGCGGCGACGACGCCCTCGCCTGGTTCGAGCAGCTGCTGCACAGCGAAGGCATCAGGGACGCCGACGGCGAGGTCTGGCTGCAGACCTTCCCGCGCGTGTTGGGCTATGCCTTCAAGCCGGTGAGCTTCTGGTACGCCCATCGCGCCGATGGCTCGCTGGCGGCGGTGCTGGCCGAGGTCAACAACACCTTCGGTGAGCGCCATGCCTATCTGCTTGCCGGTCCCGGACTCGCCTGGGGCGCGGAAAGCCGTGCCCAGAAGGTTTTCCACGTTTCGCCCTTCTGCGGCGTGAATGGCGACTACAGCTTCCGCTTCGAGCGGCTGACTGCGGCCGACGGCCGGCCGGCGCACAGCACGGCGCGCGTCGACCTGCACGACGGGCAAGGCCCGCTGCTGCAGACCCGTGTCGCCGGCGCCCTGGTCGAGTTGACGACGGCCAGCGTGCGGCGCGCCATCTTCGGGATGCCCTTCATGACGCTGGGCGTGATCTTGCGCATCCACTGGCAGGCACTGCGTCTGTGGATCAAGCGCGTGCCCTTCTCCAACAAGCCGCAGCCACCCCAGCAATTCGTGAGCCGACAACCATGAGCACACAACCTGTTTTCGCGAACCTCGCCCGGCCGGGCCGTCCACCACGGTCGGCGCGCCGCCTGCTTCGCCTGCTGGAGCGTCTGCCGCTGGGCGAGCTGGAGGTCCGACTGCCCGGCGGCGCCGTGCAGCGCTGCGGCCATGGCATGGCAACCTCCACAGGCCAGCACGGCGTCCTGCAACTGCACGACTGGGCGATGTTCGACCGCGCCCTCAGGTCCGGCGACATCGGCTTCGCGGAGAGCTTCATCGACGGCGAGTGGGACAGCCCCGACCTGACGCAATTGCTGCGCCTGTGCATCCGCAACCGCGAGCACATCGAGGGCGTCATCTACGGCAGCTGGTGGGGCCGTCTCGGGTACCGGCTGCGCCATCTGCTGAGGCGCAATTCGAAGGCGGGCAGCGCCCGCAACATCCACGCCCACTACGACCTGGGCAACGACTTCTACCGCCTCTGGCTGGACCCGGGCATGAGCTACAGCGCGGCCTGGTTCGAGGGCCGGGACGCGCGCGGCGCCGATCTGCTGCGGGCCCAGGATGCGAAGTACCGTCGCGCATTGCGTGAGGCACGAGTCGAGCCTGGCCAGCGCGTGCTGGAGATTGGCTGCGGCTGGGGCGGCCTCGCCGAGCTGGCGGCGAAGGAGTTCGGTGCCCAGGTGACCGGCGTGACCTTGTCCGCCGAGCAGCTGCGCTGGGCGCGGCAACGCCTGCAAGACGCCGGGCTCGATGCCAACGCGCGGATGCTCTACCTGGACTACCGCGACCTGCCTGCACGGTATGACGGCGACCCCTTCGACGCCGTCGTGTCGATCGAGATGTTCGAGGCGGTCGGGCATGAGTACTGGTCGACCTATTTCAGGACGCTGAACGCCTGCCTGAAGCCGGGGGGTCATGCCTGCATCCAGACCATCACCATCCGCGACGACCTCTTCCCCCGCTACCTGCGCTCGACCGACTTCATCCAGCAGTACATCTTCCCCGGCGGCCTGCTGCCCAGCCCCACGGCCTTCGAGGCCGAGGCGCGGCGCGCGGGCTTTGTCGTCGAGAACCGGCTGGCCTTCGGGCAGGACTACGCCGAGACGCTGCGCCGCTGGCGCGATGCCTTCATGCAGCGGCTCGACGAGGTTCAGCGCCAGGGCTTCGACCGGCGCTTCCAGCGCATCTGGACCTTCTACCTGGCCTACTGCGAAGCCGCCTTCGACACCGGCAACACCGATGTCTTCCAGTTCACGTTGAGGAAGCCCAACGCATGAACGGCGTCGATCAGCGCCGGCGCCGCATCCTGGCCGGCCTGACGGCCACCACCCTGACTGCACTCACCATGACGCCTGCCCTCTCTGCCCCCCAACCGCCCGCCGAGTTCGGGCACTCGCCGCTGCGACTTCAGGGTTCGGGCGTGATGCGCTTCTTCGGCCTGCGCGTCTACGAAGCGCGGCTGTGGGTCAAGTCGACCCTCGACGCGAACCACTACGCCAGCAGCGAATTCGCGCTGGAGCTGGTGTACGACCGCCGCCTCGAAGGCAAGGCCATCGCCGAGCGCTCCGTCGCCGAAATGCGCCGTATCGGCGAATTCGACGAGGCCAAGGCCAAAGCCTGGCTCGACCTGATGTCCCGTGCGTTTCCCGACGTCGCGGCGGGTGACCGGCTGGTCGGCATCAACGACGGCCTAGGCGGGGTGCGCTTTTTCCACAACGCAAGGCTGACCGTGGAAACGGTCGACGCCGAATACGCACGCCTGTTCTTCGGCATCTGGCTCTCCCCCAAGACCTCCGCGCCCGCGCTGCGCGAGGCCATCCTCGGCTTGACGTCCTGATCCGCAGTGGCGCCATGAGCTCGACGGCACTGCAACCCGCACCGCGTGTGCTGGACTGGCGCAAGGGGCTGGCCTATGCGGCCTTGGGCGTTCCGCTGGCCTTCGTCTCGTTGCCGCTCTATGTCAACCTGCCATACCACTACGCCTCCGCACTCGGGATGCCACTGCCCATGCTGGGCGGCGTGATGCTGGGGGTCCGGATGCTGGATGCCTTCATCGACCCGGCGCTGGGGCGCATCAGCGACAAGCTGTTCGGACTTGGCGAGAAGGTGGCCTGGGGTGCTGCGGCTGCGGGCAGCGCCCTGTTGGCGCTGGCCTTCGCGGCGCTGTGGCTGCCGCCCTCGCGTGACGCTTCAAGCGTCGCACCCTGGCTGGCCATTGCGCTGCTCCTGTGCACGCTGGGCTACAGCGGCGTCAGCATCGTTCACCAGACTTGGGGTACTCGCTGGGGCGGTGGGCCGAAGCTGCGGTCGCGCGTGACCGGCTGGCGCGAGGCGGGCACGCTGGTGGGCGTGCTGCTGGCCAGCGCCCTGCCCAGCTGGCTGGGCTGGAATGCCACCAGCGCCACTCTGGCCAGCCTGTTGGCGGTTGGACTCGTCGGGCTGCACCGCGTGCGTGAGCCTGATCCTTTCCCGCAGGCATCGGCGCCGGGCGGTCGTGGGCTCTCGAGCCCAGGCGCGTCACCGTGGCGGCACGCCGCGTTCAGACGACTGCTGGCCGTGTTCATGCTGAACGGCATCGCCAGCGCGATCCCGGCCACCTTGCTGCCGTTCTTCATCGCGGATCGCCTGCAGTTGGCGAGTTGGCAGGCGCCGCTGCTGCTGGGCTACTTCGGCGCGGCGGTGCTGGGATTGCCGCTGTGGGTGCGCGCGGCGGCGCGATGGGGGCTGTCGCCGGTCTGGCGCGCGGGCATGGTGGCCAGCGTGGCCGCCTTCTCCGTCACGCCGTGGCTGGGCCGCGGGGACGGTGCGGCCTTTGCGGTGGTCTGCCTTCTCAGCGGCTTGACCCTGGGCGCCGACCTCGCCCTGCCGGGCGCCTTGTTGACCGGAGTGATTCAAGGCACCGGTTCGAGCCAACGCGATGAGGGCATCTACCTCGGCTGGTGGGCCTGCGCCACCAAGCTCAATCTGGCGCTGGCTGCCGGCCTCGCCTTGCCGCTGCTCTCCGCAGTCGGCTACAGCAGCGGCACGACGGCGCCGGCCGGCCTTCAGGCGCTGGCCTGGGCCTACGGCGGATTGCCATGCCTGCTGAAGCTGGCCGCAGTCGCCGCGCTCTGGCGCGCCGAGCGCCTCAACCCCACCTGGAAGGATCGCGAATGAAGGCCCTCGCCATGAAGCACCTGGCCCGGCGCAACTTGATCATCGCCACGGTGGCCGCGACGCTCGCGGGCTGCGCCGGGCCGCGGGTTCAAGACTATGCGAAAGAAGAGCCCCGGCTGGATCTGCGCGCCTTCCTGACGGGCGACCTGACCGCCAAGGGCATGTTCACCGATCGCTCCGGGCGCGTCGTGAAGCGCTTCACCGTGCGCATGAACGGACGCTGGGACGGTGACAGCGGCGTGCTCGATGAGCACTTCCAGTACAGCGACGGCAGCACCCAGCGCCGCATCTGGCGGCTGAAGGCCCTCGGCCAGGGGCGCTACAGCGGCAGGGCGGACGACGTCGTCGGCGAGGCCGCGGGCGAGAGCGCCGGCAACGCCTTCCGCTGGGGCTACACCTTGGCCCTGCCGGTGGACGGGCGGGTCTGGAACGTCGCGCTCGACGACTGGATGTTCCTGCTCGACGAGCGCACCGTGCTGAACCGCTCGGCGATGAGCAAGTTCGGGCTGCACGTCGGCGACGTCACGCTCGTCATCACCCGGGATGGGAGGGGCTGAGCATGCCGATGTTCTCGACGGGGCTGAATCCGCCCATGCAGGATTGGAAGGGCCGCTGGGTCTGGGTGATCGGCGCCTCTTCCGGCATCGGGCGGGCGACAGCGTCCGCTTTGCATCGGAAGGGTGCCTGCGTCATCGTGTCGGCGCGCCAGGGCCACGCCCTCAACGCCTTCGTGCAGGCGCATCCCGGCAGCGTCGCGCTGCCGCTGGACGTCACCCAACATCAGCAATTGCGCCAGGCCGCGAAGGCCGCGCAGGGGTATGCACAGGGGGCTCCCGCGCTGGTGATGTACTGCGCCGGCCACTACCGGGCCCAGCAGGCGACCGCCTTCGATCGGTGGGAGATGGAAAAGCACCTGGCGATCAACTACCGGGGCGCGCTGAACATGCTCGACGTCATGCTGCCGATGCTGATCGCCGCGCGCGCCGGGCACATCAGCCTGGTCGGCAGCGTAGCCGGGTATCGCGGGCTGCCCAAGTCCCTGGCCTATGGACCGACCAAGGCGGCGCTCAACAACCTGGCGGAGAACCTCTACCTGGACCTGCACCCCCTGGGCCTGGGCGTGTCCATCGTCAACCCCGGCTTCGTCGAGACACCGCTGACCGCCCAGAACGATTTCAAGATGCCAGCCTTGATCTCCACGGCGCAGGCCGCGCAGCACATCCTCGACGGCTGGGCCCGCGGTCGGTTCGAGATGAATTTCCCGCGCCGCTTCACGGCCTGGATGCGCGTGTTGCGCTGGATGCCCGATCCCTGGTATTTCGCGGCGGTTCGCCGCGCCACCGGAGCCTGATCGATGGCCGCCATGTCTTCAGACTTGCAAACCGCCAAGCTCGTCGACGCCTACACCCGGCTGAGCCGCGAGAGCTTGCCGAGCCTGCTGGACCTCTACGACGAGCAGGCGAGTTTCAAGGATCCGTTCAACGATGTGCGCGGGCGCGCCGCCATCGAGCGCATCTTCAGCCAGATGTTCGACGAACTGCGGGAGCCTAGATTCGTCGTCCTCGTGTCCGCCTCGGAAGGGGACGAGGCCTTCCTGACCTGGGAGCTTCACTTTCTGCGGCAATCTGGCCAGGCGATGACGATCCGCGGCGCCTCGCACATTCGCTTCACGGCCATGGGGCGCGTGGCCGTGCATCGCGACTACTGGGACGCGGCCGAGGAGCTGTACGCCAAGCTGCCGCTGCTGGGTGTCCTGATGCGGGCGCTCAGGCGCCGGCTGTCAACGCCACAGCTACCCCAGCCGCTTCCTTCCAGCAGAACGTCGTATGCGCCCAGCCGAAGGTGCTGGCGGCGAAATGGTTAGGCATCAGCCAAGTCCTCCACGAGCTTGAAGCTGGCCCATCTGGGGAACACCATGAACTTGAAGGCATGCCCTGATTGCATGGCCGAGAACGTCATCGAGCACGGATCCCCGACCTGGCCCTGAGCCTCGTGCTGGTCGCCTGGAAGCCCGGCGCCGCCGTGCGCGAGCTGCGCTCGGAGGAGGCCGTGCTGGCCGCGGCCGACGCCGGCGAGCTGCTGCTCTCGCTGACCGACATCGTCGTCAACTGCCCCATCMCCCGCCCCGCCGAGGGCCCGGCGCTGCGCGGCCTGCGCTGAATGCCCACCAGCAGGGCCAGCCCCGGCACGCGGCGCAGCAGCAGATAGGCGGCGGCGCAGGCCGCGAAGCTCAGCGCGATCAGCAGCAGCGCCTCCAGCCCCCAGGGCAGGGCCAGCGGCTTCAGCGCCTGCGTCAGCAGCACGATCACGGTCTGGTGCAGCACATAGAAGCAGAACACCGCCGCGCTGGCCGCACGCAGCCGCGGCGACTCCACCGTGAAGGCCCGCTGCGCCCAGCCGCAGGCGGCCAGCATGGCCCACCAGCTCATGCCCGCCCACAGCAGGCGTTCGGCCACGAGCAGTGCCGCGGGCGGCTCCGCGTCGGCATAGGCGCCGAAGTAGGCGATCAGCAGCGCCCAGCCGCCGAGCGCCCCGGCCAGGGCCACCCAGCGCCAGCGCAGCGCCGCCGGCCACAGGCCCGCGGCCAGCGGCGTGCGGCTGGCCCAGCCCAGCGCGAACAGCCAGCCGTACTGCAGGTGGTTGTAGAGGTCGTGCACGAGGCTGTGCGTGCTCGGGTGATGCGGGAACACGAAGACGCGTGCCAGCGCCAGCGGCAGGGCCGGCAACAGCAGCCAGGCCCAGGCCGGCAGGCGCGGCGCGAACGGGCGCCCGCGCAGCAGCGCGGCCAGCGCTATGCCCAGCACCGCGTACAGCCACAGATAGGGCAGGAACCACAGGTGGTTCCAGGTCGGCACGCCCATGCAGTCGTTGCCGCGGCAGTATTCGCCGCCATGCAGATAGGCCCACCAGAAGTCGAGGTAGCCGCCATCGCCCGGCAGCTGGGCCGGCACCTTGGTCAGCACCTCGAAATAGGCCTGCGGCGTGACGATGACGGCCATGCCGAACAGCAGCGGCAGCAGCAGGCGCAGCGAGCGGTCCTTCACCGCGCCCCAGGCGCCGCGCCGCGCGGCCAGGCCCTGGCAGGCCGCGCCGGCGATCAGGAACAGCAGGCCCAGCCGCCATGGCGCGCTCAGCAGCATGAAGGGCTCCAGCGTGCTGCTGGCGGCCGGGCTTTTGACATGCCAGCCCCAGGTCACGTAGTACATGCCGACGTGAAAGGGGATCAGCAGCACGAACGCGGCGGTGCGCAGACCGTCGAGAAAGGGCAGGCGGGTGGCGGTGGTGTTCATGGCCACCAGCTTCGCGACGCCTCGCTGCCCGCGCGAGCGGGCTGGGGCGAAGCGCGCGGCTCAGGGGGCGAGTTGATCCAGCGCCGCGCGGTGGCCGCGCGACACACGCAGCGTGGCGCCGCAGGCCAGCGTCAGCAGGGCCTCGCCGCCGGGCAGGCGCTCGATGTGTTGCACATGGGCCGCGTTGACCGCATGGCTGCGGTGCACGCGCAGGAAGCGCGCAGCCCAGCCGGGGCGCTGCAGCGCCTCGGCCAGCGTGACGCGTTCGAGCAGGCTGCGCGGCGGCAGGTGCAGCTCGATGTAGTTGTCGGCCGCGCTGATCCATTGCACGTCGGCCAGCCGCAGGCGTTGGCCATCGACCCAGTGTTCACCCACCGCGGCCGCCGGCCGCGCGAGCCGTTCGCGCACGCGGGCCAATGCGGCCGCGAGGCGCTCGGCCGTGCAGGGCTTGAGCAGATAGTCGAGCGCGGCCAGCTCGAAGGCCTGCAGCGCGTGCTCGGCATGGGCCGTCGAGAAGACGACGCAGCGCACGCCCGCCTCGCGCAGCGCTGCGGCGAGCTGCACGCCGTTGCCGCCGGGCATCTCGATGTCGAGCAGGGCCAGGTCGGGCGGCGCGGCCAGCGCGCGCACGAGGGCCAGCGCCGCGGGCGCGTCGGGCGCCTCGTGCAGCTCGGCCACGTCGGCCTCGGCCGCGAGCAGGCGGCGCAGCCGGGCGCGCGCGGCGGGCTCGTCGTCGACGATCAGGATGCGCATGGCAGCTCCATGCGCAGCGCCATGCCGGCGCCATCCGGCCCGAACTCGATGCGGGCCGCATCGCCATAGCGGGCCTGCAGCCGCTCGCGCAGATTGCGCAGGCCCAGGCCGCCTTCCGGGTCGGGCGCCGCCTCGGGCACCGGCGTGTCGCCGTGGTTGCTGATGCCGAGCCGCAGCCGGCCCGCCTGCAGCCGCGCGGCGATGCCCACCGTGACCCGGCCGCGGTGGCGCGCCACGTCGTGCTTGACCGCGTTCTCGACCGGCGCGAGCAGCAGCAGCGCCGGCAGCCGGCAGGCGCGCGCGGCCGCATCGGCATCGATCTGCACGACCAGGCGCTCGGGGCCGAAGCGGGCCTGCATCAGCGCGAGAAAGGGCTCGACGAGGGCCAGCTCCTCGCCCAGCGTTTGCTCGGCGCGCTGCTGGGCGGCCAGCGTCTGGCGCAGCAGGTCGGCCAGCTGGCAGAGCAGGCGGTCGGCGCGGGCCACGTCCTCGTACATCACCGACGAGATCAGGTTCAGCGTGTTGAACAGGAAGTGCGGCTGCACCTGGTCGGCCAGGCGGGCCAGCCTGACCTCGGCAAGCTCGCGGCGGGCGCGCTCCAGCTCCTGCGCGCGTGCGGCCGCGGCCTGAGCCATCCAGACACCGCGCGAGATCAGGCAGAAGCTGATGTAGGTGACCGCGTCCTTTCCGCCCTCGAAGACCAGCAGCGCCGGCAGCGGGTCGGGGCGGTAGCTCACGTCGACGAGGGCGTAGACCAGCAGCCGCAGGCCGAACATGCCGGCGATGTGCAGGCCGCTGAAGGCCGGCAGCGCCAGCGCATGCACCGCGAGCTGGCGCGGCCGGGGCTGGCCGCGCAGTCGCCCCATCAAGGCATGCACGCCCAGCGCCAGCATGCCGATGGCCGGGATCGAGCTGAACTCCCACAGGAAGGGCTCCCAGGGCCGCGTGCCGCCGGACAGGCGGTAGGCCTGCAGCGCCGAGGTGCTCAGCAGCAGGCCGACGACGGCCAGCAGCGCGACATAGGGCAGGCGCCAGCGGCGCGGCAGGATGGGCATGGCCCGAGTGTGCCGCGGGCGCCCCGCACAGGGACCGCCGCTCACCCCACGGGGCGAGCGGCCGGCCCCAGCGGGGTCACTGCGCGGTCAGCTTGGCCGCAAACGCCTTGTGCACGGCCAGCAGCGCGCCGGCGCGGCCAGTCTGGACCTGCACGAGGGCATCCTGTGCGGCCAGCCGGTCCTGCTCGGCGCTGAGCAGCGCGTAGAAGTCGGACACGCCGGCCTCGTAGCGCTTCAGGGCCAGGTCGCGGGCGCGGGTCGTGGCCTCGGCGGCCGTGGCCTGGGCCGCGGCCTGCAGCTCGGTCTCGCGCAGCGTGGACAGGCTGCCCTGGGCGTCCTGCAGCGCGGTCAGCTGGGCCTGCTCGGCGGCGGCCACGGCGGCATCGAAGCCGGCACGGGCGGCCGTCTCCTCGGCCTTGCGGGCGCCGAAGTCGAGGAAGTTCCAGTTCAGCGCACCGGCGATGCTGTGGATCTCGCTGGCGCTCTTGAACAGGCTGCTGGTGCTGGTGGCGCTCCAGCCGATCTGGCCGGTCAGGCCCAGGCTGGGCCAGCGCGCGGCCCAGGCGACATGGGCGCGCGCGGCGGCGGCCTGGGCGCGCACGGCGGCGGCCTTCACGTCGGGGCGCGCGGCCAGCAGGCCGGCGGGGTCGGGCAGCGTGCCGAGGCTGACGAGGCGAGGCTCGGGCATGGCGGGCAGCGGGTCGCTGTCGGCCCTGTCGCAGTCGGCCGGCGGCTGGCCGCGCAGCACGTCGAGCTGCAGGCGGGCCAGGCAGGCGGCGTTGCGCAGCGCCGGCACGCTGGCCGAGGTCTGCGCGACGAGGGCCTCGGCGCGGGCCTGGTCGACGGCCGTGCCGCGGCCGGCACCGACGCGGGCCTTGACGAGGTCGAGCAGCTGGTGCTGCACGACCAGGGCTTCCTTGGCGAGCTTGAGGCGCTGGCCCAGGCCGATGAGCTGGGTCTGCAGGTTGAGCGCGGTGCCGGCCAGGCTGAGCCGGGCGGCGTCGCGGTCCAGCGCGGCGCTCTGCGCGTCATAACCGGCCGCCTGGGCGGTGGCCGATGCGCGGCCCCAGAGGTCGACCTCCCAGCGCGCCGCCGCGTTGACGCCGTAGCTGTTGAAGTTGTTGAACTGGCCGAGGTCGTTGGCCGCGCGCTGGCGGCTGGCGCTGGCGCCGGCGCCGACGGTCGGCAGGCGCTGGGCGCCGGCCGAGTCGGCCAGCGCCTCGGCCTGCCTGAGGCGGGCGGCCGCGGCGCGCAGGTCGCGGTTGTTGGCCAGCACCTCGTCGACGACGCGCTGCAGCTGCGCGCTGTCGACGAAGGCGGCCGTCATCGTGGCGGCGCCCGGGTTGGCGGCGGGCGCCTGGGCGAACTTCTCGGGCGCGAGGTTCTGCGGGCCCGGCGAGAGGCTGGGGCCGGCGCAGGCGGCCAGCAGTGCGGCCGCGGCGAGCGGAGTCAGGCGGATGAGCATGTCAATGGCCTTCCTTGTTGGGCGTGGCGGCGTCGTCGATGCCGGGGTGGAAGGCGTGGGCCGAGGCGTCGATCTGGGCATGCAGCGCGGCGGCACGGGCGCGGCGCCTCTCGGTGCCCTTGCGCAGCAGGCTGTAGAAGACCGGCGTCAGGAAGATGCCGAAAAAGGTCACGCCCAGCATGCCGGCGAACACGGCGATGCCCATCGCGCGGCGCATCTCGCTGCCGGCGCCGCTGCCCAGGATCAGCGGAATGACGCCGGCGCAGAAGGCGATGGACGTCATCAGGATGGGGCGCAGGCGCAGCCGGCAGGCCTCGACGACGGCCTCGTACATGGACTTGCCGTGCTCTTCCAGCTCCTTCGCGAACTCGACGATCAGGATCGCGTTCTTGCAGGCCAGGCCGACGAGCACGACCAGCGCGACCTGCGTGAAGATGTTCAGGTCCCCCGCCTGCATGAAGGGCGGGAAGTGCGACAGCCACACGCCGAACAGCGCCGACAGGATGCACATCGGCACGATCAGGATGATGGCCAGCGGCAGCGTCCAGCTCTCGTACTGCGCGGCGAGCACCAGCACGACGAGGACGACCGAGAACAGCAGCACGGCGGCCAGCGTCGGGATCTTGACGCCAAGACCGGGCACGGTGACGTCGCGGGTCAGGCGGTCCTGGTAGCTGAGGTCGGTGAACTCGTAGCCGAAGCCGCGCGGCAGGGTCTTGAGGATGCGCTCGATCTCGCCTTCGGCCTGGCCCGACGAGAAGCCGGGCTTGGGCGCGCCGTTGATGTCGGCGCTGGGGAAGCCGTTGTAGCGCGTCACGCGCGTGGGGCCGAAGGTGGGCTCCACGCTCAACAGCGAGCCCAGCGGCACCATCGCGCCGGCGTCGTTGCGGGTCTTGAGCTGGACGATGTCGTCGGCCTTGGCGCGGAAGGGCGCGTCGGCCTGCACGATGACCTGGTAGGTCTTGCCGAACTTGGTGAAGTCGTTGACGTAGAGCGAACCGAGGTTGATCTGCAGCGTGTCGTAGATGGCGCCCAGCGGCACGCCCATCTGCTTGGCCTTCACGCGGTCCACGTTGGCGAACAGCTGCGGCACGTTGATGTCGTAGTTGGAATAGGGCGTGCCGATGCTGGTGTTCTTGTTGCCGTAGACCTGGCCCAGCGAGCCCCAGACCGCGCCGTACAGGGCCTGCTCGCCCTGGCTGCTGCGATCCTGCACCTGGATCTTGAAGCCGCCGGCGATGCCCAGGCCGTCCACCGGGGGCGGCGGCAGCACGAACATGCGCGCGCCCTGGATCTGCTGGATCGCGCCGTTGACCTTGCCGAGGATGGCTTCCTTGCTCTTGTCGGGCGTCGTGCGCGCGTCGAAGCTGTCCAGGCCGAAGAAGACGATGCCCTCGTTCGGCGCGGCCGAGAAGCCGGCGCTGGACAGGCCGGGGAAGGCCACCGAGTCCTTGATGCCGGGCACCTTCAGCGCGATCTCGCTCATGCGGCGGATGACCTCGTCCGTGCGGTCCAGGCTGGCGCCGGCCGGCAGCTGGGCCACGCCGATCAGGTATTGCTTGTCCGGCGCCGGCACGAAGCCGCTCGGGATGCGCGTGAACATCAGGCCGGTGCAGGCCAGCAGGATGGCGTAGACGACGACGGCCAGGGACTTGCGCTTCAGGATGCCGGTGACGCCGCGGCCGTAGTCGGACGAGCGCCGCTGGAAGAAGCGGTTGAACCAGTGGAAGAAGCGGCCGAAGACGGCGTCCATGGCCTTCATCAGCCCGTCCTTGGGCGCGTCATGCGGGCGCAGCAGGATGGCGGCCAGGGCCGGCGAGAGCGTGAGCGAGTTGAAGGCCGAGATCACCGTCGAGATCGCGATGGTGACGGCGAACTGCCTGTAGAACTGGCCCGACAGGCCCGGCACCAGCGTCAGCGGGATGAACACGGCGCACAGCACCAGCGCGATCGCGATGATGGGGCCCGAGACCTCCTGCATGGCCTTGATCGTCGCGTCGCGCGGCGTCAGCCCGTTCTGGATGTTGCGCTCGACGTTCTCGACGACGACGATGGCGTCGTCCACGACGATGCCGATGGCCAGCACCAGGCCGAACAGCGTCAGCGTGTTGATCGAGAAGCCCAGCAGCAGCAGCACGGCGAAGGTGCCGACGATGGACACCGGCACGGCGACCAGCGGGATGATGGAGGCGCGCCAGGTCTGCAGGAAGATGATGACGACCAGCACGACCAGGCCGACGGCCTCGAACAGCGTGCTCACGACCTTCTCGATGGAGGTCTGCACGAAGCGGGTCGGGTCGTAGACGATGTCGTAGCTGACGCCGGCCGGGAAGCCGGGCTTGAGCCTCTCCATCGTCTGGCGCACCTGGTTGGAGATGGCGAGCGCGTTGGAGCCCGGCGCCTGGAACACGGCGATGGCCGCGGCCTCCTTGTTGTTCAGCAGGCTGCGCAGCGCGAAGGTGCCGGCGCTGATCTCGACGCGGCCGACGTCCTTCACGCGCACCATCGCGCCGGTCTTGATGTCGCTGCGGACGATGATGTTGCCGAACTCATCCTCGCTGGCCAGGCGCCCTTGCGCATTGATGGCGAGCTGGAAGTCCGTGCCCTTGGGCGCGGGCGAGGCGCCGATGACGCCGGCCGCGACCTGCGTGTTCTGCTCGCGGATGGCGCCGACGACCTCGGAGGCCGTCATGCTGCGCGCGGCCAGCTTCTGCGGGTCCAGCCAGATGCGCATCGCGTAGTCGCCGGCGCCGAACATCAGCACCGAGCCCATGCCGGGCACGCGCAGCAGCTCGTCGCGCACGTTCAGATTGCCGTAGTTGCGCAGGTAGAGGGCGTCGCGCGAGTTGTCCGGGCTGACGAGGTGGACCACCATCGTCAGGTTGGGGCTGCTCTTCTCGGTCGTCACGCCGATCTGGCGCACGATGTCGGGCAGGCGCGGCAGCGCGCGGTTGATGCGGTTCTGCACCGCGGTCTCGGCGGCCTCGGGGTGGGTGCCGATCTTGAAGGTGACCGTCAGCGTCATGCCGCCGTCGCCGGTGGCCTGGCTGTCGAAGTAGAGAACGTTCTCGAGGCCGTTGATCTGCTCCTCGAGCGGCGTGGCCACCGTCTCGGAGATGACGCGCGGGTTGGCGCCGGGGTACTGGGCGCGCACGACGACCTGCGGCGGCGCGACCTCGGGGTATTCGGAGATCGGCAGCAGCGGGATGGCCAGCGCGCCGACGAGGAAGATGAATAGCGACAGCACGGTCGCGAAGCGCGGCCGGTCGATGAAGAAGCGTGAGATGTCCATGGCAGGGGCCGCCTTTGCTTACTTCGAGGCGGCGGAGGCCGGAGCTGCGGGCGCTGCACCGGGAGGCGCGCCAGGGATCGGCATGCCCAAGTTGTCGACCTTCAGCACCTGCGGCGTGACCGGCGCGCCGGGAAAGGCGCGCAGCAGGCCGTCGACGATGACCAGCTCGCCGGCCTTGACGCCGCCCACGACGCGCATGCCGTCGACCAGCGCGCCCGGCGTGACGGGGCGCGGCTGCACGATGTTGTTGGGGCCGACGACGAGGACGATCTTGCGCGTCTGGTCGGTCGTGATGGCGCGGTCGGGCACGACGACGCCGTTGTAGCTGGCGCTGCCGCCGAGCTTGATGCGGGCATACAGGCCCGGCGTGAACTGGCCGCCCTTGTTGTCGAACACCGCGCGGACGCGGATGGAGGCCGTGGCAGGGTTCAGGTGGTTGTCGACGAAGTCGAGCCGACCGGTGTGCGGGTAGCCGTCCTCGTTGGACAGGCCCATCTGCACGGCCACCGCATCGCGTGCGACCGTCTTGCCTTCGCGCGCGGCGCGCATGTAGCGCAGATAGGTGGCCTCACTGGCATCGAAGTAGGCATAGACCTTGTCGCTCGAGACCAGCGTCGTCAGCACCGGGTCGCCGACGCCGACGAGGTTGCCCGGCGTCACGTTGGCGCGCGACGTGCGGCCGCTGACCGGGGCCGTGATGTTGGCGTACTCGACGTTGAGCCTGGACTGCACGAGAGTGGCCTCGGCCGCCTTCAGATTGGCCTCGGCCGAGCGCAGCGCGGCGCGGAGCTGGTCGATTTCCTGGGCGCTGACGGCATTGACACTGACCAGCTTCTCGGCGCGCGCCAAGTCGGCCCTGGCGAGTTCGACCTGGGTCTTCAGCGCGGCGACCTGGGCTTCGGCGCGGGCCACGTCGGCCTTGAAGGCGCGGGCGTCGATGCTGAACAGCGGCTCGCCCTTCCTGACGAGCTGGCCTTCCTTGAAGCGCACGGCCTCGACGGTGCCGGCCACGCGGGCGCGCACGTCGACCGTGTCGGGCGCCTCCAGGCGAGCGGTGAATTCGTCGAATTCCTGCACCTCGCGCTGGGTGGCGGGCGCCACGGACACGGGCGGCGGGCCGCCGGCATGGCCGCCGGGGCCACCCTGCTGCTGGCCGCAGGCGGCGAGCAGGACGGCAAGGAGAGAGGTCAGGGGCAGCGCCAGGCTGTTCTTCGTCATGGGGGGCTCCGAATGCAAGCGGGCGACTGTAATCAGATCATCCCCGCGCTGATTACCGTCACCCCGAAACCCCTTCGCGCTGCTGACATTGCTTGTCAACAGCGCGGGCCTGTGAACAAAAAAGCCGCCCGAAGGCGGCTTTAGCAACAGGCCGGCGCAGCCCGGCCGCCCCTCCAGCGACTCCCACGGATCCGGCTTTGCCGGGCCGTCGGGAGTGCCCCCTTGAGGGGGCGGCCGTCAGGCCGCAGTGGGTGGGTCAATGAACGCCGTGCATCTTCTTCTTCATCCACGGCGCCAGCAGCATCAGCACGAGGCCGGCGCCGATCGGGATGGCGGTGAAGATCAGGAAGAAGATCGACATCGAGTAGTGGTTGGAGATCTCGTCGATGTAGGAGCCCGTGACGCCGGCGAGCTTGTTGGCGAAAGCCGTGTTCAGGAACCAGACGCCGAACATCAGGCCCAGCAGGCGCGCCGGCGCCAGCTTGGAGATGTAGGACAGGCCCACCGGCGACAGGCAGAGCTCGCCCATGGTGTGCAGCAGGTAGGCCAGCGTCAGGTAGATCATGCTGACCTGGGCGGTCTTGGCGCCCTGCGGGATGCCGGCCGAGCCATAGGACAACGCGGCGAAGCCCAGGCCCAGCAGCACCAGGCCGACGCCGAACTTGACCGAGCCGGCCGGGTTCCAGTGCTTCTCCCACATCTTGGAGAACATCGGCGCCAGGATGACGAGGAAGAAGGAGTTCAGCACGCCGAACCAAGTGGCCGGCACCTCGGACTGCTCCAACGCGAACTCGCGGCCCAGCATCCAGAGGACCAGGCCCCAGATGACCGCGAAGGCGAGCGCCAGCAGGCCGTTGGCCAGCAAGTAGCGGCTGCCGGTGCTGCGGTTGAGCTTCCACAGCAGCCAGGTGAGGATCAGCGCGGGCAGCACGGTCATCAGCGAGTTGACGACCTTGAAGGCGAAGCCGCTGGTGCCGGCCAGGGTGCGGTCCGTGTAGTCGGCCGCGAAGATCGTCATCGAGCCGCCGGCCTGCTCGAACGCGAACCAGAAGAAGATCGTGAAGAAGGAGAACACGAAGATCGCCTTCAGGCGCCCGTTCTCCTCGCCGTCACCGACCAGGAAGCGCCAGACGGTGACAAGGAAGTTGATGATCCGACGAAACAGGGTCGGAGGCCAGACGAAGCCAAGAATGAAGATGGCCCACGCCTTCAGCACTTGAGCGAGCGGAGTTGCGACTGCCGGCGGCGCGCCGATATCGCCAAAGATGTGCTGACTGAAGTAGAACTGCAGCGCGCCCAGGATCATGAACAGGCCGGCGAGGCCGAAGCCCAGGTGCCAGGACAGCTTCTCGCCGATGTAGCCGCACAGCAGGATGCCGAAGAAGGCGCCGGCGTTCACGCCCATGTAGAACAGCGTGTAGCCGCCGTCGCGCGCGTTGTCTTCCTTGGGGCCGTAGAGCTGGCCGACGACGGCCGACACATTGGGCTTGAACAGGCCCGTGCCCACGACGACCAGGCCCAGGCCGATGTAGAAGCTCGGCACCGTGTTCAGGAACATCGAGACATGGCCCGCCGCGATGACGAAGCCGCCCACGACGACGGCGCGGCGCGTGCCCAGGAAGCGGTCGGCCAGGTAGCCGCCCAGCACCGGCAGCAGATAGGCCCCCATCGTGTACCAGCCGTAGAGCGTCGTCGCCTCGGCGCGCGTCCAGCCCCAGCCGCCCTTGGCCGCTTCGGTGACCAGGAACAGCACGAGCAGGCCGCGCATGCCGTAGTAGGAGAAGCGCTCCCACATCTCCGTGAAGAAAAGGACGAAGAGCTGGTTGGGCTGGCCGAGGATGGCGGCGGACGCCTGGCGGGGCGTCGCGCGGCCGGATGCCGGCACGTCGGCCACGGGGGAAGTGGTGGTCACGTCAATCGTTCCAGGTGAACCCCGCCGGGTGGGCGGGAGGATCGGGGCGGGCGGTGGCCCGCGATGCGAGGGCGGAATTGTCCCGCCTGACACGCGCTTTCCGCCGTTGGCCAACCCAGGGATTGCCCGGGGTGGCCGCGTGACCCATGCCAGGGGCGAATCAGATCGAAAAGTCGTAGTCGATGCTGAGCGGCGCGTGGTCGCTGAACATCTCGCCGGTGTAGATGGCTTCCTTCTTCGCGAGCGCGGCCACGCCGGGCGTCGCGAGGTGGTAGTCCAGCCGCCACCCGACGTTGTTGGCGCGCGCCGCGCCGCGGGCGCTCCACCAGGTGTATTGCTCGGCCTTGTCGTTCAGCGTGCGGAACACGTCCACGACGCCGCCCTCGTCGAAGAGCCGGGTCAGCCAGGCGCGCTCCTCAGGCAGGAAGCCGCTGTTCTTCTGGTTGCCGCGCCAGTTCTTCAGGTCGATTTCCTTGTGCGCGATGTTGACGTCGGCGACGAGGATGAACTCGCGCTCGGCCTTCAGCGCCATCAGGTGCGGGTAGAGCGCGTCGAGGAAGCGGTACTTGACCTGCTGGCGCTCCTCGCCGCTGGTGCCGCTGGGGAAGTAGACGCTGATCAGGCTGAGCTTGCGGCCGGGCTTGTCGAAGCGCTTCTCGATCCAGCGGCCCTCCTGGTCGAACTCGTCGATGCCCAGGCCGGTGACGACGTCGCTCGGCGCCTCCTTGGTGTAGAGGCCCACGCCCGAATAGCCCTTCTTCTCGGCGTAGTGGAAATGGCCGTTGAGCTTGCCGCAACTCGGGAACTGGCTCTCGACGACGTCGGCCTGGGCCTTGAGCTCCTGCACGCCGACGGCGTCGGCCTTCTGCTTGGCGAGCCAGTCGAAAAAGCCCTTGCTGGCGGCGGAACGCACGCCGTTGAGGTTGGCGGTGATGAAGCGCATCGGAAGTCGGCGGGTTGACAGCGTGGCGTCAGTATCGCAGTGCAGCGAAAGCACAACACCGCGGGGCTTTGCGGTCCCGCAAACGTCACACGATCTTTACTATCCCGTAGCAATCCAGAGGCATCACCAATGCCCCGGCTTCCGCTCCCCGTTCGCCTACCCGTCAACCCGAGGATCACTCATGCCGAAACACCGCCTTTCCCCGACCCTGCTCGCGCTGGCACTGGGCGCGGCCTTCCCGATGCAGGCCGCCGTGGCGCAGACCGCGCCCGCCCCCGAGGCCAGGAAGGACGTCAACCAGCTCGAGGCCGTCATCGTCACCGGCAGCCGCCGCGCCGAGAACCTGAAGGAAGTCCCGCTGTCGATCTCGGCCATCAAGTCCGAGGAGCTCGACACCTACAACGCCAGCGGCCAGGACGTGCGCGCGCTGTCCGGCAAGGTGCCCAGCCTGAACATCGAGTCCGACTACGGCCGCACCTTCCCGCGCTTCTATGTGCGCGGCCTGGGCAACACCGACTTCGACATGAACGCGTCCCAGCCCGTGGGCCTGGTCTATGACGACGTCGTGCAGGAAAGCATCGCGCTCAAGGGCTTCCCGGTCTTCGACATGGAGCAGGTCGAGCTGCTGCGCGGCCCGCAGGGCACCCTCTTCGGCCGCAACTCGCCGGCCGGCGTCATGAAGTTCGACTCCGCCAAGCCGGGCAAGCGCCTGGAGGGTTATGCCAACTTCAGCTACGGCCGCTGGAATGCCGCCAACCTGGAGGCCGCCATCAACGTGCCGCTGAACGACGACTGGCAGATGCGCGTCGCCGGCATTGCGCAGCACCAGGACAACCGCGTGCACAACCCGATGCCCACCGGCACCAAGGATCTCGAGGGCTACAACGACAAGGCCCTGCGCCTGCAGGCCGCCTACAAGAACGGCGGCTTCTCGGCCCTGTTCAAGGTCCAGGCCCGCGACTACGCCGGCACCGCGACGACCTTCCGCGCCAACATCATGAAGCGCGGCACCAACGATTTGGTCGACGGCTACAGCGACGGCTACTACCCCACCGACGGCTACAACAGCCAGACGCTGAAATCCAGCGAGGTCAGCGCCCGCCTGCGCTGGGACTTCGACGGCATGTCGCTGTACTCGATCACGGCACACGACCAGGCCAAGTTCTACAGCCGCGGCGACGTGGACGGCGGCTTCGGCAGCCGCTTCGGTGGCATCCCCGACGGTCCGAGCTACCCCGGCCAGCCGTCGCTCATCCCCTTCGACGCCCAGACCGCCGACGGCATCCCCTATCTGCGCCAGACGACGCAGGAGTTCCGCCTGCAGTCCAACACCAATGCCCCGCTGCAGTGGATCGGCGGCCTGTACTACTTCAACGAGAAGCTGCAGGTGGACAGCTTCAACTTCGACACCTTCACGCCCGGCGAGCCGCAGAACGGCTATGCCGTCCAGCACCAGCAGGCCACGTCCTGGGCGGCGTTCGGCAACCTGAACTATGCGGTGACGCCGGACTTCAAGATCCGCGGCGGCCTGCGCTACACCGACGACAAGAAGGACTTCGACGCCCAGCGCACCTCGCACCCCTTCCTGCCCGCCATCGCCCCGGTGACGGCGCATCCCAAGTCCACCAACTGGAGCTGGGACCTGGGCGGCAACTACACGCTGGACAAGGCCACCAGCCTGTTCGCCCGCGTGGCCACCGGCTACCGCGCGCCGTCCATCCAGGGCCGCATCCTGTTCTTCGATGCGTCGGCCGTCCCGGCCGGCACGTCGCCGATCTCGATCGCCAGCTCCGAGAAGGTGCTGTCCGTCGAGGCCGGCTTCAAGGCCGATCTGCTGAACAACACGGCCCGCATCACCGGCACGGTGTTCAAGTACCGTGTGAAGGACCTGCAGCTGACCGCCGGCAGCGGCTCCATCAACCAGAACCGCCTCGTCAACGCCGCCAGGGCCGAGGGCCAGGGCTTCGAGCTGGACGCCCAGGCCATCATCGCGCGCGACTGGCGCACGACACTGGGCCTGTCGTACAACGACACGAAGATCAAGGATCCCAACCTGTACATGGCGCCCTGCGGCAACGCCAACTTCCAGTTCCTGCAGCCCAACACCGGCTGCAACGTGCTCAATCCGGCAGGCCCGAGCGGCACCGTCAGCATCAACGGCAACCCGCTGCCGCGCGCGCCGAAGTGGGTGGCGAACTGGACGCTGAAGTACAGCACCGAGATCGGCAACGGCGAGCTGACGGTGCTGACCGACTGGGCCTACAAGGACAAGTACAACATGTTCCCGTATGCGGCCGTCGAGTACACCGCCAAGGCGGCCCTCGAAGGCGGCCTGCGCGTCGGCTACGGCTGGGCCAATGGCAAGTACGAGGTGGCGGCCTTCTCGCGCAACATCACAAACCACCGCCAGATCATTGCCGCCATCGACTTCAACAACCTGACCGGCATCGTCAACGAGCCGCGCACCTACGGCGCGCAGTTCAAAGCTTCGTTCTGAGCACGCCCCCGTGGCAATGAACGGCCCGGCCCTTTCCAGGGGCCGGGCCGCTTTTTTTGGCCCCTAGAATCTTCAGACATGTCTGCCGCGCCCACCGACTCCCTCGCCCAGTCTTTCGTCGCCTTCGCCGTCGAGACCGGCGTGTTGCGCTTCGGCGAGTTCAAGACCAAGGCGGGCCGGCTCAGCCCCTATTTCTTCAACGCCGGCCTGTTCGACGACGGCGCCAAGCTGGGCCGGCTGGCCGGCTTCTACGCCGAACGCCTGATCGCGTCGGGCCTGCAGTTCGACATGATCTTCGGCCCGGCCTACAAGGGCATCACGCTGGCGGCCGCCGTGGCCATGGAGCTGGCACGGCGCGGGCACAACCGGCCCTTCGCCTACAACCGCAAGGAAGCCAAGGACCACGGCGAAGGCGGCACCCTGGTCGGCGCGCCGGTGCAGGGCCGCGTGCTCATCATCGACGACGTCATCTCCGCCGGCACCTCGGTGCGCGAATCCATCCAGATGATCGAGGCCGCCGGTGCCACGCCCTGCGGCGTGGCCATCGCGCTGGACCGCCAGGAGAAGGCCGCCGAGGGCGGCGTCGACAGCCCGCACTCCGCCGTGCAGCAGGTGCAGCAGCGCTACGGCCTGCCCGTCGTCGCCGTGGCCGGGCTGGCCGACCTGCTGGCCTATCTGGACGCCTCAATCGACAGCATGCCCGAGCTGGCCGCCCATCGCCCGGCCGTGCTGGCCTACCGACAGCGTTACGGAGTCTGATGCGCCCCCTGCTCGTCGCCTGCCTGCTGTTCGCGTCCACCGCCTGGGCCCAGGAAGGCTCGCCGGGCAAGGGCATCTACACCTGCACGACGGCCGACGGCCGGCGGCTCACCAGCGACCGCCCCATCCTCGAATGCACGGCGCGCGAACAGCGCGTACTCAACCCCGACGGCTCGCAGCGCTCGACGCTGCCGCCCTTCCTCAGCCCCGAGGAACACGCCGCCAAGGACGCCGCCGACCGCCGCGCGGCGGCCGAGCGCCTCGCCCAGCAGGACGCCGTCCGCCGCGACCGCACGCTGGTGCAGCGCTACCCCAACGAGGCCGCCCACCAGCGCGCGCGCAACCTGGCGCTGGACGACGCCAGCAAGGCCACGCGCCTCTCCGAGCGCCGCATCAAGGATCTCGGCACCGAGCGCAAGCCGCTGCTGGACGAGGCCGAGTTCTACCAGGGCAGGCCGCTGCCGGCCAAGCTCAAGCAGGCGCTGGACGCCAACGACGCCAGCGTCGAGGCCCAGCAGGTACTCATCGAGAACCAGAAGGCCGAGATCGTGCGCATCAACTCGCGCTTCGACGCCGAGCTGGCGCGGCTGCGCAAGCTCTGGGCCGGCGCGCCCCCGGGCTCGATGCCGCCGCTGACCGAGCAGCCGAAGCCGGCGGCGGCGCCGAAACCCGCCGCGTCGAAATAACGGCGGAGCGGCCGGTCAGCCGAGCTTCTTCTTCAGCAGTTCGTTGACCAGGGCCGGGTTGGCCTTGCCCTTGGTCGCCTTCATGGCCTGGCCGACCAGCGCGTTGAAGGCCTTGTCCTTGCCGGCGCGGTACTCGTCGACGGACTTCGGGTTGGCCGCCAGCACCTCGTCGAGGATGACCTCGATGGCGCCGGTGTCGCTGACTTGCCTCAGGCCAAGGGTATCCACGCTCTCATCGATCCACCCTGTGCCGTCAGGCGGCTTCGGCGCCCAGAACAGCTTGAACAACGTCTTGGCGCCATTGTTGGAAATGGTGCCGTCCTGGATGAGCTGAATCAGGCGCGCCAGATGCACCGGCGCAAACGGGACCGTCTCGATCGACGCATCGGTAGCGTTGAGATGCTTGGCGACTTCGCCTTGAAGCCAATTGGCAACCGATTTGGGCGCCTTGCAAATGTCCCTGGTCGCCTCATAGAAGCGCGCCGTCGCCAGGCTCTGCGTCATCATCGTCGCGTCGTAGGCTGGCAGGCCGTCGGCGCTCTCGAAGCGCGCGGCCATCACGGCCGGCAGTTCGGGCATCTCGCCCTTCACGCGCTCCACCCACGCCGGGCCGATGACCAGCGGCGGCAGGTCGGGGTCGGGGAAGTAGCGGTAGTCGGCCGAGTCCTCCTTGCTGCGCATCGCACGGGTCTCGCCGGTGTCCGGGTTGTAGAGCACGGTGGCTTGGCTGATTCTTCGGCCGTCCTCCAGTTCGTCGATCTGCCAGTTGACCTCGTAGTTCACCGCGTCGACGAGGAAGCGGAAGCTGTTGAGGTTCTTGATCTCGCGGCGCGTGCCGAAGGGCTC